>OAZY01000570.1_pt1 | contig 23856 bp, 8 predicted proteins | sample 1494931 | NCBI WGS metagenome assembly OAZY01 (sample SAMEA2579921, study PRJEB22360) | human gut metagenome | biome: human gut; feature: human-associated habitat; material: faeces | place: Denmark | collected 2008/2010 | reverse complement strand
AAGCGGTTCTCTTTGTATTTATTGCAGCTGGCTTGTGTAGTTAGTTTTCATCGAATTTGCTCTGCGTAAATTCAAATATAGAATTTTGTTTGCAGTAGCTTTACTAAGGTTGATGAATTTAACACCGGCAAGCCCGTCATTAGTCAAACGAACAACCTCAACATCTACATCTATGATTATATCTTCATAAACCAGTTTTACATGTTCTTTGTCACCGACTTTAAGCTTTTTCTTATTGTCGATTAATGCACCGGTTTTAGAAATATCATAGATTGGAACGTCAGATTGTATATCCTGACCTTTTGTCGGGAATCTCATAGATACACGTTTTGTAGCTTTATATGTAGCTTTGTCTATATCCTTAAAGTCAGGCGTTGTTGTATTATACTGAATTTTGTCATCTTTATAGGTTAATCTGTAGAAGCTGTTTTCATTTCTGAACAAGTTAGCTACTTCATAAGGATTGTAATGAACAGCCGGAGCCTGAGATTTCAGTATAACAAGGTTACCCATATCCAAACCGAAGGAGCCTGTTTTTTGTGTATACAACTGTAATGTTGAATCAATCAGTCTTCTGTAGTCATTGTCAACAATAGTCGTCCACCTGTAATCGTAATCTCCGCCGTAATTACCTTCTCCGCCGCGGTTTCCGTTTCTAAATTCCGCGTAATTGTTGATAATAGCATCTCTTACAGTTAAATTAAGATCTTTGGTATCAATGTACGCATCATTTGCATAGATTTTGTTAATATTCATACCGCGGTTGTTTCCGGTATCAGCAGAGCCCGGACCTGAATTTACAGATAAGGTGACATCTTTGGCTCTGTATGCTGTTCCATCAGGTATCTGATATTTGTTATTAAATATTTCAATTGTTTCATATTTAGGTGTTTCCAAGTATGTTCTTGTTGAGCTATCTCCGCCGTTTACTTCTGCAACATAGTCTTTTGATACTCCGGAGATGTCAAATGATAATTTAGCACCTTCACCTACTGTATTGAAGCCTGTTGCATAATGTGTTTCACCGTCAAGCTCATAGACAGTGTCTTTCTTCGCGTCAAATCCATCAGGATGATGAACGGTTTCAACATCTGAACTTGCTGCATCATAAGCATTAGCATATATGTTATCAGCCATTAAAGAAACGTCTGCTGACTGGAATGTTTGATCCAGATATTGTTCATATGCACCTTGACCGTTATTTGCCCCGCGTACATAAGCGTTATATATTCTTAATGTTGAATTTGCATTAGCACCGCCGTCAATATCAAGAACTTCTATGGCAACTGTTTGAGGTACTACTCCCAAACCGTCTTTACCACCCAGCGAAATTAAATCGTGAGGATATAACAGATCATCCATCGGATCCTCAAAGCTTGATGTTTTACCCAAATTATATATTGTTAAATCTTTTGCTTTACTCAATATATGCAGGTGGTTGCTTGATGTTATTTCATTAATTTTTCCTGAAGAGCCCAGTGTAAAGTCAATTGAACCTCGTTTAGAAATCAACTGCCATACATTAGTAGGATTATTAGATTTTACGTTTTCAAGTTTAATGTCGTTTTCTGCTTCAAAGCTTACCCAGGAATCCGGATTTACATCTGTTCTCTGGTTATAAGTAAGAGCTTTATCGCTTGAACCGATTTCATTGCTTGAAATAACTGATATATTTTGTCCTTCAATATTAGCCCCGCCGTCTGTTGCTGCATTAATTATTGAATAACCTCTGAAGTATTCCTCATCATCCGGTGTAGGATTTTGGTCAGGCTGTTTCCAGTCTGCTGCTGTAAGTATTACATTACCGTCAGTTTTGATATGGTTAACCTTCATATCAGAATCTTTGCTTCTTAGGTTGATCAATCTTACTCCATCCGGATTTGCTTCACTATTAATCGCATTGGCTGTTATTGTTCCGCCAATATTGATGTTCAGTGTATCTGTGTAATCTCTTGTTGAAGCATTTACACTGAAACCCGGGTTTTCGTTATCTGTTCTGCCGATATTACCGTCAATAACATTCATGATAAGGTTTGATTTTGCAGCAATCATTGTTTTGTCTTTGCTGTTTTCTCCGCCGTAATTCAGAACATCTCCGTTTGTTTGGTTTACAATTACGTCTTTGCCTGATTCTACGTTATTGTTTGTGTTATCGTGACCAATTATTATATCAGCACCATTGCTGGTAAGTTTTATATCGCTGGCATTTGTTGTTGTAACCTTACCTTCGATTTTCATACCATCTTTACCTGTATTAGCAAGTTCAAGTTCTCCGTTGTCATTTTGAACTTTACCGGTTTCTGTTACTGTTAAGGCTGCATTAGTGTTATTGAGTTTTGTTGCTCCGCTCTTGTTGTTAACAAGACCGGCAATTTCCATTCCTCCATCACCATTATTAGTAATTGAGGTTTGTCCATTGTTATTAACAATTCTTCCGCCTTCTTCAACTTTTAACTTACCGGTATTATTTGTAACAGTTGTTGTTCCGTTATTATTATTTACCAGTCCGGTTTCAGTTACTGTTAAACCGCCCTGACCGTTATTTGTAATGTTATTTGCACCGTTATTATTGGTTACTGTACCGGAAATAATAGCACCGCCTTCACCGTTGTTAGTAATCTCATTTGTGCCTTTTTCATTTTCAACTGTACCGGCAATTCTCATTGCATCTTTTTCATTTGTAATATTAATATTGCCGTCACCCGCTGCAACTTTTCCGGTTGAAACAATATCCAGTCCGGAATTGCTTTGGGCTGTTATATTTACATTTCCTTTGCCGAAATGTTTTATCAATCCTGCAATAGTAAATTTGCCGGCATTTTCAGTGTTTTTCACATTTATGTTACCTGTTTCTTCAGCAATAACCTGTCCTTTTTCAGAGATTGTTAGATCTCCTTTATTGTTGGTTATGTTGAGTTCTCCGTTTTTATGTGATACAACACCGGTGTCTGCTATAGTAATACCGTCTTCTGCATCATTTGTAAGGTTTGCTGTTCCTTCGGTTTTTATCAAACCTTCCACAACTATACCTTTTTTGTTTTCTGTTTTAATATTTGTATTTCCTACAGCATCAATTGTGGCAACTTGTGAGCCTTTTTCATCTCTTCTGTTAAGTATATTTACTCCGTTTTGTGAAGTGATATTTAACTGTCCGAGTTCATCGCCTTCTTTCCAGCCTTTTGAGTTTTCAATAAGACCTTTTACATCAACTGTACCGTTGGAAACAATTGTTGTATTGGCAAAATTGCTGCCCTGGTTAATAACCTTGTCGCTTTCCTGCTGGACTGTACCATTAATAGTATATTGTCCATCCATTCTGTTATTAGATACATTATTTACAACAAGAGTTTCATCAGTTTCATTTGTAATAGTTATGGTACTATAGCCGTTTGTATATTTTACTTCGCCTTCACCGGAAACAGCACCGTTAAATGTTACGTTTCCGCCTTCTGTTGAAGTATTGAATACTACGATTTCTTTTTTACCGTCACCATTTATATCAGTATAAAGTATTTTGATATTATTGTTTTCGCCCAGATAATCTGAAACGTCTGTACCCTGAAGGTCGATTACCTCTGTGTCATTTCCGGCAGAATCTTTGACGAAATGTGTAAGCATTTCATCTGTTATTGTAATATTTCTATCGCCGTATCCAGCCTGTACTTTACCGTTATTAATAATTTTTTTCGCATTCACTGTTATATCTTTGCCGGCAAGCATTCTGTCACCATTTTTCAGATTTAATTCTGTAGCTTCAGCATCATAAATTATATTACCCTGAGATGCAACAATATCCTTTGACTGGGTATTTATTAAGTTTTTAAATGTGATGTCGCCGCTTTCATTTAAGACATTTAATGCCCCGGTGCCGTTAGTGATTATTCCGTTAAATATAATATTTGAATTAATTGCATTTGAAAGCAGTGGATTTGTAGAATCATAGTAATTGTTAATTGTAATTGAATCTTTTACTTTGCTGTTACCGTATTCTTTTACAAGGCTTACATTATCATTAACCTTTTCCCCTGTATTGGCAAGGCTATCATAATTTTGACCATTTATAATAAGACCGGTATTGCCGTAATTAAGTGTAATATTATTGAAGATTAAATCATAATCAGAATAATTTTCAATAAAGACACTTGAACCAAAAATCTTGAATTGTCCGCTTCCTGTAATGTTTTCTCTAAGAATACCGTTTAGTTCAATTTTTGACGGGTGTGCTGCGATTTCTTCAAATTGTATTGCAGATTTGTCTGTTGTTACGCTTGGCAGCGGATTTTGTGAAAGATATTCATATTGATCCTGCAATGAAGATATTGTATCTCCTAAATCAGAAACATTTTTAGAAATACCTTCATTTATAGTTTTAAGATCCTGATATGAACTGTCTATGCTGTCGATTGTTGACTTAATCTGATCAACAAACGCTTGTTCTTCTGAATCAAATACCAGTTGTCCGTCATAAACAGATGTTTCAACATTACCGATAGTAGTTGTAGTTATTTTGGCATTTTCAGCATCAATTGCATTATTTAATGTTGTGAGCTGTTCCTCTGTTAAACCGGATTCATTTTGTAAATAATTTTGTATTTCTTCATCCGAGAGGTCGCTGTCAGATAATTTGCCGTATATTTCATCAAATTTTTCTTGTGAAATTTGGTTGTCATCCTCACCTACAACAGCATTTTGTATATTGTTTTTAGACTGCTGTGCAACTTCTGCAGAAGATATTGTATCTGAAGCGTTTATATCATCTAAGATTCCCTGAAGTTGTTCAAGCTGTTTTTCATATAATGCAAGCTGTTCTTCATTTGACGCTTCAGCCTTTTCTAATTCTTCTTTCTGGTTTTTAATATAATCAATCTGATTTTGGATTTCAGATTTTGCATCTTCTGTTAATTCTGCACCATCAATGGTTCCGCCTTCAACAATATGATAGTCTTTATCTTTTATAAAGCCTTCAAGTTTTGCCTCATCAATGTTTCCGTTTTCATCAATAAGCATATATTTGTTATAATTTTCGCCGGCAGTTACTTCTCCGTCTAATACCAGAGAGTTATGTATTGACTGGTTAATATTAGAACTGCTGCTTGTTTTTGTTATAGGTATACCAAATAATAAGCGGCTGACTTTTTTAGAGTTAATTTGTGATGTCAGGTTATTGTTTCCGTTAGAATAATTAACTATTACATCTTTTCCTGAAGATACTTTTGCTCCGGATTTTATGTTAAGCGAATTATTTGTCGTGTAATTCAGATGTCCGTCCGCATCCCCTGTTGCAACAGAGGCTTCAATGTATAAGTCTGCTTTTTGCACAAGTATATTGTTTGAGTTTTTCATAAAATCAATCTGAACAGCCTCTCCGCCTTTAATCTGTCCTTCCAGATTAATAGCATTATTAATAGTTACATCCAGATAAGATTTTGAAATAGGATCTCTTCCGCCAAAGTGATGGGCTTCTGTATCAGTTTCAGAGCTCAAATTGTTGGAGGAATCCTGTGATATATTTACGAAATTACCTGATAATAAGCTGTCTGTTCCAAGTATATCGAGTGAATTATTGTTATTCACAGTGAGATATGAAGTCGCTCTGTTTTTGTTTACAAAACCAGAGTGGTCTGTTTGTACAAACTGATGAAATTCACTGTTTGTATTTTGCTTAATATCAAGCTGGTTTTTAGCTTCTAATTTAGAATTATTAATTTTTATTTTATTATTTTGGGTTACTTCATTACTTATAGTTGCACCGGCGTCAGTTGAAAATCCTGATGCTCCGTCGTCATAACGTATAAGTCCTAAAGATCCGAAATCTACATCTGATTTTATATTTATGTTATTTGCATTAACTGAAGAATTATTAATTTCAATAGCTTGGTCATTTGTATTATATTTTATGTTGTTTTCTAGTGTTCCTCCGTTAATAGTTGTGAAGCCGGCTGATTTTGAAGTTTTTTCCATTGCAATTTTATTGCTGCTGTCAACATTTAGGCTTACGGTGCCATTATCTGAAGTTATATTTGCATTATTCAAATATATTTTATTTGAGGTATCTATATTGTTTTCTGCCTTACCTTTTGCAATAGCGGCAAGAGCTGCTGATTTTTCACTTAAGTAAGTTTCAGTCTGGTTTATGGCAGTAGATAGTACATCAAAATTATTTTTTACTTCAGTGTTAGCTGTTATATTAACTAAAGATGAACCTTTGGTTTCTGTTAGTATGTCATATTTACCCAGTGTAACAAGTCCGCCGCTTTTTGTATTCATTGTCGAATAAGCGTTGCGGGATGCTGTTGAATCCACATCAACACTGCCGGCAGAAATATTTCCGCTGATATTTACTTCTGTATTTGAATTAATTTTTGCGTTAGATTCATTTTCAGATGCTTCTGCTATTGACAATTTTGCATCTACAATTTCATTATGGGCTGTAGATGTGTCATTCATATCAATATCAATTGCATTTGCAATTTCGCTGTTTCCTGCGAGATTGATTGATGATTTGCCGCCTACATTTGAATTTAAATTAAGCGTACTTACATTCACCGCACCTATTGTACTGCTTGTAGAACCGGTTGTTGCGGTTTTATTTAAATTAGACGCAAGTTTTAGATTATTTGCTTTAATATTTTTAGCATTAACATTTACTGTTGAATTTGCATTTACTGTAGCAGTTTGTGTTGTATCAGATACAGTGACAAATCCGGCTTGGGCTGCTTTAGAAAAAACGGTTGCTGTTACCGCTCCGGCTAAAGTGTTGTTATCCGCGTTAACTCCGGACAGAACCTGTATGTCACCGGCTTTGGAAATTGTCAAATCTGAACCATTTATAGACGCTTCAAAGCTGGCAGAAGTTTCTGATTTTTGTTCGTTAACACCGATACCTATAGCTGTTAATGAGCCAAGATACATTGTTGATGTTGTGTTAATGCCATTTGTTGCTGCTATTACGTTTAAATTATTATTTAATGCTATGTCGCCTGAGGCATTAATTATTGCATTTGTTATAGCATTTGATACTGCTGAATTTATAAGAACACCTACTGAAATTCCGCTTGCCTGGTAAGCCTGCATTTCAGATGCCAAATTACTTGAATTTTCTGCTTTTACATTCATATTATCAGCATCAATATCTACGTTGCCTGAAACTAAGGCTTCAGTTTTATTAGATGTTTTACTGCTTGATACTACTGCATTAACGCTGGCACCTGAGATGCCTGCACCGAATGCTTTGGTTGAAATATCATCTTTGGATGCAGCAATTACATCAATATTTCCAGCTTTAACGGATGCTCCGTCAATTTTCGCTGTTGTTTTTGCATTATTCTTAAAGTATGCAACGTTTCCTCCCAGAGTTACTCCGCCTAAAGTTGCCTGGTCTGCATTAGTAGAAGCATTGATGGAGTTTTGAGCGTTTACGGATACTTTATTAGTTCCGGCATTTACTGTTCCGCCAATGGTTGCACTTGTATTGTAGTTCATATCTGTTACAAGTACATTAGCTGCAAGTGCACCGGCGCCTATTGCTGCTCCTGCATTTGTTTTATTAAATTCCAGTGAATTTGATGCGTTTACATCAACTGAACCGTTTGATGTTATATTGGCATTTACAGAAGCTGTTGTGCCGCCTTTTGATGAAGTGCCGGCAATTTCAACCGAGCCGGAATTATAATTTGCATTTACTTTGTTGCCGTCTTTACCTACAATCTCAAGGTTGTTAAGAACGGAATCATTACCCTGAACAGTTGAATTTGCTGTGTTCTGGGTTTCTGTTATTGAATTTGTACCATCTATAACAAGATAATCATTTGTATCGCTGTCCTCAAATTTTGAGCCGATTGATGTAACCGATACAGAACCTGCCATACCAGCAACTCCGGCAGATGCAGACGCAGTTAATACATTAATGTTTAAATCTGAGCTGGCATCTACATCTAATGAACCTACATTTACAGCACTATCAGAATTTATTTCTGCTAATACTGCGTTATTTATAATATTAACATTTGATGAACCAGCCGCAGAAACTCCGCCGCCTGCTGCAACACCAGCTTTCGCGGTTAAATCAAAATCTTCAGAAGCATTAACTTTTAATGCTCCGCTTGTTGAAATAGTTTTCCCGCTGTTATTTATTTGAGCTTTTACTTCATTCTCAATTTCATTTACGTTAACTGAAAGCCCTCCGGCAAATCCGCCGGCAGCTGCTGTATAATTATCAGAAGTTACATTTGTTTTATTTTGAGCATCAACTTTTATTGATGAACTTTTTGTAATTTCTGTATTTTTAATTTCTGCTGTATTTTTGTTGGTTAATACATTTACAATAGAGCCTGTCCCGGCTGCGAAAGCTCCGCCGGAAACATTTGCATATACTGCCTTAACAGTTGTGTCCTGAGCTGTTGTTACATTAACTGCCCCGTTACTTGATACAGTTGAATCTGTAATTCCTGCATAGAGTTCATTTTTTACAGTATTTACAAGTGCAGACACATTTACCCCTGCAAGTCCTGAAATAGCAACAGACAGCGCATTAAAGTCAAGTGTCTGATCTGATTTTGCATTAACATCCAATGAAGTTACATCATTAATAATAGCATTAGAAATATATGCCTTTGTTCTGTCCTGAATTACATTTGTAACTCCGTTGGCATTTACTCCAACAGCCAGTCCGCCAAAGTTTGCTCCTACAAGTCCGCCTTTCATAGTATCGGTTTGTTTTGCACTTACTTTCCAGCTGCCGCCGTTTATTGTTACCCCGTCAATGTAAGAAAGTATATCATTATCCATAACATTTGCGATAACTGCCAGACCTATAGCTGCACCAACACCTGATATGCCGGCAGAAGCCAGAGCATTACCCATAGTTATGTTTGATTCTGCATTGACATTAGATGTACCTGATATATCAATAATGTTATCCTTAGAGCCTGTAATGGCTGCTGTTAAGTCATTATTTACAACATTTGATATTACGTTTCCGCCAATCTGTGCACCTTGACCCGCAACTCCGGCGGCTGCAATTAAATCAAAAACATTAAATGTATTTTTTGCTTCAACATCCAGAGAAGATGCTGTAATGCTTGAATTTTCAATTTTAGCCTCTGTTAATGCTGTGTTCTGATTTAATACACCAAGTCCCTGAACATTAGCGCCGGAACCTGCAACCCCTACAGATGCACTCATTGCAGCAATATTGTTTGTGCTGGAAGCTTTAACTTCAACAGCATCAGCTCTTTGATCTTCACTGCCTATAGTTGAGTTTGTAATTTTTGCACTGGTTGTATTAACTACGTTATTTTCATTTACGTAACCTGAAACAGCTGCAACTCCTGATGCTGTAATTCCGCCCAGAATGCTGTTTAATGTGTTTGTATCATTTGCTTTTACTGAAACAGAACCTTTTTTAACTGTAGTTCCATCAAGAACTGCATTAGTATCACCTCTTACAACGTTAACAACGGTTGTTCCTGATACGGAAGCTGTTCCTGATACCGCAGCATTTCCTACTGCATCATAAGTTACAGTGTCTGATGATGCTAGAATATTTACATTACTAGAATTTTCTATTTCAGAATTTCTTATACCTGCATTTACATCATTAATTATTGTATTTACAACAGCCGAACCGCTTACTGAAGCAGTGCCGCTTCCTGTGACATTTATTGCTGATATTATAGGTGTATAACCTGAAATATCAATTGAGTCAGAAGCTCCCGGATCCAGACCTAATAATGTTTCATAAAGTCCTGCTTTGTCCCCGTATTTTGTTTTATTGTAATCCTGTGAGGCGTTAACATCCACATCTCCTGTAATATCAAGTACTGCACTATCTACATATGCAGTTACCTGCGAATTGATTACATTAACAATTCCAAGGCCGGAAACTCCTGCTGTACCTGCTCCTGAAACCAGTGCGGTAATTGCTCCTACAGACTCTTCTGAACGCGCATTAACCTCAAGACTGCTTGCTTTTATATTTGTTTTATTTGCTGAATTTTCTTTTCCGACTGTTGCACTAACTTTATTCTTAAATGTGTTTACAAATGCAACTCCGCCGACAGAAGCTGTACCTGCTCCTGAAGCTGCAAGATTATCTGATTGTGCATCTACTGTTTCTGATGCTTTAACTGTTACTTTTCCGGCTTTTGAATTTTCATCCAGACCGCTGATTTTTACATTGTCACCAATAGATGCTGAAGTTGTGTTAACAACAGTATTAACATTAGCAGAACCATTTACGGCAACATTACCTGCTCCGCTGCCTATTACCATAATAGTTCTAAGAACTTCTTTATTTTCAGCTTTTACATTTACATCTCCTGATGATTTAATGACGGCATTGTCACCTATTGAAGCTGTTGTTGTGCCTGTAACTACATTTACAAAAGCTGAGCCCCCAACCGCAGCTTTGCCGCCTGCTGTCAGATTACCTACTATAGCATTAATAAGAACATAATCTTCTGCTGTTACATCAACTGCATTTGCTGTTATTTCGGCATTATTGCCTATAGAGGCTGTAATATTATTATTTACAACTTTTGTAATTATAGATCCGCTTACACCTGCAGATCCTCCGCCTGCAAGGTCGTAGCTCATCTGCCAGTCTTCCAGTGAACTGTAATCACTGCCTTCTAATATTTTTGCAATATCAGCTATATCAGTTTCAATATATTTACCATTTTCATCTTTTTTACCGCCGGAAGCGTTCTGTGCAGTTGCACTGACAGTAACCTTTCCATTTTCGGAATTTACAATAGTATTATCGGATATTTTAGCACTTACTGTTTTATTTAGGACATCTACATTTATAGATCCGCCAACCGCAGCTTTACCGCTTCCAGCAAGAGTTCCGCCTCTTGTTACCATATCAGTATTATCATATGCTATCACATCAAGTCCGTTTGATGTAATATTTCCGCTGACTTCTGCCAGTGTATTGTTAACGATTACATTTGCTCCAATGTTGGCTGCTGAAGCAAATTTTCCTGTTGAAATAGCTGCAGCAACAGGTATTAAATTAATATTTTCATAAGATTGTGCTTTTGCACTAACTTTTCCGCCGGCTGTTACCGTAGAATTAATTTTTGATTGTGTATCATTTGTGTAAATATTACTAATTATGTTTCCGCCCAAAGTGTTGCCATTTCCAAGAGCAAGTCCTGCAACCGCTGTTATTCCCTGAACATCATTTTTGTAGTTTGCAATATTTGTTACAGTTCCGCCTGAATTAATTGAACCGCCTGTAATGTATGAATAAATATCACTGTTCATAACGTTTACAATAGCATTAGCCATAGCAGAGCTTGCTCCGCTTGTTGTAAGCCCCATATTTACAGCTAAGAATTTTAAAACTTCTATTTGGTCTGCAGTGACTGAAACTGATGCTGAATTTACTATTGTACTATCAGCAATTTCCGCTTTTACGCTGTTATTAATAACATTGACAACTGTGCCAAGCCCTACGCCTACACCTTTTGAAGATGTAGAGAATTGTGCTGCTCCTGCAATGTTTGAATTTCTTATTTCTGAATATGCTCCGGCATTAACAGCTCCTGAAGCATCAATTGAGGAATTCTTAATTGATGCAGTGATTGTGTTTCCAATAACATCAACACCTATAGCACCATCAAATGTATAAGATGATGAACCCCCGGAGATAACAGAGCCGCCGGCACCAAAGGAAATTATATCATCTGTTTTTCCGCCTCTGTTATTTGCTTTAACATTAACATCAGAAGCATTTGATATAGTGCTTCCTGAAATTTCAGCACTTGTATTCTTATCAAGGATATTGATGTTCCCTGCCATACCTGCGCCTATATTGGTATTAGAACCTTTTGTGTAAGATACTCCGCCTGCACCTTTATAGCCTTTTGAATAATTGTTTGCAGAAACATTAACTGCCGCATTGCCTGTTTTGCCGTCTGCATTTTTTATTGTTGTATTTGAAACAGAAGCTTTAACATCATTATCGACAACTGTAGTGTTGAAAGAGCCTCCAATAGCAGCTTTTGTACCGCTCTGGTCGTTGGAAGCTGCACCTACTCCGAGTGCAACATCAATATTGTTATTATCTTCATCTGCTGAAACTACCAGATTTTTTTCACCGTCAGAAGTGAAGTTTACGGTTGTGCCGTTCATAAGTGCATGAGTAGAGCCTCCGCGTGAAGATACATTAATAGCTGCACCTGCACCGACATTGCCTGCTTTTGTTACACCGGTTGCAATATTGAGGGTCTGATTATTTTGGGAAGCTTTAACCTCAAGATTTTTCCCGACATTAATTGTCGCGTTACCGGTAGAAGCTTCAACTGTAGAATCATTTGATTCAACCGTTACAACACCTGCTGCGGCTGCTGAGAAATTATTTGATGCAGTTGAGCCGTTCGCAGTACTAGAAAGGCTGTCTGAATCAGCCAGGTTCTGACCTTGGGAGGTTGTGTTAGTAACCCCTTCTGTATTATCAGTCTGATTCTGATCGTTTGTACTGTTTAATGACCCCTGAACATTTTCATCTTCCAAGTGTTCTGTTACAGAACTTCCAGAAGCATCTGCAACTGTCTTATCTGTATCAGAAGTTTTTCCTTTAATTTTATTAATTATAGAAGAAATTTTATCCTGCCAGCCGCCAAAGCTGTTTGTAGACTGATTTTCTTCTGTCTGTTTAGATTTATCTACAGTTACCCCTCCGGCGAATGCGCCTGCAAAACCAATATTCATAGTTTCAGACTTAGTGCCGGCAGTGATAGAAGCATTTTCTGAAGCATTTATAACTGCTCCGTCAAGAACCTTTGCATTTATATTTTTATTGATATTATTTACAATAACGGTTGCACCTACTGCTCCGCCTGATGAACTTTGGGAACCTGAGCCTTCTTCGGTGGTTTCACTTTGTTTTGAAAAGGAACCTCCTATATTTATAACGGACGTTTTATCTGAGGCATTACGTTCGTCATTCATTGAAATTGAATTTTTATCATTCAAGCCTGATTTGTCTTTAACTGTCGAAATCTTTCCTTCGCCAGCCTTAACATTAACTGTTTTAGCATTAACACTGGAGCTGCCTATCTGAGAAGTAGTATTCCCGCTAATATTCTGAACAAGAACCGAACCGGCAAGCGCAAACTTGTCTGATTTTGTTCCGGTTGCAATGGCAGAAAGATAAGATGCTTCGTTTGCAGAATACAAGCCGACCTCTCCGTTAACAGCATTTACAGTTGCATTATTACCTATAATTGCAGAGGCATTGTTGCTAAATTCGTTTACGAGAACAGAACCGCCAAGTCCAACTTTGCCGCCTGATGCGCTTCCTCCAAACAGCTTAGTTAAATCACCAGCGCCGTTGTAGTTTACAACAGAATTAACTGCGTTAAGGATAACGTTTCCATTATTTGAAGTAACAACTGCTCCATCAGCAATCTGTGCTGTTGTGTTGTTTGTTATTGAATTATAGACTACAGCGCCAGATGCACCAACACTTTCTCCGGCAGCAGATGATGAGGCATGATTGTTAAATAATAAATCATAATCTACAGATTTATCGCTGCTTTCAAGTTCAAATTCAGCATCAGATAAATCTATGCCGGAATAGCTGTCTTCATCACCTTCGGAACCGTCAAGTCTGCTGAAATCCCAGCTGCCGTCAGCTCCCGGAGCAAGCGCAAAGCCGTCATTAATTATTTCTTTATCACCGATTTTAATATTAAGTTTAACACTTGCTAAATCTAGTGGAAGTTCAGTTGTTGCATTTAGTTTAACATCTTTATTTGCTGTAACTTTCGCATTTTGACCGATAATTGCATTTGTATTATTGGTTTGCGAATTTACAACCACAGCAACGCCCGGAGCAAATTTTGCGCCGTCGGTTGCCTCTGAAGTCGCATTGTTTTTCGTATAATCTACAGCGTTTGCGTTTATTGTGACCCCCCCCCCTGCTTCAAGATTGGCGTCATTTCCGATTTCTGCCTTTGTGTTGATAATACTGTTGTTAAGGTTAACAACACCTGACATTTCTACAGCCGGAGTAGACGAACCTGAACCGGAGGTCGGATTATCTTTATTTTCACTGCTGTTAGTCAGGGAATTCATTATCCCCTGAATTTTTGAGATAAATCCATTTGACTGGGCATCAGTTGTGCCTTCACTTTGCTGGGCATCTTTGTCTTTTGAAGCATCATATTTGCTTCCTGATGTTGAAAGTTTTGTATCTGAAACATGAAGGTTTTGTGCACTTACATTAACATCGCCTTTTGCATTAACTTTACCGTTAATTGATGCTTCTGTATTAACTCTGTCATTTTTGATTAATACTGAAATCCCAGCTGTTGAGCCTGCTTTTTGCCCTTCATCCTGATATTTTATTGAATTTTCTATATTTATATTATTTTGGGTATTATTAACTGCACCGGCATCTAAATTATTTGCATTAATTGTAGAATTTTTATCAATAATTACCTGTGTGTCAGATTTTGAGGTATGGTTTAATGCCATTAATTCATAAGCATTAGCTCCTTCACCTTTTAATTTAGATAAAATTTTGTTAGAAATCTTAATGTTTGAAATATTCTGCGATACAGCTGCCGTTGTTACATTTCCTCCGGCATTAATATTTGAACCTGTTATATTGATTTTGGACTGGGTTTCATTGCCGAGAGCATAGATAAGCGCTTTACCGCCTGAAATGTAATTTGAATTAATTTCAGTATCAGCTATGGCATTTGTTCCAAGCGTAATATCACCTGTTGAATTTAATTCAGAATTAATTATATCTATAGTTGCATGTGCTCTTGCCCCGGTAAAGTCTTCATAAGCACCGTCTTCTGACATATTGAAATATTCATCCCAATTCTGAACAGCATCAAGAGTTGCTGAGCTTACTTTGCCAATAGGAGCTTCAAGTTTATCGGAGGCTTCTGCTATCATTTCAATCTCAGAACCTCCAATTTTAGCATTATCAACTTTTATACTGGCATTAACCGCATCGGTCTTGCCTGCTTTGTCGCCTGTAATACTTACGCTGTTAGTATTGGAGGCAGATGCAACAATTGTAACCTTACCATCTTTCAGGGCATAGCCGCTGCCTGAATTTATATCATTTGAAACAAGTTTGTTAAACAAATCTTCTGCCTGTTTCAAAACGGCTTCTGACTGCTCTTTTGAGCCGGTTAAGACAAGGTTATCCTGCCCCTGAACTCCGGCTACAATTCCGGCTGTATTATTTTTACTGTTATCTTTTGCAACTGTGATATTTTTTCCATATATTTCAACATCTCCGCGTGAGATAATTTTACCGTTGATGGTAATAGCCTTATCTGTATTTGTGTCGCTTTTTAATGCTATCAGATTTTCATTAACTATATCCTGGCTGTTATTAAAATTCTGCACATTACCCACAAATTTGTCATAGGAATTTTGTGATGGTGTGATTAAAGATAGAGCCCCGACATTCAAAACCCCGGACGCACCTATTACAATTCCGCCTGGAGAAACAAATATGGCATGACCGTTGAAGAAGTTGTTGTCTTTCATTGTATTAAGGATACCGTTGATATTTACCCCGTTATTTACAAGGTTGACGAACTTGTCATAACCCATTTGGAATATTAAGTTTGCAATATCGCCTTCTGAAAGGTTAAAATCTCCGAAATGCGCAAATCCTGTATTACCATGAATTTGTCCCGGAGTAATATTATATATATTGTCATTTTGAGTTATACCTGCTCCAATATCACTGCCCGGAGCAACATTTATCTCACTTGCCAGCACAGGTACAAGCAGCGACTGCTGTAAGATAAAGCTCAAACACAAAAATAACGAAAATGCTTTTAAAGCAAATCTTTTCAACGATTTAACCTTCTTCATATTTATTCCTTTTTTCCCTTAATAATAATCAAGTTTTTAAATTTGGATAGTTTTTTTCATGATGATACAAAATATGAAAAATTTTCTACAAATGCTAAAGTAATGTTTCAAAATTTTAATATAATGTTACAATGTGTGTATAATTTTTATATCTTGATGTAACCTGAAAAAAAGGTGAATTATTAAGTCATGGATTTGAAGAAGATTTTATTATTAACAATATGCTGTTCCTGCATTCATAATGCAACATTTGCTATCGGAGAAATTCCGGCAGGAGTGATGGATGCCGCCGGCAGCGCACAGAATCTTAATGTTCATGATATGGACAGAATAAAGGATTTACAAAGACGCGAGGAGCAGGAGAAGGACTGGAAAGATTTAAAGAAACGGCAGAAGGAACAAAAAGAAAATCCTGAAAAGATAAAACCTAAGAAAGAAAAAAAAGATGTAATAAAGGCAAGAGCCGAAGAATATGCAACTAAAGGGGTTTATATTGATAAAATAAGAGTTGCACCCAGCGAAGTATTAACTGCAAAAGAGATAGAAGATATTATTAGCGATTATCAGGGTGAAAATCTTACATTTGATAAAGTTAAGGAAATCATTAACCGTATTAATACACTTTACCTCGAGAAAGGTTTTGTAACTGCAAGGGCTTTTGTTCCTGAACAGGATATAGTTGACGGGTCTTTATATATTGATTTGTATGAAGGTAAAGTCGGCGAGGTTTCGGTTGTAAATAACCGCTGGACTAAAGAGTCTTATATTAAAAAACGAATGTCAGCAAAGCCTTACAAGCTTTTTGATATAGTTGAACTTGAACAGGATGTCTTAAATTTTAATAAATATACTCCTGGTGTGGAATTAAGTGCAAACTTAAAACCTGGTGACAACAGATATAGAACTTGCTGCAAGAGAGAAACTCCCGTTCCATACAAGTTTTATATTTGATAACGCAGGGCGTTCTACAATCGGACAACTGCGCGGAGGTGTTGCGTTAACTCATGATAGTTTGTTCGGATACCGCGATAAACTTACTTTGGGAGCTTATGTAAGCAGCCACTCAAATACACCGTTTGCAGATTATAATATTCCTGTTAACAAAAAAGACGGAAGAGTCGGGTTTTCATTCTCCTCCAGCTACGCTCATATTGCCCAGGGTGATTATAAAATGTTTAACATCCGAAGCCGTTCATATGTTTATTCATTATATTTTAACCAGCCGTTAATAAGAAAACCGTATATGGAATTATCAAGCTTTAGTTCCGTTGATTACAAACAGGCAACAACCTCGTTTGACGGATTTGACTTATATACAGACAAAATTACCAGTGCCAGAACCGGGTTAAATCTTCGTTACGATACAAAGCGCGGTATATGGTATGCTAATCAGTACGTATCATATGCAATGCCTATTTTCAGAGATAATTCAAATTACGTAAAACTCGAAGGCGGGCTTATAAGATTACATGATTTCGGGCATGGTGTTGTTGGACAATTCAGAGGTGCTTATCAGGCTATTCCGAAAGACGTTGTTCCTTATATCGATCAGTTCCAGGCAGGCGGTTTGTCTTCAGTAAGAGGTTATTCAGAAGGTCTTCTTATCGGAAGAAGCGGATACTTATTAAGCGGTGAACTTTTGTTCCCGATTGCGCCGGCTTCTGTAAAATCAAAAGACAAGAAAAAAGAAATTCCTTTCCTGGGCAGATATGTCAAAGGTGTTGCGTTTGTTGACCATGCGATGGTATTCCCGTTTAAAGGCGACGGTCCGGGTGCTCCGGGATATGATGCTAATGATGTACTTTTAAGTATAGGTTTAGGGTTAAGGGTTACGCTGCCGAAGGATTTAACTGCTAGGTTGTATTGGGGCTTCCCTATGATTAGAAATTCTCATGAAGCTGTTCAGCATGCAGGAAGATTTCACTTTGATATAGTCCTTACACCTGATTATGATGCGCTTTTGAAGCTTAGACATCCGAAAGAAAAAGTGCCAAAAGAGCCTAAGAAAATTCAATCTTTGTAATAGTAATACTTTAATAAAAAATTATTATATATTTTTACCTACATAGTCGAAGATGTATTTTTATTTCCGGTATATCCTGCTGGTATGTGGAATGAAAATTATAAAGATAAAGATTTATTCATAAATTCCTCAAGTGAAATGCCGATGTTTTTTGAACGGGTTAAGTGTAAAACACTCTGCCATAAATACAATCAGCTTGCACCGGATATGCTGTCCGCAAGGCAGCAATTAATAAAGAAAATTATCGGTAAAACAGGCGGATTATTTTTGATAGAACAGCCGTTTATGTGTGATTACGGGTCTAATATTAAAATAGGTGCTAACTTTTATTCAAATCATAATCTTCTTATACTTGATGCCGGAGAGGTTATTTTTGGTGACAACGTATTAATAGGACCAAACTGTTCTTTTTATACTCCAAAGCATCCTCTTGATGCGGCAACGCGTAATAAAGGTCTTGATTGCTCAATGCCTATAAAAGTAGGGGATAATGTCTGGATTTGCGGAAATGTTACTGTACTTGCCGGGGTTTCAATCGGCGATAACAGTGTTATTGCCGCAGGAAGTCTTGTGAATAAAGACATCCCTCCAAATGTTCTGGCAGCAGGTAATCCTTGCAAAATTGTAAAAAAGATTTCTTAATCTTATTTCTTTTTGCGGTCAGGTTGTTCCTCTTTATCAATATATTCACAATGCAGAACAGATTCAAGCTTGTTAAAGATTTCCTGATAGTGATATTTTAAAGCATGCTGGGCTTTGTGGTGCAGATCATCCAGGTGGTAGTGCATTGCAATTTCAAGGTTTGCAAGTGCAATATTATAATCATACAGGGTATTCACATATAAAATTTTTGCATCATTATAGTTGTTCCGTGCCTGCTGTAAGGCAACGTAATTGTTTTGCATTTTGTCATATCTTTCGTCAGCAAGCTCATAGTTTTCAAGGGCTTCTTCAACTTTTTCCTGAACGTTCACAACCTGCTGTTCGCCTTTGTTAACATTGTAATAGCATTTTTTTACCTGAAAATATAAATCCTGTTTGAATAAATCAATGTCGTTACTTGCAAGGTTTACCTGTGCATTAGCTTTATCAATCTCATGTTTAAGCTGTTTAAAGTTAATAGCGGTTGTCATATTCACAGCCATATTCAGGTTATTGTTTGAAAGTGTTTTTGTTTTGTTATACCCGTAGCCGACACTACCTGTAATATCCGGATAATATTCTCTTTTTATATACAGAACTGATTGTTTCATTGCATCCAGTGTCGCATCCAGCACCCACAAATCCGGACTGTTTTTGTATGCAAGATTAAATGACTGATTCATTGAAAACGGAAGTTCAAGCAATTCAGAGGTTACAATTTCTGAAATTGTATTTTTTTCAATTTTTGTTCTGTATGCAATATTTTTGATATTTTTATCCTGAAGAGTTTCAGGAATTTTATTTTCTTTTGTATAACCGGATTTGTCATAGAGAACTTTAGGGGTATATATATCATAAAAGTTGAAAGTTTTAATCTTTTTTATCTTAAAATCAGGTGCGTAAGCTATATATAAAGAATTACCCAGATCAGCCAGTGCTAAATCATAATCATTTTGAGCATCGGTTAATTTCATTTTTGCTTCAGTTAAAAAAACTTCAGCATTAACAAAATCTATCTTTGGCTTTTTGCCCGTTTCATAGAATTTTTTTGCGCGCCAGTAATTTTTTTCGCATATTAAAAGATTGTTGTATTGAATATCCCGTATTGCCTGAGCACGCAGTACGTTGTAATATTTTGTTTTAACATCAAAAATTGTATTGCAGATGCTATCCATAAACTGATATTCTGCGGCAAGCTGATAGAATTTTTCCATCCTGATAAGTGCGCTTGTTTTGCCGAAATTCCATATAAGCTGGCTTAAATAAACATCTACAGACGGCAAATTTCTGTTTGATGAGCCGTCGTAATTTTTATTTGAATTGTAATCCTGATAAATTCCAACTCCTGCACCTAATGTCGGGAAATATGCGGATTTTGCAATCCCTACATTACTTTTGGCAACTTCAAGATTATATTCATATTTTCTGATTTGAGGGCTTTTATTTATAGCAATTCCAACACAGTCTTCCAGTGTAAGCATCTCACCTTGTTTGAACGGCATATCCTGAACCGCTGAAACCGCGGCACTATTAAAAATTAATACTGCTATTAATAATAAAGCCTTAATCTTTCGCATGTGTAAACCAGAAATTCTTATCCGCGTTATTATTTTAAAACGTTAAATATTATTTAACAAGAGTTTTAAATCTTTTTTATCGATTATAATATTGGCATGTTTTTTTAAAATCGGCTTCGCACAAAAAGCCGCGCGTTTTTCTGCATATTTAAACATACTTAAATCGTTTGCCCCGTCACCGGTAACAAGAGTATTCTCAGGCGTAATACCAAGAATTTCCTGCAAACGTTTTAGCATCTCCCCTTTGCTGTCATTGAACATCATCTCCCCTCCGGCAAATCCTGTTAAAATACCGTCTTTTGTATGAAGAGTATTGGAAAATTCACAGTCAAGCCCGAGCTTTTCTTTAAAAGGAACTGTAGCATTTTTAAATCCGCCGGAAAAACATACAACTTTGTAACCCATTTTTTTCAATTCCCGGATAGTTTCTACAGCACCGTTCATAACAGGAAGATTAGCGCAAATTTGATTAACAGTTTCGACTTTTAAGCCTTTTAGAAGCGAAACTCTTTTTTGTAAACTTTCAAAAAAGTCAATTTCTCCGCGCATAGCACTGTCGGTAATTTCTTTTACTTGTTTTTCAATTCCTGTTTCACGCGCAAGAAATTCTAATGTTTCTCCGTCCATTAAAGTAGAATCAAAGTCAAAAACTGCTAATTTCATTTGCCTGCCTTTTATTATTGTGCACTCAGATTAATATACTTAGGATTGTGAACCCCGTCTATTTTTTCAATTTCAGCAAGAACGTTTTCCCCGACCTCGGAATCAATATTTATAACCATTATTGATTCTGTTTCATGTTTGTCATTTTTTTGAACAACGTTCATAGAGCCTATGTTTATGTTGTTTTCGCCTATAACTTTAGCAACTTTTGCAATCATAGACGGCTTATTGATATGAGGGACAATAAGCATATGTTTTTGAGGGCGGATACTTGTTTCATAATCGTCAATTTTTACAATTCTTGGAATATCTTTTGCCACAAGTGCTCCTGCAACAATGCTTACACCTTTATCTGTAGTTAATTTAATAGTCAAAAGTCCTGCAAAGTTGCATTTAACCTTTGAACGTGAAGAAATTATATCAATACCGCGTTTTTTAGCAAGAACGGGCGCATTAACATAATTTACACCTTCAAGCATAGAAGAAAGCACGCCTTTTAAAACAGCTACTTCGAGCGGTTGAATATCTAAGTCTGCCAAATCTCCATGAGCTGTGATTTCAATGGTCTTAACCATTCCTCCGGACATCTGCATAGCCAGTTCTCCGGAATTTTCCGCAATTTGCATATAATCCTTGACCGGTTCCAGCTTATCCGGTCTAAGTGATGGAATATTAACAGCAGAGGAAGCTGACCCCCCTGAAAGAACTTCTTTAATCTGCTCTGCAACATCTACAGCCACATTTATCTGGGCTTCCTGAGTACTTGCGCCCAGGTGAGGGGTTAAAACAATGTTTCCTTCACAATTTATCAATGGACATTTTGTAATATCAGGTTCGTTCTCGTAAACATCAATTGCGGCACCGGCAACCTGTCCGGCTTCAATTGCTTCTTTTAAATCCTGTTCGTTAATAATACCGCCTCTTGCACAGTTTACAAGTCTTACTCCTTTTTTCATCTTTGATATGGATGTCTTGTTTATGAGATTAATTGTTTCTTTGGTCTTTGGAACGTGAACTGTTATGAAATCACATTTTCCCCAAAATTCATCTAAAGATTGAACATATTCTCCGCCCATTTTTTCAACAATTTCTTTTGATGTATAAGGGTCAAAAACAACAAGCTTCATTCCCAGAGCCAGTGCAACTTCTGCTACATGAGAACCTATTTTGCCAAGTCCGATGGTGCGGAGAGTTTTTTTATAAAGCTCCCAGCCTGTAAACTTTGACCTATCCCATTTTCCTGATTTTGTAGATGCTGCTGCCGGCGCTATATTTCTTGCCATCGCAAGCATTAATGCAATAGTATGTTCAGCTGCTGCCATCGTATTTCCGTCAGGAGAGTTTACAACAATAATACCTTTTTGCGTTGCTGCATCTACGTCAATATTATCAACGCCGACGCCTGCACGTCCTATTATTTTTAAATTTTTACCTGCCTCAATTATTGTCTGGCTTCTAACCATTAAAGCATCATATTGAGGAATAATTTGTATTAATTCATCTTCTGTCATTGTCGGCAGAATTTCTATTTGGGCAGCTTGTTCAATAATTTTCCCTGCTGATTCGTTTATTTTATCTGTTACTAAAACTTTCATTTTGTCCTTTCTATGCTATAGCCGTAATCCCTCTGCAAACAGGCTGCCGGCAGACGGGTATTACTCAATTCTGCATTTATTTATTTATTTAATTCCTCAATAAGAGTTTTTACCCCGTTGCCAAGAGTAAATTTGTGACCGAGTTTGCACAAAGAAGCTTCCAAAGCGCCAACTGATGCAATTAAATCTCTATCGCAGACAAACCCTAGAGTTCCCATTCTAAATATTTTGTCCTTTAACTGATTTTGGCCGTTTGCTACAACAATGTCATAATCTTCTTTCAGCGTCTTTCTTATATCAGGCACAGAAATCCCCTCCGGCGGAAGAATTGATGTTATTGCATAACTTGCATTCTCATCTTTTTCAACGAGAAGCTTTAAATTAATTGCGCGTAATGCTTTTCTAAGCGCCATTGCGTGGCGTCTATGACGTGAATTAACATTATCAATGCCTTCATCTTTAATCATTTTCAAAGCCGTATTAAGCCCGACAATTAAATTTACGGCAGGTGTAAACGGAGTTGAATTAGCGTTTACTGATTTTTTATGAGCTGCCCAGTCAAAATAAAAACTCGGGTGCTTGCACTGTTCATAAAGCTTCCAGGCTCTATCATTTGCAGTCAGGAATGCAAGTCCCGGAGGTATCATAAAGCCTTTCTGCGAACCTGAAATAAGTACATCAATTCCCCATTCATCAGGTTTGCAAGGCATTGCACAAACACTGGTTACCCCATCAACAACCGAAACTGCACCATGGTCTTTTATTATTGAACATAATGTTTTAACGTCATTTGCCGCTCCGGTTGAAGTTTCACTGTGAGTCAGAGTTACTATTTTAATTTCTTTATTAGTATCTTCAGCAAGGCGTTGTCTTAAGATTTCAGGGTTAATAACTTCACCTGCATCAACTTCAATTTTTTCAACAACAGCTCCGCGGGATTCTGCGATTTTTGCCCAGCGGTTTCCAAAGTTACCTATAACAAGACAAAGAACCTTGTCACCTTCATTTATAAGATTTTCTAACGCTGCACACATTGCTCCTGTTCCGCTTGATGTGAACATAAATACATCATTTTCTGTTTGAAAAACGTATTTTAGATTTGCATAAACTTCTTCCAAAATGGAGGAGAATTCCGAACTTCTATGCCCTATCGGGTGTTTTGCGATGTCCAGCATAACAGATTCCGGTACAGGTGTAGGTCCTGGAATCATCAAAAAAGTCTTGTCTTTCATATATTTCTCCTCCTTTTATAATAATATTATTGTTACTCATGTCACAGATAAGGGATATTTTTTAATAAAAGTATATGTATTTTTTGTAATAAAATTTTAATTAAGAGCTGTTTATATTAAAATTAACCTTAAATATCGGAGAAAATATTATGCAAAACAAATATAAATTAATATTAGCGTTTTTGGCAGTTTGTGCAGGACTTATTAGCGTGTGTTTGTACGAAACACCTCTCCAATCTATCGCATGTAATAGTGATTTCGGC
>OAZY01000564.1_pt1 | contig 24098 bp, 26 predicted proteins | sample 1494931 | NCBI WGS metagenome assembly OAZY01 (sample SAMEA2579921, study PRJEB22360) | human gut metagenome | biome: human gut; feature: human-associated habitat; material: faeces | place: Denmark | collected 2008/2010 | reverse complement strand
AAAAAACATTTCAGCTAATTATCAAAAATCACTTGATTTATATATAGTTAGCTTTATTTAATATATAATTATCATAAAGTCTACGGTTACTGTAAAGTCAAGGAGGAACATAATGTTAAAAAATGAATCATTAAAACTAACTACTGCACAATTTGCTAAATTACATAAAATTAATAAGCGAACGCTACATTACTATGATGAAATTGATTTATTTAAACCAAAATTTAAAGGTGAAAATAATTATCGATATTACGATTATTTTCAAAGTATTGAATTAGAAAATATTCTAATGCTAAAGCAGTTAGATATGAGTATCAGCGAAATTAAAAGTTATCTAAATAATCCTAATGTTAATGATTTTGTAAATATTGCTGATGATAAAATACTAAAAATAGAACAAGATATTCGTCGTTTAAAACAAACAAAAAAGGTATTAGAGATAAAAAAGAATCAATTGTTGAAGAGTTCACGAGTTACTGATTTTGAAATCGAAATCGTTGAGCGCCAAGATGAATATTTATTAGTTTCAAATGAGCCTTTTGTTCAATATGATGTTAAAGAAATTTTAGAATATTTGCAGCAGGCTTGGAATATAGAACAATATAAAGTAGGGTGTGGCAGTTATATTAGTATTGATAAAATTAAAAATAATGATTTTGAACATTACGATGGTCTGTTTATTTCCCTTCAAAACAAACGATATGGCAAAAACGTTTTATTACAATCTAAAGGAAAATATTTATGTGGTTATGTTAAAGGGGATTGGGATAAAATAGCTGTATTATATCGTAGTATGTTAAACTTTGCAAAAAAGGAAAACTTGAAATTAATAGGATATGCTTTTGAAAGAGGTCTCAATGAATTTGCAATCAATAGTATTGATGAGTATTTTACTGAAATATCAATTAAGATTAGTGAATAAACTAATCTTTTTTATATATAGTTTTAAACTATATATAACCCTATGTTTTAAGTATTTTTCAATAATAAAAAGATTTGTTATCCTATGTACACAAGGAGTGTGATAACATGAATAAAATACCGTATCGATATGATATAGTTGGAAGTTTTTTAAGAAGCGAGCGTTTAAAACATGCTCGTGAGAATTTCAAAATTAGTAAAAATGAATTAAAAAAAATTGAAAATGAAGAGATTTTAAAATTAGTAAAAAAAGAAGAGGCAGCTGGTTTAAAAGCTGTAAGTGATGGTGAATTTCGTCGGAGTTATTGGCATCTTGATTTTTTGGCAGGTTTAACAGGTGTTAAAAAAATTGAAGCTGAAAAATGGTCAGTTGATTTTAAAGGGGTTCAGCCCAAGGCGGCGACTTTAAAAATTATTGATAAAATTGATTTTGAAGATCATGAATTTTTAGAACATTTCGAATATTTAAATTCAATCATTGAAAATGGTGTAACAGCAAAAATGACGATTCCAGCACCAACGATGCTACATTTAATTGCCTGCGTTAGAACAAAAGAATATCAGCCAATTGCAAGATATCAGGATGATGAACAATTGATTATAGATTTAGCTATGGCTTATCAAAAGATTATTCAGGCTTTTTATGATCGAGGATGTCGGTATTTACAGCTTGATGATACTTCATGGGGAGAATTTTGTTCAAAAGAAAAACGGGAGGAATATGCTAATTGTGGGATTGATGTAGGAGCACTGGTCAAAAAATATGTATATTTAATTAACTTATCGATTGTTAATAAGCCAGATGATATGAATATAACAATTCATATTTGTCGTGGTAACTTCAGATCAACTTGGTTTTCATCAGGGGGGTATGAACCAGTTGCTAAGGAATTATTTGGTAACTGTAAGGTAGATGAGTTTTTCTTAGAGTATGATAGTGATCGTTCAGGGGATTTTACACCACTTAGATTTATTAAAGATCAAGTAGTTGTTTTAGGATTAATTACATCAAAATTTTCAGAATTGGAAGATAAGGAAATGATAAAAGCAAGAATTAACGAAGCTAGTCAGTTTGTAGCTTTAGATCAATTATGCTTGAGTACCCAATGTGGCTTTGCATCAACTGAAGAAGGAAATAATTTAACTGAAGATCAGCAGTGGGCTAAAATTGCATTAGTCAAAGAAATTGCTGAAGAAGTGTGGGGAAAATAATGAAAACAGCAGTTATTGGATATCCAAGAATTGGATCAAATCGAGAATTAAAATTTGCTACAGAGCGGTATTTAAAGGGACAGATTGAACAAAGTGAGTTATTACAAATTGCCCAAAATTTAAGAAAAGAACATTGGGTTGAACAAGATAACCAAAAAATAGATTATATTTCTTCAAACGATTTTTCATTTTATGATAATGTTTTAGATACAGCCTATTTACTAAATATCATTCCTAAACGATATCAAGAATTACAATTGAATTCATTAGATCAATATTTTGCAATGGCACGAGGCTATCAAGGGGAAAATGGAGATGTTAAAGCTTTAGCAATGAAAAAATGGTTTAATACTAATTATCATTATTTAGTACCGGAAGTTGATGATCAAGTTGAAATTAGCTTAAATGGAACTAAGATTTTTGATGAGTTTCAAGAAGCACTTGATTTAGGGATTAAGACCAAACCAGTCATTGTTGGACCATATACTTTAATGAAATTATTACGTTTTACAGGGACACTAACTTATCAAGATATTCTTGATGATCTTATAAATGGGTATTTAGAGGTTATTAAGAAATTGAGGGATTTAGGTGCTTCATGGATTGAGGTTGATGAACCAGCACTAGTTTTTGATTTAAGTGATAAAGATATTATCTTGTTTAAAGAAATATATACTAAAATTTTAGATAATAAAGAGTCAGTAAAAATTTTATTACAGACATATTTTGGAGATATTCGTGACTGTTATCAAACAGTTTTAAATTTAGATTTTGATGGAATTGGATTAGATTTTATTGAAGGTAAGGAAAATTTAACTTTATTAGATCGTTACGGTTTTGATCAAAATAAAATTTTATTTGCAGGAGTAGTTAATGGTAAAAATATTTGGAAGAATGAATATGAAAAAACAGTTTCTTTAATTGAAAAAATAAAAAATAATGTCAATAAAATAGTTTTAAATACATCATGTTCCTTGATTCATGTCCCTTATACGATTGAAAATGAAAGGAATTTAGATCAAATATATAAAAATAATTTTTCTTTTGCACAAGAAAAATTAAAAGAATTATTTCAATTAAAGGTAATTATGCGAATTGGAAAAGGACATAGTTATTATGTTGATAATTTAGCATTCTTTAAAGAGCCAAATAATCGTACTAATGAAGCAGTCCAAGCACGAATTGCAGCACTGAAAAAAGAAGACTTTATTCGCCTACCGGAATTTGAAGTACGTCGCCAAATTCAAAAAGAAAAATTTAAATTACCAATTTTACCAACTACAACAATTGGTTCATTTCCTCAAACCAAAGAAGTAAGAGCTAATCGCCGAGCTTATCGTAATGGTGACATTGATGAACAGACATATGCGGAATTTAATCATCAGATGATTAAAGAATGGATCAAGTATCAAGAAGAAATAGACTTAGATGTTTTAGTACATGGAGAATTTGAAAGAAATGATATGGTTGAATATTTTGGTGAGAATCTAGATGGATATTTATTTACTGAGAATGGCTGGGTACAATCATATGGTACTCGTTGTGTTAAACCGCCAGTTATTTGGGGTGATATTTCTCGAGTGCGCCCGCTAACAGTAGATTATGCAGTATATACACAAGCTCTAACTAAAAAACCTGTTAAAGGAATGTTGACCGGTCCAGTAACAATGTTAAACTGGTCATTTCCGCGGATTGATATTTCTTTGGCAGAAACAACTTTACAACTGGCACTTGCAATCAAAGACGAGGTTTTAGATCTTGAAGATCATGGCATTAAAATTATTCAAATTGATGAAGCAGCACTGAGAGAAAAATTGCCATTACGAAAAAGGGATTGGCAAAGTGAATATCTTGATTGGGCAATTCCAGCATATCGCTTAGTTCATAGTAGTGTTCAAGCAGATACACAAATTCATAGCCATATGTGTTACAGTGAATTTGATGATATTATTCAAGCAATTGAAGATATGGATAGTGATGTTATTTCTTTTGAAGCTTCACGTTCTGATCTAACATTGATCGATACTTTAAATAGAGTTAATTTTAAAACTGAGATCGGGCCAGGAGTCTATGATATTCATTCTCCAAGAATTCCTAGTGTTGAAGAATTAGAAAGAGTTTTAACCTCGATGCTTGAAAAATTGTCTGCCAGCAAATTATGGATCAATCCAGATTGTGGCTTAAAGACCCGAGCTTATCCAGAAACTTTAGCTAGTTTAAAAAATATGGTCGAAGCAACTAAAAATATTCGTGCCAAACTTCAATAACTGAGTAAATAGTGTTAGAATAAGGCCAAAGGAAGTGAAGAAAATGACATTACAACAATTACGCTATGTGATTACGGTAGCTCAAAAAGGCTCAATTAGTGAAGCAGCTAAAGAATTATTTATTTCACAGCCTAGTTTATCTAATGCAATTAAAGAATTAGAGAAAGAGATGAAAATTATCATTTTCTCACGAACTAATAAGGGTATCATAATAAGTGATGAAGGATTGGAATTTTTAGGATATGCGCGTCAGGTTCTTGAACAAGCAGAACTTTTAGAAAATCGATATTTAGAAACAAAAAGTACTAAAAAGCGCTTTAATATTTCAACTCAGCATTATTCTTTTGCTGTTAATGCTTTTGTTGATTTAGTAAAAAAATATAGCGATAACGAATATGAATTTACAATTAGGGAAACTCGCACATATGAAATAATTGAAGATGTTAAAACTCTTAAAAGTGAAATTGGAATTCTTTATATAAATGATTTTAATCAAAAAGTTATTAATAAATTGTTAAAAGAAAACAATCTTATTTTTAATCAGCTTTTTATTGCTAAACCACATATTTTTGTTAGTAATACAAATCCATTAGCTCAAAAAGATATTGTGACTCTTGAAGATATTGAACCATTTCCTTATTTATCCTTTGAACAAGGACAATATAATTCATTTTATTTTTCTGAGGAAATTTTAAGCACTTTAGTACATCAAAAAATAATCAAAGTCAGTGATCGAGCAACTTTGTTTAATCTATTGATTGGTTTAGATGGGTATACTATTTCAACAGGGATTATTAGCGAAGAATTGAATGGTAAAAATATTATTGCGATTCCGCTTGCTGTTGATGAAACGATCAAGATTGGATACATTGTTCGAAATGATACAGCGCGCAGCTATTTAGGTCAAATTTTTATTGAAGCATTAAAACAAAATACTCAAGAATTGATGCAGGGAGTCTAGCTCCCTTTTTTATTTATGTCAATATCATTCAAGCAATATTTTAAAACTTGTGATATAGTAGCGTTCAAGGAGGGATATAGGTGGTGGAAACTAGAACGATCGTATATGATGAACAATTACAAATTGAAGCATATCAGTTTGTTGGAATAATGCAAAAATTCCCTAATCATTTTCATGACTGTTATGTAGTTGGTTTTGTTGAAAAGGGCAATCGCCATTTGTCTTGTCGTGGGGATGAATATGATATGGAGCCAGGGGATATGCTGTTATTAAATCCTCGTGATAATCACACTTGTGAAAGTCGCGATGGTCAACCGCTTGATTATCGTTGTTTAAATATTGATGCAGATGTTATGGTGCGAGCAGTAAAAGAAGTTATAGGATGTAGCTATTTACCAAATTTTGAAAAACCAGTTGCTTTTCAAAGTGAGATGGTCGAATCTTTACGCACATTGCGTCAAAGTGTGATGAAGAAAGAAACGGAGTTTTTGAAAGAAGAATTATTTTATATTTTGATAGAACAGCTGGTTAAAGAATATACTAATAACCAGCCGCTATTAAAAAGTCGATTTAGTGAGCCAATCAAATTAGTAAAAAAGCATTTAGATGATAATTTTATCAATCAAATTTCTTTAGATTCATTAAGTGAATTAGCACAGATGAATAAGTATACTCTAATTCGTAATTTTGCTCGTTCTTTTGGGATAACTCCCTATCAATATCTTGAAACAATACGTGTTAATCATGCCAAAGAGCTACTTGAACAGGGTCTCAGTCCACTTGAGGTAGCAATGCTTTCGGGATTTAGTGATCGAAGTCATTTTACTCGTTTTTTTAAGAGCTTAATCGGCTTGACACCGAAACAGTATCAAAATATTTTTAAGGGGAAAGAGGATGAATAAGGATTTTTCAGGACATTTGGCTGCATTATTAACAATTTTTATTTGGGGAACAACATTTATTTCAACTAAAATTTTATTAACTGATTTTAAACCGATAGAAATATTATTTTTTCGTTTCTTGATAGGTTTATTTATTTTAATTTTGATTTATCCCAAAAGACTAAGAAAAACGACGAAGAAGCAAGAGTTGACATTTGCTCTAACGGGACTTTGTGGAGTTACTTTGTATTATTTATTAGAAAATATTGCACTAACATATTCGATGGCTTCAAATATCGGAGTGATAATCTCAATTGCACCGTTTTTTACGGCAATCTTATCACACTTTATTTTGAAAGAAGAGACATTGAATCAAAATTTTATAATTGGTTTTATGGCTGCAATGGTGGGGATTATGCTTATTAGTTTTAATGGCAGCAGTAATTTTAAGCTGAATCCATTGGGAGATATATTAGCATTACTGGCTGCTTTGGTCTGGGCTGTTTATTCAATTTTAACTAAACGAATTAGTGATTATGGTTATAGTACGATTCAGGTCACAAGAAGAACTTTTATGTATGGGGTAACATTTATGTTTTTGACATTGATACCTTTAGGATTTAAATTGGATTTAGGACGTTTTAGTAATCCAATTTATTTAGGAAATATCTTATTTTTAGGATTAGGTGCATCCGCTTTATGTTTTGTAACTTGGAATATGGCAGTAAAAATATTAGGTGCTGTAAAGACGAGTATCTACATATACATTGTACCAGTAGTTACAGTAGTGACTTCAATCATTGTTTTACATGAACAAATTACTTTAATGGCTTTCATCGGGACAGTACTGACTTTGATTGGATTATTTTTATCTCAAAAACGCGAGGTACAAAAGAATGGATAGAAAATGTGTTATGATAGTTGATAAAAATTTGCCACTAGGATTAATTGCTAATACAACTGCTATCTTAGGAACTGCTTTAGGCAAGTTAGAAGGGGAAATCGTTGGGACTGATGTATATGATATGAAAGAACATATACATCGTGGAATAGTAACGATTTCAATTCCAGTTTTGAAGGGTGATGAGTTTTTAATCAGAGAACTACTAAAACAGGCTAATTATTATCCTAATGAGGTATTAGTTATTGATTTTTGTGACCTTGCTCAAAGTTGTCGTGATTATTCAGAATATATTGATAAAATGAAGCTGGCTAGTGAAGCTTCGCTTAAATATTTTGGGATTTGTCTATATGGTACAAGGACACGAATTAATAAACTAACAGGAAATTTATCATTACTAAAATAGAAAAAAAGATGTTTTTAGCCACCAAATAGGCTATGATATAGCCATTGGAGGGATAAAAATGGAGAATATTGAATTAGATGTACATACACATACAATAGCAAGCGGGCATGCTTATTCATCACTTAGTGAAATGGTAGCTGGGGCGAAAGAAAAGGATATAAAATTATTAGGAATAGTAGAGCATGACCAGGGAATTCCAGGAACATGTGCTCCAATTTACTTCAAAAATCTAGATGTAATTCCTCGAGAGATAGAGGGAATTAAATTATTGTTAGGGATTGAAATTAATATTTTGGATCATCAAGGAAGACTTAGTATTACAGAAGATTTATATGATTATGTTGATTACTGCATGGCAGGAATTCATTTACATTGTTATGAGGCAGGAACAATTGAAGAAAATACACGGGCAGTGATCGAAACAATTAAAAATCCTCATATTAGTGTAATCGTTCACCCAGATGATGGTAAGTGCCCACTTGATTATGAGAAAGTAGTTTTAGCAGCTAAAAAGTATCATACTTTGTTGGAAGTGAATAATAATGCTTTACGTAGTCCATCTCGTCTAAATTCACGTGAAAATACACTTAAGATGCTACAATTATGCAAACAACATCGAGTTAAAATTATTTTAGGTAGTGATGCACATATTCATTTTGATATAAAAAATTATGATCAAATCGACGAACTCTTAAAAGAAGTAGAGTTTCCAAAGGAATTAATTGTTAATTATCATATTGAAGATTTTTTAGAATATATAAAAAAACAAGTGAGATACTAATTCTCACTTGTTTTCATATTTGTTAAAATTATATCTAAAATTAATTAAACTCTATTAACTATTTTTTCATATTAGACTCAACCTTAGTGACCATTAATATAATTGGGGGTCTACGTTTCTTATTTAGTACGTAATCCTTTTTCATATTAATTCTTAGGATCATTGGAGCTACATAAGTATGAACCCTATGGTAGATTGAAGATTTAGGATAAATAAATTCTTTTTCTTCAACCATCTCAGTTGTTGTTAACAGACGATATGTATTTAACAATGTATTGATTAAAATAATCAATGTATAAAGCATTAACACTGAAATTACATACATCTCATTCATATTATCAACTCCTTTCTACTAATCCTTTCCTCACCATTATATTAGCATATTTTATCCAAAAATGAAAGGGCTTTCAATGAAAAAATGATTTTTTATTTTGATTAAATCAGTCTTTTTTTATTAATAAAAAAATGTACTATAATAAAAACATTCGATAAAATCATGATATTTTATTGACAGTAGAAAAATATCGGTATATCATATAGCCAAGAAAACCGATGAAGTGGAGATAAAAATAGATCGTGCACTTATAGAGAGCTTGGATGGTGGAATCAAGTAGAACGCAGCCTATTAAATGGACCACTGAGGGCAAAGTGAAAAGCGTTAGCCGAGTATTCTTTGACGTTAGACTTACGTCAGTAGTCATAGATGTGATAGCATCTACTAAGAGCACGATTGTATCGTGAACCAAGGTGGCACCGCGGAATATATATCCGTCCTTGACAGAAAATTATTTTCTGTCGGGACGGTTTTTTATTTACAAAGGAGGAAATTAGCGATGTATTATCCAACATTAGAACAGATTAAGGAAATTATTAAAACAGGAGACTACAACTTAGTTCCTGTCTGCAAGGAAATGTATGGTGATAGTATCACCCCAATTGAAGTGATGCGAATTTTAAAAAAACATAGTAAGCATTGTTATATGCTTGAAAGTGTTGATGATACAAAACGCTGGAGCCGTTATACCTTTATGGGATATGATCCTAAAAGTGAAATTACATGTTTAAATAATTTAATGAATGTCGATGGAAAGGAGTTCATGGTAACTCACCCTAAAGATTATTTAAAAAAGCTTTTGAAACAATATCAAAGTCCTAAGATAGCAGGGTTGCCAACATTTACTGGCGGACTGGTAGGATATTTTGCATATGATTATTTTAAATATAGTGAGCCGGTTTTAAATTTGAAAAGTGATGATAAAGAGGGGTTTAATGATGTCGATTTGATGTTATTTGACCAAGTTATTTGTTTTGACAATTATAAGCAAAAAATTGTTTTGATAGCTAATGTTGCAGTTGATGATTTGGAAAAAAGTTATCATGAGGCATTGGTAAAATTAGAAAAAATGCAAGCTTTAATTATTAGTGGTGTTAAAGCTAAAATTGAGCCATTAAGGCTAAAAAGTGATTTCAAAGCATTATTTGAACAAAATGAATATTGTAACATGGTAGAACGTGCTAAAAAGTATATTAAAGAAGGAGATATATTTCAAGTAGTTTTATCAAATTGTTTAGAGGCTGAAGTAACAGGGAGTCTTTTTGATACTTATCGTGTTTTACGAACGACCAATCCCTCTCCATATATGTTTTATTTTTTTAGCGATGATCAAGAATTTGCAGGGGCTTCACCAGAGACTTTGGTTAAGTTAGAAGATAAAAATCTTTATACTTATCCTTTAGCAGGAACACGACCCCGAGGAATGAATGAAAATGAAGATGTAAATTTTGAAGTATCTTTATTATCTGATCAAAAGGAATTAGCAGAGCATAATATGCTGGTTGACTTGGGGAGAAATGATATTGGTAGAATTTCTAAATTTGGCACGGTTAAAGTTGAAAAGTATCAGGAGATATTAAGATTTTCACATGTTATGCACATTGGTTCAACTGTCTCAGGGGTGATTCTTGAAAATAAAGATGCGATTGATGCAATCGATGCATTATTACCGGCAGGAACTTTATCAGGTGCCCCTAAAATAAGGGCTTGTCAAATTATTAACGAACTAGAAAATAATCGTCGCGGAATTTATGGTGGGGCTATTGGTTATATAGACTTTACTGGTAATCTTGATACTTGTATTGCAATTCGCTTAGTGTATAAAAAGAATGAAAAAGTATATGTCCGTAGTGGTGCGGGGATTGTTTATGATAGTGTTCCAGAAATTGAATATCAAGAATGTTTGAATAAGGCGCAAGCTGTAATTAGCGCCCTAAATACAGCAAATGGAGGAATTGACTGATGATTTTACTAGTTGATAATTATGATAGTTTTGCTTATAACCTTTATCAGTTGATTGGTTCAATTGATCCAAATATTAAAGTAATTCGTAATGATGAGATGACTGTTGATGAAATTGAAAAAATAGATCCTAATACGATCGTAATATCGCCAGGACCTGGAAAACCTAGTGAGGCGGGAAATATTGAGGAAATAATTAAATATTTTTATAATAAAAAACCTATCTTAGGCGTATGTTTAGGGCATCAAGCAATTTGTGAAGCCTTTGGTAGTACAATTACTCATGCTAAAGAATTGATGCATGGCAAAAGTTCGATTATCAAAATGACTGATGATTTAATTTTTCAAGGGTTGAAACAGCAAACTAAAGTCGCACGTTATCATTCGTTGGCGGTTAAACGGGAAACTTTAGCTAAGGTCTTGAAAGCCATTGCACTGAGTGAAGATGGTGAAGTAATGGCAGTTAAGCATATTGATTATCCAGTATATGGGTTACAATTTCATCCTGAATCAATTTTAACTGATGATGGTAAAAAAATGATAGAAAACTTTTTGGGGGTAAAAGAAAATGATTAAAGAAGCGATTTTAAAATTATCGAAGAAGGTTGATCTAACTGCCGGTGAGGCACGTAGCTGTATGAATGAAATTATGAATGGTGAAGCCAGTGATGTTCAAATGAGCAGTTATTTGACAGCCTTAAGTTTAAAAGGAGAGACAATTGACGAGATCACTGGTAGTGCGGCAGGAATGCGAGAACACTGTATCAAACTACTAAATGATAAAGATGTTTTGGAGATTGTTGGTACTGGTGGAGATGGTTCAAACTCATTTAATATTTCTACGACATCTTCTCTTGTTATTGCAGCAAGTGGTGTAAAAGTGGCTAAACATGGGAACCGAGCAGCTAGCTCTAAATGTGGTGCTGCTGATGTTTTAGAAGCTTTGGGAGTAAAAATTGATGTAACTCCTGAAAAAAGTGCTACAATATTAAATGACATTAATATTTGCTTCTTGTTTGCTCAAAATTATCATATTGCAATGAAATATGTGGCTCCAGTAAGACGGGAATTAGGAATTAGGACAGTGTTTAATATTTTAGGGCCTTTGACTAATCCGGCAGGTGCTAATATGCAGGTAATGGGTGTATATGAAGAGGCATTAGTCGAACCATTGGCAGAAGTGTTAACTAATTTAGGAGTTAAACGTGCCATGGTAGTATATGGACAAGATAGTTTAGATGAAATATCATTATCAGCCCCAACAAGTGTATGCGAAGTTAAAGATGGTACTTATACTCGTTATACAATAACTCCAGAACAGTTTGGATTAACACGCTGCTGCAAAGAAGAATTAGTAGGTGGTACCCCTAAAGATAATGCTAAAATTACAAGGGATATTTTAAGTGGTGTCAAAGGACCTAAACGTGATGCTGTGTTGTTGAATGCGGGAGCTGCTATTTATATTGCCGGTCGTACAAAAACAATGCAGGAAGGAATCGAATTAGCTGCTAGATTGATTGATGATGGTAAAGCATTAGCTAAACTAGAGGAGTTCATTAACAAAACTAACATGTAGAAGGAGTTTTAAAATGATTATTGATGATATTGTAGAAAGAACTTTGGAAAGAGTAGCAGAAAACAAAAAACGTAATTCCATTGAAAAATTAGCTAAATTGGCTTTTGATAAGCCAATTAATAAAGATTATCCTTTTGAACGAGCTTTAAGAAGAGCTGGAATTTCTTATATTATGGAGATTAAACGGGCTTCACCGTCAAAAGGAGTGATTGCTCCAAATTTTGATTATAAAAGTATTGCAAAGGAATATGAAGATATTGGTGCAGCTGCAATTTCAGTAGTTACAGAGCCCGACTTTTTTAAAGGTGATGATGACTTTTTAGCTGAAATTGCTAAAATAGTCAAAATACCAGTACTTAGAAAAGATTTTGTTGTAGATGAATATATGATTTATGAAGCTAAACTATTAGGTGCAGATGCCGTATTACTAATTTGCAGTATTCTTGATGAAATAACGCTAATGCGCTGTTTGAATTTAGCAGAGCGTTTAGGGATGAGTGCTTTGGTTGAAGCCCATAGTTCAATGCAGGTAAAGAAGGCATTGCGTGTTGGTGCTAAGATCATTGGTGTTAATAACCGTGATTTGAGAAATTTTGAAGTTGATCTAAATAACAGTATTGAATTACGTTCGATGGTACCAGAAAATATTATTTTTGTTTCTGAAAGTGGGATTAAGACATATGATGATATAAAAACGTTAGAAGAAAATAATGTTGATGCTGTATTAGTTGGAGAAACTTTAATGCGATCTCATGATAAACGTAAGACTTTTGAAATCTTACAAGGATTACGTAAACCGGATAATGCAAATTAAAATTTGTGGCTTATTTCAAGTAGAAGATATAGATTATGTAAATGAGGCAAAACCTGATTATGTTGGATTTGTCTTTGCTAAAAGTAAAAGGCAAGTAGATATTCATCAAGCAGAAAAATTAAAAAATAAACTTGATACAAATATAAAGGCTGTTGGGGTATTTGTTGACGAACAAATTAGTGAAATTACTGCTATTGTTAAAATGGGGATCATTGATCTTATTCAACTTCACGGTCATGAGGATAATGCTTATATTAAGCAGTTAAAACAGTCAGTGCAGATGCCGATTATTAAAGCCATCAAGGTGATTGAAAAGGATGATCTTAATAACCTGGATTATGAATGCGATTATTATTTACTGGATAGTAAAATAAGCGGTAGCGGTAAGTCATTTGACTGGTCACTAATCAAAGATTTAGATAAACCATTTTTTCTAGCGGGAGGAATTGATTTAGATAATTTAGATGAGGCAATGAGTAAAGCTGATTATGGAATAGATGTTAGTAGTGGGGTAGAAACTAACGGAATCAAAGATCGTAATAAAATTATAGAAATAGTAAGGAGAACAAAAAATGGAAACAGGTAGATATGGAATACATGGGGGTCAATATATTCCAGAAACATTAATGAATGAAATCCATAATGTTGAAAAAGCATATGAATTTTATAAAAATGATCCTGAGTTTAATCGAGAGTTAGAAAAATTATTGAAAGAATACGCAGGGCGCCCATCGTTGTTATATTATGCTAAAAAAATGACAGAAGATTTAGGTGGTGCGAAAGTATATTTAAAACGTGAAGATTTAAATCATACGGGATCTCATAAAATCAATAATGTTTTAGGTCAAGTTTTGATGGCAAAAAAGATGGGGAAAACTCGTGTTATTGCTGAAACTGGGGCTGGTCAGCATGGAGTTGCAACAGCTACGGCTGCCGCTTTACTAGGTTTAGAGTGCGAAATTTTTATGGGCAAAGAAGATACTGATCGTCAGGCTCTAAATGTGTATCGAATGGAGTTGTTGGGTGCAACAGTTCATAGTGTAACAAGTGGAACAATGACATTAAAAGATGCTGTTAATGAAACAATGCGTGAGTGGACAAAACGCGTTGATGATACTTTATATGTATTAGGCTCAGTAATGGGACCACATCCATTTCCGATGATTGTTCGGGATTTTCAAAGTATTATTTCTAAGGAAGCACGTGAACAAATCTTAGAAGATGAAGGAAAGTTACCAACAGCTGTTATGGCTTGTGTTGGTGGTGGAAGTAATGCAATGGGGATGTTCTATAATTTTATTAATGATCAGGAAGTTCAGTTGATTGGCTGTGAGGCTGCTGGTAAAGGAGTTGATACTGCTTTAACTGCAGCTACGATCAATACTGGATCATTAGGGGTTTTCCATGGAATGAAATCATATTTTTGTCAAGATGAATATGGACAAATCGCTCCTGTTTATTCAATTTCAGCAGGTCTAGATTATCCTGGAATAGGACCTGAACATGCTAATCTACATGATATTGGTCGAGCTCAGTATGTACCAGTTAGTGATGATGAAGCAGTGGCTGCTTTTGAATACTTAGCTCGTACAGAGGGGATTATTTGTGCAATTGAGAGTGCTCATGCTGTAGCACATGCTCGTAAAATTGTACCATCAATGGATAAAGAAGATATTGTTATTATTTGTTTATCCGGCCGTGGTGATAAAGATGTAGCTGCAATTGCTAGATATCAGGGGGTGGATATTCATGAGTAGAATTAGTGAAGCCTTTAATAATAAAAAAGCTTTTATTGGATTTTTAACTGCTGGAGATCCTTATCAAAAAATGACAGTTGAATATATCTTAGAAATGGAAAAAGCAGGAGCATCATTGATTGAAATTGGAATTCCTTTTAGTGATCCAATTGCTGAAGGACCGGTGATTCAGGAAGCTAATATACGAGCATTATCGAAAGGAATGACAACCGATCAGGTTTTTGAAATTGTAGCTGAGGTTCGTAAACATTCGAATATTCCGCTTTGTTTGATGACTTATTTAAATCCAGTTTTCCACTATGGATATGATGAATTTTTTAAAAAATGTCAAGAAACCGGAGTTGATGGGATCATCATTCCTGATTGCCCGTATGAAGAAAGTAAGGAAGTTAGTGATATTTGTTATAAATATGATGTTGATTTAATCTCTATGATTGCTCCAACATCAAAAGAGCGAACACTTGAAATAGCAGCCCAGGCAAAAGGTTTTATTTATTTAGTTTCTTCAACGGGAGTTACAGGTATGCGAAGCAATATTGTTACAGATATTGAAGGAATTGTTGAATCAATTAAAACGGTTACTGATACACCAGTAGCGGTAGGATTCGGCATTAATAGTCCAGCACAAGTGAAGCATTTTGGAAATATTGCTGATGGTGTAATTGTTGGCAGTGCAATTGTTAATTTAATTAAAGAACATGGTGATCGTGCGCATCAACCATTATTTAATTACATCCAGACACTGATTAAGGAATTATAAAAGGATAATTAGAAGGGATTAAATTATTGAAATTTTAATTAGTTTAGACTGTTAATAATAGTTCGTTTAAAAAAATGAATTTGATTTATAGTATAAAATAAAACTAAAAAACAGCAATCTATCGGATTGCTGTTAAATTTAGTTTAAATTAACTTAAAAAAGTATTATTTTGATAAGGGTTTATTTGAATGATTGTCTTTAATAGTCAAATGATCTAATAAGGTGTCTAACGAACCGGTTAATAAATAGCCCCCGCCTAAAATAATAATCATTAAAATTAATAGTCCAACTGTTTCCATACTACCACCTCTATAGATAAAATACCAAAAATAGTATAAAAATGACGTAAGATATTCACTAATAAGATTAAGATTGTATAAAGATAATTTCTATCTTTATACAATCTTAATACTATTGAGGAAATCTTTATTTTATATTTATGAATAGTTTAGTATAGTGAACTTATAAGATAAAGTATAGGTAAAGGGAGCGATGTCCTATCAAAGAAAAACTAACTGAGAAATTATTGCATGGTCTTACGCCAATGAAGATTATTTTCTATGGTTTTTGTATTATTATTTTAATGGGGACGATTCTCTTGAGTCTCCCAATCTCGTTGAAAGAAAACCAGGAAGTTTCAATAATGACTTCTTTTTTTACTGCCACTTCAGCAACTTGTGTGACAGGCTTGATTCGGGTAGATACATATAGTCATTGGAGCTGGTTTGGCCAGTTTATAATTATTTTATTGATTCAAATTGGTGGTATTGGTTTTATGACTTTTTGTATTTATGCTTTAACATTAGCTAAAAAGAAGATAGGAATTATTAGTCGTTCAATCATGCAGAATTCAATTTCTTCTCCACATGTTGGGGGAATTGTAAAAATGACAAAATTTATTATCTTGGCGACTTTTTTTATTGAAGCGTTAGGGGCTTTTTTTCTTTCATTTATTTTTTGTCCAAAATTAGGATTGGTTAAAGGTTTGTGGTTCTCAATTTTTCATAGTATTTCAGCGTTTTGTAATGCAGGATTTGATTTAATGGGTAATTTTGAACCATATAGTTCGCTAGTTTCTTTTCAAGATAATTGGTATCTGAATATGATTATTATGCTCTTAATCATTATTGGGGGTCTAGGTTTTTTGGCTTGGAAAGATATTATTGATAATCGTGGACATTTTTCTAAAATGCGATTACATACTAAAATAGTTATTACAACCACAATAATTTTAATATTCGGAGGAGCACTATTTATTTATTTTTGTGAGCAGGGGAATGCAACTATTTTAAGTTCGTTATTTCAATCTGTAACTGCTCGTACAGCAGGATTTAATACAGTTGATTTATCGAAGATTAGAGAAACAACACAATTAATCATAATTATATTAATGTTTGTAGGTGGTTCTTCAGGTTCAACTGCTGGGGGAATCAAAACAACAACTATTGCAGTAATGCTAGTTAACATTATAAGTATGTTTAAACAAAAGAAAGGTGTTGAAGTTTTTAAACGGCGAATTAGTGATGAAATAGTAAAAATGGCAAGTTGTGTTTTAATGGCATATTTAGTGTTGACTTTGATTGTTTCATTGATTATATGTCAGCTTGAAAATATTTCTTATATAACGGTATTATTTGAATGTGTTTCAGCTATAGCAACTGTTGGATTGACGATTGGAATAACTTCACAACTTGGCGTTATTTCACAGTGTCTATTGGCCTTATTAATGCTCTTTGGACGAGTTGGTTCAATTACGTTCCTGCTTGCTTTTGCTTCGAATAGGGTGACGCCATTAGCAAAAGCACCAGCTGAAAAAATTCAAATAGGATGATGGAGGAACTATGAAATCTGTATTAGTAATCGGCTTAGGACGTTTTGGACGTCATTTGTCAAGAAAATTTATTGAAGAAGGAAATGCTGTTTTAGCAATTGAAAAAGATGAAACAAGAGCTGATTGGGCGGTTAATATTGTTAATGAAATTCAAATCGGTGATGCGACTAATGAAGATTTTATTAAATCTTTAGGAGTTAATAATTTTGATATTTGTGTAGTTGCAGTTGGCGATAATTTTCAAACGGCTTTAGAAATCACTGTACTATTAAAAGATTTTGGGGCTGAATATATAATTGCCAGAGCGAGTCGTGATGTTCACCGTAAATTATTACTTCGCAATGGAGCTGATCATGTTGTTTATGCAGAACGGGAAATTGCTGAAAAAATAGCAATTAAATATGGAGCAAAAAATGTTTTTGATTATTTAGAATTAACACCTGATATTGCGATTTATGAAATTAAGATTCCAGAGAGCTGGTTGAATAAAACAATTATCGAAAAGGCAGTTAGGACGAGATACCATGTTAGTATCTTAGCTACTAAAAAGAATGGGAGAATTTTTCCTTTGCCACCAACAAATCATGTATTTGCCGCTGATGAAACATTGATTGTTATGGGCACTGCAAAATCAATTAAAGAAATTACGCGTTAGCAAAATTGTGTTATAATATAAGCCGAGTGAGGTTATATTATGATTAATCAACAAGAACATATTCTACTATGTCTTTCTTCATCTACTTCTAATCCTGATGTGATTAAAATGGCTGCTGCTGTAGCACATGAAAATAAAGCAATTTTTACTGCTTTATATGTTGAAACACCAGATAATTCAAAAATTAGTAAGGATGATCGCGAAAGACTCCAATATAATACTAATTTGGCTAGAAAGTTAGGTGCTAATATCGAAACAGCTTTTGGTTTAGATATTGCTTATCAAATTAATGAATTTTGCAAAAATGCTAAAGTAACTAAAGTGTTTTTTGGACATAGTCAAAAGGACAGGAAACATTTATTTAGTTCAAGGCTAGATAAGAAATTATTAAATTTACTAAAAGATTTGGATATTAATATTGTCTATCATCAAAATACGGGGAAAGATAAATCAAAGCAAAGAGATTTTAATTTTGTTGTTAAGGGTAAAGATTTAGCTATTTCAATATTTATTCTGTTGATAGCAACCCTGATAGGGATATTATTCCATCATTTAGGTTTTAGTGAAGCAAATACAATTACAGTTTATATTTTAAGTGTTTTAATTACTGCTATAACTACATCTAACCGTATTTATAGTCTTGTATCATCGATTTTAAGTGTTTTAATTTTTAACTTTATGTTTACTAATCCACGTTTTACTTTAGCAGCTTATGGTTCTGGTTATCCTGTAACCTTTGCAATTATGCTGATAGCCGCTTTTATTACGAGTACTTTAGCAATAAGGATAAAACAGCAGGCAAAACAGTCTGCTCAACATGCATATCGTACAAAAGTTCTATTAGAGACAAATCGTCTTTTGCAAAAAGAAAAAAGTATTGCAGGAATTAAAGAAACGGCAGCTAAACAAATTGTTAAATTATTAAATAAATCAGTGATGATTTATCAAATTACTGAAAATGATACGATTTTACATGAAGTCTTTCATCATAATAATATGACTGTTCATGATTGTGATGAGATTGAAACTAATGTTCACTGGGTCTACCAGAATAATAAAACATATCAAGCTAAGAATTACTATTTACCGCTTGCTAGTACTAATGATATTTATGGTGTAGTAGTAATAATTTTAGAAGATGTTATTCTTGATGCTTTTGAAAATAATTTAGTACTATCAATCGTTGGTGAATGTGCTTTAGCTCTAGAAAAAGAGTTTTTTAACCAAAAGAAAGAAGAAGCTGCAATTGAAGCTAAAAATGAGCGGTTGCGTGCAAATTTATTACGTTCAATTTCGCATGATTTACGAACACCATTAACTAGTATTTCTGGTAATGCAAGTGTACTGATAAATAATAGCGGCAGCTTAGATGAAAATAAAAAAATGCAGTTATACGAAGTAATCTACGATGATTCATTATGGTTGATTAATCTGGTTGAAAATCTTCTTTCAGTTACAAGAATTGAAGATGGTAAAATGAATCTGCATTTAGAAACAGAACTTATTGAGGAAGTTATAAATGAGGCATTGAATCATATTAGTCATAAAAAGGATGAACACCGTATTGAGGTAAAGGCTAATGATGAATTTATTTTAGCAAAAATAGATGCTGGCTTAATAATTCAAGTAATTATAAATATTGTTGACAATGCAATTAAATATACACCAAAAGGTTCAATGATTAGTATTGAAACCTTTAAGCATAAAGATTTTGTAGAAATTCAAATTGCTGATGATGGAGCAGGAATCAGTGATAAGGACAAAGAAAAACTTTTTGAAATGTTTTATACTGTAAAGCATGAGGTTATTGACGGACGTCGCGGACTTGGTTTAGGGTTAGCTTTGTGTAAAGCTATTATTGTAGCGCATGGTGGTAATATTGCAGTTAAGGACAATATTCCTCACGGAACGATTTTTAGTTTTACATTGCCGATTAAGGAGGTTGAAATACATGAATAAGCCATTTGTATTAGTTGTAGAAGATGATAACGCAGTTAGAAATTTGATTGCTACAACTTTAGAAACTCATGATTATAAATATCATACTTCACAAACGGGAAAACAAGCAATTATTGAAACTGCTTCACAAAAACCGGATATAATGCTGTTGGATCTAGGGCTGCCTGATTTAGATGGGGTTGAAATTATAAAAAAAGTACGTACTTGGACAAATATGCCAATAATCGTTATTAGTGCTCGAAGTGAAGATCGTGATAAAATTGAGGCTCTTGATGCTGGGGCTGATGATTATTTGACCAAACCTTTTTCAGTTGAGGAACTTTTAGCAAGATTACGTGTTATTTTAAGACGGCTTAATTATAATCAAAGTCAAAATATAGAAAGTAGTGATTTTGTTAATGGTGATCTAAAAATTGATTACGCTGGCGGATGTGCATATTTAGATCAGCAAGAACTGCATTTAACACCGATTGAATATAAGTTGCTGTGCCTTCTCTCAAGAAATGTTGGCAAAGTATTAACACATACATATATTACTAAAGAAATTTGGGGGAGTACTTTAGAGAGTGATGTTGCCTCATTAAGAGTATTTATGGCTACGCTTCGTAAAAAAATAGAATTAGATCCTACGCATCCTAAATATATTCAGACCCATGTTGGAGTTGGATACCGAATGTTACGAATTGAATAATATGAGTGAAACAGTTTGTTTCACTTTTCTTTTTTGTTAATTGCGGTAAAATATAAATATAATAAGTATAGGGGGAAACTTAGGGTGTGGATTGGATTAGCTTGTCTATCAGCTTTATTTGCTGGGGTTACTGCAGTTCTTGCAAAAATTGGTTTGAATAATGTTGATTCTTCTTTAGCAACAGCATTAAGGACAATAATTGTTTTAATTTTTTCATGGATAATGGTCTTATTTGCTGGAACCCAGGAACAATTAAAATATATTGATAGTAATACAGTATTGGTTTTATGTTTTTCTGGAATTGCAACTGGATTATCATGGTTATGTTATTTTAAGGCACTACAATTAGGAGATGTTAACAAAGTTACACCAATTGATAAAAGTAGTACAATTTTAACGATGCTGTTAGCATTTATTTTCTTTGACGAAAAAATTACTATGCTTAAAATAATTTCTATGATAATTATGTCTTTAGGAACTTATATGATGATTGAAAAAAAGCAGGTTGTAAATAAAGTGACAAATAACCATTGGCTATTATTTGCCTTGGCTTCAGCTTTATTTGCTTCTTTGACGGCTATAATTGCTAAGATTGCAATGCTTAATATTGATAGTAATCTGGGAACTTTTATTCGTACAGCGGTAGTATTGATTATGGCTTGGGGGATTGTTTTTTATCAGCAAAGTTATCATACAATTAAAGAAATTACAAAAAAGAATTGGCTTTTTTTATTTTCTTCTGGAATTACAACAGGTTTATCATGGATCTGTTATTATAAAGCGTTGCAATTAGGGGAGGCTAGTATTGTGGTTCCAATCGATAAACTGAGTATCATCGTCACAATTATCTTTTCGTATTTTGTTTTAAAAGAGTCTTTGTCAAAAAAGGCTGTGGCGGGATTGATTTTGATCGTTGCAGGAACAATGTTATTATTGATTTAAAGGGAGGGAATTATGAGAGAATATCATTTAATTGAACCTGTATATAATAAAAGTTCTAAAATATTAATTTTAGGTTCTTTTCCATCAGTAAAATCGCGGGAGGCCAACTTTTTTTATCATCATCCGCAGAATCGTTTTTGGAAAATTCTTGCAAATATTTATAATACTGAATTACCAGAGACTATTATTGAAAAGAAAGAATTTTTAATAAATCAACATATAGGTGGGATGTAATTGCTAGTTGTGAAATCAAAGGTTCGAGTGATAGTAGTATTACAAATGTTGAAGTCAATGATCTAAAGAAAATCATTGATCAAAGTCAAATTACGCATATTTATACAAATGGGAACTTAGCAGATAGATTGTATCATCGCTATTTCGATGAAATTATTGATCTTCCTGTTACTAAGTTACCATCAAGTTCACCAGCTAATGCGAGTTATTCTTTGACGAAATTAATTAGTTTTTGGAAAGAAATAAAATCGTTATAATATATTAATAGAAAGCAAAAAACTCAAAAAGAGTTTTTTAATTATGTTTCATTTTATATTTAAATAGTGAAACAGCTGCAATTAAGAGGAGTCCAGCGTAGCTTAAAACCCAGAATAAATTATTAGGCATTGAGTGATAATTCGCATTTAAGCCATCTCGTGCCATATCTACAGCATGGACAAAAGGAAAACAATACGCAATATCTTTAAACAAGCCTCCAATTAAATCTAAACTAAACCATGTCCCACTTAGCCACGCGGTAAGATTAGTTAATAAGGCACCACAGATTCCTCCGACTTGTCTATCATTAAAAATAGTGCCACAAAATAAGCCGATTGCAATAAAAATAATTGAAATGGGGATTGTACATAAGATGGCAATAATGACATCAGGTGTTATTTTTAAACCTAGACAAAATGCTGCTAGATAGCAAAGTAAAGTCTGTATCAAGGCCATTGGTATTAATGGTAAAGTATATCCCAAAATATAATCTTTAGCTGTCATAGGAGTAGTAAATAATCGTGCTAATAATGATGACATTCGATCACGAGAGATCAATGTAGCTGAAAATAATGATAAGAAGGACAAGCCAAATACTGCAATTCCTGGTGTTAATTGTTTTAGTGAAAAAGGGGTGGCTGGAATATTTTTTTGGATTGTTGTCAATAGTAACAAGATAACGATTGGAAAACCTAAACCAAAAATAATATTAATAGGGTCACGTAAAATTTCTTTTGTGGTTCTTTTAGCAAAGGCCCATGTTCTCATTTTCAGTTCCTCCTGTTGCAAGTTTTATAAAGGCATCTTCAAAGCTGGTTGTCTTGGCAAATTTAATTAGTTCATTTGTGGTTCCCAGGGCTTTGATTTTACCATCTTTCATAATACAAACATAATCTGATAAAGCTTCGGCTTCTTCGAGATAATGGGTAGTTAAAATGATAGTAATCTTACCTTTTAGTGCTTTTATTGTGCGCCATAATTGTTCTCTGGCTAAAATATCAAGTCCTAGTGTTGGCTCATCTAAAAATAAAATTTGTGGCTCACTAATTAGGGCCATAGCAATACTTAAGCGCCGTTGATAACCACCCGATAGTTTTTTACTTTTTTTAGCAGCAACATCTTTCAAATTAAAAGCGGTAATCATTTAGATGACTTTGTTATTGATTAAAGTTTTTTTAAAACCATGGATTTCCGCCATTAATTCCAAATTTTCTCTAACGGTTAAATTCGGTGCGATTGCAGTTTCTTGGGGTGAAACGGCGATAAGCTCTTTAACAAAGAGGCTTTCATTAACAATGCTATAGTTATTGATTCTAGCATCACCGCTTGTTGGTTGAATCAAACCCGATAACATTTTGAGTGTAGTAGTTTTACCGACTCCATTTACTCCCAATAGAGCTAGTAATTTTCCTTGTTTGATTGATAGATTTAAATTATCAACAGCAAGTTTATCATTATATTTTTTTGTTAAATTTTTAATTTCAATCATTTCCATGATAATCAGTCCTTTTCATTTTTGGGTACTCCTAATTCACTAACAAAGTTAATAACATCACGCTGATGGACAATAGCTAGACCACGTTCTTCATCACCAAGGATCAAAATTTTATCACCAGCGGAAATTTTAAAGATTCGACGTGCTTCTTGAGGAATTACGATTTGTCCACGTTCACCAACAGTAACTGCTCCAAAAAAATGTTTTCCTTTGGGAGGAATTACGATTCCAGCATCATCTTCATCATGATTGATTAAATTATCAATTGTTACATTGTATATTTTTGCCAATGCCATACAGCTGTCAATATCAGGCAATGATTCACCGCTTTCCCATTTTGCTACAGATTGACGTGATACACCAACTTGCTGTGCAATTTCTTCTTGAGTATATTGATAATGTTTTCTAAGCCAAACGAGATTCGTACTAAGCATATTTTTCATACCTTGTATTATTTAATTATCCGATATCTCCGGTATTTAAATAACATTTTCCTTTCC
>OAZY01000562.1_pt1 | contig 24299 bp, 25 predicted proteins | sample 1494931 | NCBI WGS metagenome assembly OAZY01 (sample SAMEA2579921, study PRJEB22360) | human gut metagenome | biome: human gut; feature: human-associated habitat; material: faeces | place: Denmark | collected 2008/2010 | reverse complement strand
ATAGCATTTAATACATTTTCTAATGGTGTGGTAAGTAATAATTATGATTTTATAGATAGTTCATATTTTCAGATGCTTTTAGTTAATGGATGGTTATTTTTTGGTATAATCCTAATTTTATTTACTCAAGTATGCAGAGAAGCAGTAAAACAAAAAAATATATTTTTATCAATAGCTTTATGTTTAATTGCTATCCATTCAATGTTTGACCCACAGCTATTGATGCCATGGTATTCGCCGTTTTGTTTATTGTTAGGAAATACTTTTGCAATAAGAAAACTGGGTAATAATTTGTAAAGTAAATGAGGTAAGGAATTGAAAAAAGAATATTTAGTAGTTGGATCGGGCTTATTTGGAGCAGTATTTGCTCACGAAGCAGCAAAACGTGGTAATAAAGTTACTGTAATTGAACAAAGAGATCATTTAGCAGGTAATATTTATACTAAAGAAGTTGATGGCATTCAAGTTCATCAATACGGAGCACATATTTTCCATACATCAAATAAAGAAGTTTGGGATTATGTACAACAATTTGCTGAATTTAATCGTTATACTAACAGTCCTGTAGCAAATTATTACGGTAAGATGTACAATTTGCCATTTAATATGAATACTTTTAGTGAAATGTGGGGAGTAAGAACTCCACAAGAAGCTATGGATAAAATTAACGAACAACGTCAAGAAATGGCTGGTAAAGAACCACAAAATCTTGAAGAACAAGCAATTTCCTTAATTGGTCGTGATATTTACGAAAAACTAATTAAGGGATATACAGAAAAGCAATGGGGCAGAAAAGCTACAGAATTACCAGCATTTATTATTAAAAGACTTCCAGTTCGTTTAACCTATGATAATAATTACTTTAATGATGATTATCAGGGAATTCCTAAAGGTGGTTATACCCAAATAGTAGAAAAAATGCTTGATAATGAAAACATTGAAGTTGAGTTAAATACTGATTTCTTTGATAAAAAGGATGAATATTTAAAGAACTTTGATAAGATTGTCTACACTGGCATGATTGATAAGTTCTTTGATTATAAGTTAGGCGAACTTGAATATCGTTCTCTTCGTTTTGAGACTGAAGAAAAAGATGTAGATAATTACCAAGGTAATGCAGTAATTAACTATACTGATGCAGAGACTCCATATACACGTGTAATTGAACACAAGCATTTTGAATTTGGTAAGGGTGATAAAGACAAGACTATTATCACTCGTGAATATCCTGCTGATTGGAAACGTGGAGATGAACCATATTATCCAGTTAACAATGAAAGAAATAACACTTTGTATGCACAATACAGAGATTTAGCAAAAAAAGAAATCGATAAAATTATTTTTGGCGGTCGTTTAGGCCAATACAAATACTACAATATGGATCAAGTTATTGCAGCAGCTTTAAAATCTGTAAAAAATGAGTTTGGTGAATAATTTTTATGAAGGTCATTAAAAATTACCTTTACAATGTTGGATATCAAGTATTAGCAATAATTGTACCGCTAATCACATCAGCCTATGTCAGTCGTGTTTTGCGTCCAGAAGGTGTTGGTGCAAATTCTTTTACTAATTCCATAATTCAATATTTTATTTTATTTGCAAATATGGGAATTGGATATTATGGAAATAGACAAATTGCTTACGTTAGAGAAAATAAAGATCAAATGTCGAAAACTTTTTGGGAAATCCAAATAGTTAAAACAATTATGACTCTTTATGCTTTTGTGGCATTTGAGATTTTTATGATCTTCTATACTCGTCAACCAGAATATATGTGGGCGCAATCTCTTAATTTAATAGCAATCGCTTTTGATATTTCATGGTTTTATGAAGGTATAGAAGATTTCAAAGTTACAGTATTAAAAAATTCATTGGTAAAACTTTTATCAATGATTGCCATTTTTGTCTTTATAAAAGGACCTAATGACGTAACCTTGTACATTATTGTACTTGCTCTCTCGACATTAATCGGTAATTTGACGTTATGGCCAAATATAAGACGGGATCTTAATAAGGTTTCTCTGAGGTTTCTAAATCCATGGAAGCATTTTTTACCAATGGCAGAATTGTTCATTCCACAAATTGCAACCCAAGTTTATGTTCAGCTTAATAAAACGATGCTTGGTGTAATGGTAAACGAGACTTCCTCAGGCTATTATCAGTATTCTGACAATTTGGTTAAATTGATTTTAGCACTTGTTACAGCAACAGGGACGGTTATGCTACCTCATGTGGCTAATGCTGTTTCTCATGGTGATATGCATAAAGTTAACAACATGTTATATAAGTCATTTGATTTTGTATCAGCAGTTTCATATCCATTAATGTTTGGATTAGCAGCTGTTTCTTCGACTTTAGCTACAAAGTATTATGGCCCAGGTTATGACGAAGTAGGCCCAGCAATGATGATAGAATCTATAGTAATTCTAATAATTGCTTGGAGTAATGTCTTAGGAGTTCAATATTTACTTCCTATACATAAACAACGCGCATTTACGTTCTCGGTAACCTTTGGTGCTGTTATTAATTTAATACTCAATGTACCACTTATTAAAGTATGGGGATTAAATGGTGCTATGTGGTCCACCGTTTTATCTGAAGTTGCCGTAACTTTGTATCAATTATGGGCGGTTCATGGCTTATTAAATATTTCAAAATTATTTTCTAGTACATGGAAATATGGTTTATCTGGTTTTTGTATGTTCGTCATTGTGTTTTGGATGAATCAACATTTAAGTAATACTTGGATTTTGCTTGGGTTAGAAGTAATTGTAGGTATATTAATATATACATTTTTAATATATTTATTAAAAGCAGATATAATTAATCAGTTGAAAAAATTAATTGAAAATAAAATAAGAAGATAGAAGTATATGGTTGTGAGTAAAAGAAAAAGTAGAAATTTTGGATTAGATTTAGTTAAAGTTTTAGCTTGTATTTTAGTAATATGTTTACATTCATTAACTCCTACAAGTTTAGTTGTAAAAGATAATATTTTTAATTCAAGTGTTTATTATTCGGGAACTATAGCTATCCCTATTTTTTTTATGGCAAGTAGTTATTTTGTTTTAAATAAAAAAGATATTTCGTTTTATTATGTTTTAAGAAGAGTAGTAGACATTTTCTTTATAATAGTTGGTTGGGTATTAGTTTATAGTATTTGTCAATTAATTGTAAAACATCGTTTTATCTTTTTAGAAGAGTTAAAAGGGACAGCTTTTATAACGACTTCAAGTAATCAGTTTTATCATTTTTGGTTTTTTTGGGCATTAATTTTTATGCTTATAATTTCACCTTTATTATGGTATATATTACATAATAATTTTAAAAGATACCTATTTTTAACTTTTATATTAACTTTAATCTGTGTTGGAGTTGATATATCTCTTCATTTGGATAACTCAATAAATATTCAGAATATACCGCAAGTTTTTAGAATATATTTATATATTGAATATTATCTTTTAGGAGGATTGATTGGTAATCTACGATTTATAAGAATAAAGGAATATGTAAAAGAACATATAATGATAATTAGTTTTAGTGCTATATTTTTATATTGTATAGTAATTATATATTCAATATGGAATAGAAATGTAATTCATTGGGATTATGCTGAAGCTAATTATGGAAATATTTTAGTTATTTTTACTTCAGTTTTGATATTAATTATTTTTTCTGTATTAAATCCTAAAAATAAAAAGTTAATTGAGTTTATTATACCTGCAACAATGGGAATATATATGATACATCCGTTTTTCATTAATAAGTTAATGAAAATTCATTTCTTTTATGAATATCCCGTTTTTATGGTACCGATCTTATTTTTTCTTTGTTTAATAATTGTAGAAATCGCATTACGTATTCCTGTTATTAAGCGTTTTTTTAAACTGTAATTTAAAGTAACATACATAAATTGGATAATTTAATGTCTTTCGATGATATTTTATAGACCACTATAATTGATAAGTAGTTGGGTTTGTGATCAAGCTTAGTAGAAATACGGACTATTAATCAAATTCTGTTGATGGATATTTTTTGAAGAAGAATCAGACAACTTGAAAAAGCTGTTTGGTTCTTTTTCTTTTATGATATTTTCTTCAAGTCTGATTCTAATTAATAAATGCTTAAAGTTACTGTATCCGTAAGCAATTCGTTTGATTTGCTTAATCTTACGATTAACCCCTTCAAGACAGCCATTAGAATAGCTGGAAGAGATGCCGTTTAGTACGCCAGTATAATTACGTTTAAAAGTTAATAATGTCTGATGCATTTGTTTACCGATAGCTTGTTTTGAATGAAGTAAGTGAATAATCTTTTTTTCATCTTTGTTTTGAATAGCAGCCATAAAGTCCTGCATAACCCAATATGTGTTTTCAAGCTCTTCATTGCAGTCTAAGCCATCTAAAACAACGTGCTCTTGAGTCAGATAGTCTTTGAAATGCCAGTCATAGTAAGGAGTTTTCTTATTGAGCTTGTCATACTTCATAAGATAAAGCTTCCAGGTAGATTTTAATAGCTTATATTCACGGCTTTGCTTCTTAAAAAGTTTCATAGTCTGAACTCGTAAGCTATTAAAAGATCTGGTGAGCATCTGAACCATGTGAAAACGATCGATGACAATCTGGGCATTGGGAAATAGCTCTCTAGCCACGATTGGATAATAGTAGTTAAGATCCATGGTGACTGTCTTAACCATAGCCCGAGCTTGGGGAGAAAACTTGTAGAAGTAACGCAAGATTTCAGGCTTAAAACGTGTTCTAAGGATTTGGACTACTTGATGAGAATCACCATCTAAACAGATAAAGTGCAGCTTCTTGTCAACGCCTTAAAACTCATCAAAAGCTAAATACTCAGGAAGTTGATCTAAATCATCGTAGAACTTAGAAGAACGAGATTCTAAGACTCTTTGAACCGTATTAACTGATAGGTTATGCTCACGAGCAATACTGGTCATAGAGCGATCTTCTGTAAGAGCAGCTAAGACCTTACGTTTAGAAGCGTTAGAGATGTGGCAATATTTATTAACAAGGTTAGATTGAGCCATTGATCTTTTAAGGCAGTCATTGCAAAGAACGCGTTGTTTTTTAAATCGGATAGTAACAGGATAGCTAGCATTAGCAGTAATAAAACGCACGTTAGAAATATAATGACCATTGTGTTTAAGATTATTGGAATGGCAGTAAGGACAAGCAGGCTGAATAAGCTCTGCAACATAGAGATTATGATATTTACCGTTAATATATTTTTTAAAATAATCAGTAAAAACAATGTTTTGATCTTCAATATCCAGAGAAAATTTAATATAATCGTTAAAAGAGGACATAGCGCAAACTCCTAGTAAACTTAATTGAATTGGTCGAAGAAGGATTTTAAGTAAAGAGAGGCTATGGCCTATTTCTTTATGCAAAAATAAGGGTAATTGGGATAGAAAGATGAAATATATAAAGCAATTTCTTTTAATGATTATAGAATGGATAATTTTAATTATTATATTAGGTTTTTGTAGATTCTTTCATGGTCAGTCATTTAATTATATTATGTTGATTTTATTTATATTGGTTATTGATCAAATAAATAAAATCTTTAGAACCCATTGGATACGTAAATATCGAAGCAACTGGTGTAGGGTATTAATATATTTATTAAGGATTATTTTCTTGATAGTCATTTCTATAGTGATATCACATTTAGATTTAGAAAAAATTTATAGTGTAAGTATAATTTATTGGATTTATTTTATTTCTATTATTATCGCCATAATACTTACAGAGCCCTGTTTTAAATTGAGATTATATGTACCCGATAATGACGAAGAGAAGCAAGTTTTGAGACCAAATTTTAATAAACCAATTGAACTTTATATTTTTGCTAACCGAGGTAAAAAGTACAGATATTTAGGAATAACCCCATTAGAATATATTAAAGAAAGAAAAGTAAGTTTAGTAAAACATATTTATGATACTTCTTACTGTAAAAAGCAGGTAATTGATTTTTGTAAGGTGCCTTTTGTTAGTGGCAAAAATAGATTTTATTTGAATCTTCCGCACATAAAAAAACTATTCAATACTGAAAAAATTGGAATAATAATAGAAGAAAGGACAAATAAAGAGAAAAAAACACTTTATTATTATCGCTTAGGAAAAAGAAATTTAGATTGTATAAACAAGCATCCTATTTTCTTTAATATGATAGCTATTCCTGTGTTACTTGCTAATGGATTAGGAGCGATTGTGTATGGCGTATGTTTATATTTTCATAAATATATTAAATTTTTGGTAAATAGCAGTGTATTGATAAAATTAACTCAAAAATTCGGTGATGTAAAATATAAAGTTGAGTTAACTAATAAAATAAGTATGGGTTTTCTTATAGTGTATTTAGTTATGATTTTTTGGATATTTACCTTACCTTTTTGGACTGAGAAATTTGATGAATTTGTAAAAAAACTTGGAATTGTGATAACATTATTTCTAGATTTTGCAGCATGTATTATCATTCTAATTTTTCTTGAAGGAAGAGGTCTAAACGATCATTTTAGTTTCTTTTGTTTAATAGTTTGGATAATCTTTAATATTATTGAAGTGATTATTTTGATATATAAATGGATGTTAGAAGATAAAAATACAGGAGGAATACCGCGTACTCAGTTGATTATGACGATCATATTTGGAATTTTATCCTTTATTGTAGGAAAATTGTGGCGATAAATCAGTTCAACTATTACTACATGTAAATTTTCCATGTAGGGTCAATCACAACAAGATGCTTTACTTTATTTTTGAGTGTAGCAAATATAGGATGAATTATTTCAGAAAAAAGGTACGACAAATAAACCTGTAAAACATGTCGCTTTTACAAGCTTAGGTCTATAATAAAGTTGATCAATTAATTACGACCAAAGTCTTTTTGATTATGTGTGGCTACGTTGTAATCATATGGTTGATCATTGGTAATCAGAGCATAAATAGTTCTGATTAATTTATGAATTGAAGCAATAGCTATCTTTTTAAACCCTTTGGTTTGAGAGGATAGCTTTTTGCTTTCATAATAATCTGCTATATGACAAGGATTAGTTTTAGCCGCATTATCTATTTGTCCAATAGCACGATAAAGCAGTTTACGTGCTATTGCATTACCGCGTTTAGTAATACTTAAACTAGCATCCATTTCACCAGATTGATAGCGTCCCGGATCAATACCGATAAAAGCATTGATCATATTAGGATTAGAAAATCTACGGATGCTTCCTAATTCAGCTAATACTCTAATAGCCGTAGTTTGGACAAAGCGAGAATACTTTCTAGACTTTCAAGATCATGATTGGGTAAAGATTTAGCTAGTTTAACCATTCTAGAAATTAAATTTTTTCTTTGTTCGTTTAAGTTAATTAGTCTTTGAGCATAATATTGCACCTGCTCGACTTCTACGCTGTTTTCAGAAACAACAGGATAAGCCTTGTTAGACAGATCTTTCAACTTATTTGAAGTCTTTTGCGCATGCTTTTTCGGAATGCCTTTAAGCTGCATAAGCCATTTAATAATATCCTTTTCTTGAGTTTATCTAACTAATTCACAATGCGGGTAATGACTGATTATTTTCCAATAATTAAAGCCTTTATCTGCACTAAATAAGCTTTCTATTTCAGAAAAAGTAGATTGCAAAGATTGGTGGAACCTATTTATGTCTATAATAATTAGAATTATGATAACATTCATTAATAAGATTAGATTAAGCTACAGTCTCCTAAGAGAAGTATTACACAGAACTTTTTATTTTCTTAACTAAAGTTTACTAGCATTGGTAGTAATGAAACGAACGTTAGAAAAATAGTGACCATCATGTTTAAGATTAGTAGAATAGCAATAAAAAAAGAGTTCTGAATAAGTCAGCTATCAAGACTTTTTGAGACTTGTCATCAATTTTTTCAGAATAATCAGAAAAAATGATACTAGTACCTTTAATATGATGTTGAATTTTAATACAATCATTAAGAGAGGACATAAGTAGTCAACTTATTGGGATTAGAAAATTTAATGCAGTGAGACTTATACCTCTTTTTTTGTATAATAAAAATGACAAGAATAGTATAAGTATTTGATGAATAAATCAGAGTTTTGTGTATAGGGAATAATATTTGAATTGGATAAAGTGATAGTTAAAAGAAAAAATGGCTATTATGTTAAAAATACAAAGTGACTATTTATATGGTTTGATTTAAAATTGAATTATATTTTTTTACTGTTAATTCACAAGAGTGAAGTATTTGGTGGCTATAATGAAATATAAAAAAGATAAAATTTTTTATAAATTTAAAGATAAAGATAAAATTTATAAATTGGTAACATATGATGAATCTAAAATAGACTATTACTCATTAATAAAAAAGTATCAGAGAGAAGGCTATTATCAATTAATCATTAATTCTAGATTAATGATTGATTTAATCAAAGATTTTAAGAAAATTGATTTAACTGTGTATGATATTGAATTACAAGAAGATGATGAAACCTTCTATGGGGAGTTACGTAAAACTTTAAAGGGACTTAAAAACAAACATAATTCAGAATTATGTTTCAAGTATTTGTTACAAAGCTTAAATTTATTATATTGTGATAATTCAATAGAAATTAACAAAATTTCTTTAGGAAATAGTAGTGATGATGTAATTGTCTATTCAAATGGCATTGTAATAATGAATGAAGATATAGAAGAAAAAATAAAAGCTTTTTTAAAGAAAGAATTACAGTTGATTATTCAATGAAAAAGTTATATAAGAATTTATTAAAGCCTTTAATGATTATAATCTTTAGTTTGAGTTGTGCACACTTTTTCAACTTGACTCGTATTATTCCAATTATTCCTAAGAAAAATTTATCACTTGATATTTCTATATATAGTGTTTTTTTTACGTATCTTATAAATTTAATTGAGGATTATTATTACAAAAGTAAAATATCTGTTGAATTATATTTAAATACTGGGAGGCAATTTTTAAATAAAAAAGATGAAAATTTATCAATGAATGAAAAAAAGCCAGCAACAATTTATGCAAAGATTCATTGTGATGATGCTAGAAAGATCCTTAATTTTAATTTAGAAGTAATATTGAAAGTTCCAGATTTTGTATCTGCAAGCTGTGGTAAATCCGTTGTTCAAGAAAATCGTGATTTGCATATTTGTAAATTAGACTCAGAAGATATGGTTATTCCTATATCTGTTATGGCGAATGAAATAAGTGGAAATAAATCTGATACAATCTATTTAACAATTAAGGAAAATAAAAATAAAAGAAAATTAATAATTAAAACAAATAAAATGAAAATAGGAGTTTAATATGTCAAATACAACAAGATGGATTTTCATGGAAAAGCAGAATACTAAAACTAATGAAAAAGATCAAAATATTAGTATTGAAAAGATAGGTGCAAAAATTGAAGAAGTAAAAAATAATACTTCAGTGTTAGCAGATAAACAGAATACTATCAGTAAAGTTGAAGTAAACACTGCATTTCCAAAATTTAAGAAAGAAACTTTTGGAAGCAATCAAATTAATTTTAATTTTTACAATATTAGCTACTATAGAACTTCTAATATAGATAATACATCAACAGAAGATAATTTTTGGATAATATTGTATACTTTAAATCAAAAAAAATATCTTATTATTAATAAGAACTCAGGTGCATTGACGCTTTTGAGAAAGATTTTTGGATTTAAGGGCAGAAATGAAATAGCACAGGTACCTCATGGAATTGACAGTAGAATAATTATTTGGCTAATCTCTATGGTATATAATAGTAGCGCTGATTACACCAACTCAGACAAAATATTAAGTATTGATTCAATTAATGGATTTAAAGGTAATACCGAAGATTTATTAAATACAGTTTCTGCAGATGGGTCAGGCATAATGAATATTTTAAGTACACTTTCATTTTTGCTGGAATCATCTTCTTTGAGACAAATTAGATTGACTCTTTCATTTGGTGAGCACAAAAATTTAGAGTTAAAAATAGATGTCAATAATACTATAGAATCAAATGAAGATAAGTATCGTGGCATATTTTTAATTGATGAAGAGAGTACTACTGATAGTGTGATTTATAATCAATATTTGTTGATATATAATGAAATAATACCATTAATTAGACAATGGTTTAATGAATCTCAAGATGATGAGGAAGAGAATCTAACTGAAGAAGATTGGTGGAAGAAGTTTTATAAAAACTTTTTAATTCAAGTTAGTGATGATTTAAAAAACAAAGTAGATGAGAAGAGAAAAAGACTATGATTGCAATTATTGTTATTGATCCAAGCTCTGTTTTATTTTAATAGCTTGAACGCGTTTAATTACGATTGGATTCTATTTCAAATATTTCATTTGATGATATATGACATACCAATATGCTTATTGAACTATACAAAGATGTAACATTGATAACCTTCTTAACTATTTTTATCATAAGAGGTATAAGGATAGAGATAATAGTTCAAGATCCTTGATACTTCTTCAAAACTTGATAAATCAGCAAAATTAAAACTACCAGTTGAATATATGAATTTGAAGAGATGATTTTATTATTCACTAAATTTTTTATCTAATTTGTACTCTCAAATAGATGTTTTTGTGATTGTTGATATTCTATTCAAACATGTCTAGATGAACTTGTTCATTTGTTTAATTTTACAGTCAGCCATTTTTAACCAAGTAAAAACATATAACATTTCTTCTTTTACGTAGAGCGTGAAGCACAGTTTTGATGAAATTATTTATAAGAGTTTTGTCATTAAGCTGATACATAGGGAAGGTAACCTATATCTTTAATTTAATTATGAGAAAGATCTTTATGAAGAATTAGATAAAAATACTTCTACTCAAAAAGCTACTGCTTTTAATAAATTGGAGATTAATATATTTTAAACTTAAGAATAAAAAGGTATTATCTATTTGTAGAAATTAGTACTGTATAATCATAGTCACATGAAGAATAGATTAGAATGTCCCCAATCGTGCTAATTACTGTAAATAGAACGATAGACTGACTATCTTCTTCCGGAGTAAAGATAAAAAACGTAATTATTTTTAATAAAAGTTTACTTTGGCACATAATGACTTAATTGAGTGAAAGTACAGATAAGATACTGAACTATTTTAAGTATAATTAATAAAACTTAAAAGATAGAGCTAATTTTGACCAAAAAGTTGATAAGTAGTAGTTTATCCAGTAGAGCTTGCTCGTTTCAATAAAAGGTTAAGTATTGAGATTTAAGAAGATAATTCGTGGATCCTAATAGGTGGGAAGAATATGGAAATCAAAATTTGGAATAGAAATGCAGAATAAATTAGGGATGTTTGAATTAGCCCTTTGCTCTTGAAATTATGATTTCATTTATTGAGAATATTCATGAATTAAGAAATGTCTGTGCTCATAATAACCGTTTGTTAGATTTTAGGTGTAAGGCTGATTCAAAATATCTTAATGCTTTACATTCGAAGTATAGTATTGAAGATAATAGTAGTAGAAGATATGCCTATTCAGTCTTTGTAAGCATGCAATGTTTCTTAAGTCCAACTGAATTTAAAATTTTGAGTAATACCATTCGAAAAAGATTAAATTTGTTGAAAAAACACCTGAATTCCATAGATATACAAGAAATACTAAATTTATTGAAATTTCCAAATGAATGGTTGACTCAACCTAGATTGAAACAGTAGTGGGATTGAAAATGCCAAAATACTATACAAGCGGTGAATTTGCGAAAAAGGCTCATGTGTCGATTCGTACAATTCGCTATTATGATCAAAAAAATTTATTAAAACCATCAACGCATACTACCAGTGGTGCTAGGCGTTATACTGATGCTGATTTTGCAAAGTTGCAACAAATTCTTCTATTGAAATACTTAGGATTTTCTCTAAGCGACATTCGAGAAATGACCTTAGGTTCAGGGGACAGACAATTGCTGCTTGACTCACTGCAAATTCAAAAAAGATTAGTAGAAGAGCGACTTAAAGAAATGCAAAATGTGGCAACTGCTATTGATTCTACGAGTAGCACATTGAAGGCTGGTCAAGAAGTTGACTGGAGCAAGATGCTAGACCTAATCCACTTAACTTCAATGAATCAATCTTTAAGTACGCAATATCAGAATGCTTCAAATATTTCTGCTCGAATTAGGCTGCATCGAGATTATTCTCTCAATAAAGAGGGATGGTTCCATTGGCTGTTCAAGCAGCTTGACTTAAAGCCGGGGATGAAGATTCTTGAATTGGGCGCTGGCAATGGTGCCTTATGGTCTCAGAATTTAGATAAACTGCCAAAAGGTTTAACAATAGTTTTATCCGATATTTCAGAGGGAATCTTAGCAGATGCTAAGAATGAAATTGGCGATAATTCTGAATTTCAATATGCAGTTTTTGATGCTCAAAAGATTCCCTTTGCCGATAATACTTTTGATCTGGTGATTGCTAACCACATGCTCTTTTATTGTGACGATATTCCAAAGACTTTAAAAGAAGTTCGCGGGGTAATGAAAAAGGGTGCATCTTTTGCCTGTGCAACTTATTCAAAGCGCCATATGCATGAAATCACTGATTTAGTTCAAGAATTTAATCCTGAAATAGTTTTATCTTCTACTAATCTATATGATCGTTTTGGTCTCGATAATGGCGCAGAAATTCTAAGTAAAGACTTTGCTGATATTTCTTGCCATAAATATCAAGATGCAATTGAGCTGTCTGAATCTACACCAGTGATTTCTTACATTTTATCCTGTCATGGTAATCAGAATGCGATTTTGTTAGATCATTACAATGAATTTAAAAACTATGTTGACGAAAAAGTAAGTGGAGGATTTCACATTACTAAAGACGTGGGATACTTTATTTGTAAAAAAACATAGTTTTTTTATTATTAAGCTTGAAGGTGACGTAACGTAATGTTATATACTTCATATGAACTAAAAAATATTTGGAGGAATAATATGAAAGTTATTGTTACTGGTGGTGCCGGTTTTATCGGTTCAAACTTTATTTTTTACATGTTAAAGAAACATCCTGACTATGAAATTATCTGTTTAGATAGTTTGACTTATGCAGGTAACTTATCTACTTTGAAGGATGTTATGGATAATCCTAACTTCAAGTTTGTTAAGTTAGATATTCGTGATCGTGAGGGTGTTTACAAGTTATTTGAAGAAGAAAAGCCTGACGTAGTAGTTAACTTCGCTGCTGAAAGTCACGTTGACCGTTCTATTGAAAATCCAGAAATTTTCTTAGAAACTAACATTATTGGTACTTCTGTTTTGATGGATGCTTGCCGTAAGTACGGTATCAAGCGTTTCCACCAAGTATCAACTGATGAAGTATATGGTGACTTACCATTAGATCGTCCAGATCTTTTCTTCCACGAAGATACTCCACTTCACACTTCAAGCCCATACTCATCAAGTAAGGCTAGTGCAGACTTATTGGTTGGTGCATATGGTAGAACTTTCCACTTGCCAGTAACTATTTCACGTTGTTCTAACAACTATGGTCCATATCAATTCCCTGAAAAATTGATTCCTTTGATGATTCAAAGAGCCTTAAATAATGAAAAATTACCAGTTTACGGTGATGGTAAGAACGTTCGTGACTGGTTATACGTTGAAGATCACTGCAAGGCAATTGATCTTATCTTAGAAAAGGGTACTCCAGGCGAAGTTTACAACATCGGTGGACACAACGAAATGCACAACATTGATATTGTTAAGCTTATTTGTGACTACTTAGACAAGCCTTACTCATTAATCGAACACGTTACTGACCGTAAGGGACATGACCGTCGCTACGCAATTGATCCTGAAAAGATTCACAATGAATTAGGTTGGCTTCCAGAAACTATGTTTAAAGATGGTATCAAGAAGACTATTCAATGGTACCTTGACAACAAAGAATGGTGGGAAAACATCATTTCTGGTGATTACCAAAACTACTACGACGAAATGTACGGCAAGAAGCAAGTTTTAGATAAGGACTAATTCAGCATGAAGGGAATTATTTTAGCAGGCGGTTCAGGTACTCGTTTATATCCATTGACTTTAGTAACCAGTAAACAATTATTGCCAGTTTACGACAAGCCAATGATTTATTACCCATTATCTACCTTAATGTTAGCTGGTATTAAGGATATTTTAGTAATTTCTACTCCAGCAGATACTCCACGTTTTAAGGAGTTATTGGGTGATGGTTCACAATTTGGAATTAACCTTTCTTACAAGGTACAACCAACTCCAGATGGTTTGGCTCAAGCCTTTACTTTGGGGGAGGATTTCATTAATGGTGAACCTTGTGCCATGGTCTTAGGTGACAACATTTTCTACGGTAACGGTTTTACCGATTTACTTAAGAATGCTGCTGAAGATGCACAAAAGGGTAAGGCTACAGTATTTGGTTACTACGTAAATGATCCTGAACGTTTTGGTGTAGTTGACTTTGATGAAAACGGTAAAGCAGTTTCTATTGAAGAAAAGCCAGAACAACCAAAGAGCAATTACGCTGTAACTGGGCTTTACTTCTACCCAGCTGGAGTAAGTGAAAAAGCTGCTCAAGTTAAGCCAAGTGCACGTGGTGAAGTAGAAATTACTAGCTTAAACGATATGTATTTACAAGATAATAACTTAGGAGTACAGCTTTTAGGTCGTGGTTATGCATGGCTTGACACTGGTACAATGCAAAGTCTAGTTGACGCTTCAAACTACGTAAAAATGATTGAAGAACGTCAAGGCGTTTCAGTATCTGCACCTGAAGAAATTGCCTATGTACATGGCTGGATTGATAAGGATCAACTCCTTGAAGCAGCAAAGCACTATGGCAAGAGTCCATATGGCAAGCACTTAAAGTCAGTTGCTGAAGGTAAAGTTCGTTATTAATATTTTTAATTAAAGAAAGAAGCTTTTTAAAAATGGGACAAATTAAAGTTGAAAAAAATGTTGGTGGCATTGAAGGTTTAGCAGTTATTACACCAACTGTTCATGGAGACGATCGTGGCTACTTCATGGAAACTTTTAACCAAAGAGACATGATGGATGCTGGCTTTAGCATTAACTTTGTTCAAGATAACCAATCAAGTTCAACTAAGGGTGTGCTTCGCGGTTTACACTTCCAAAAGAAGTACCCACAAATTAAATTAGTTCGCGCAGTTCGTGGTAGTGTATTTGATGTTGCTGTTGACCTTCGTAGTGAATCTAAGACTTATGGTAAATGGTACGGTGTTGAATTAACTGCAGAAAACAAGAAACAATTCTTAATTCCACAAGGCTTTGCTCATGGTTTCCTTGTTTTAAGTGATGTAGCAGAATTTTGTTACAAAGTTAATGACTTCTGGCATCCAAACGATGAAGGTGGTATGGCTTGGAACGATCCTGAAATTGGCATTGAATGGCCACACCTTAAAGGTGATTACCCAGGTAGTCCAGATGCTTCTGGTTACACTCTTGATGATGGTACCAAGCTCAACATGGCTGAACGTGATCAAGAATGGAAGGGCTTAAAGGATACTTTTAAGTTTTAATTAGTGAGGTAAATGAATGAAAGTTTTTGTAACTGGCGTTAATGGTCAACTTGGCCATGACGTAATGAATGAACTTGCTAAGCGTGGCTATGAAGGTGTTGGTTCTGACTTGGCACCTGAATATGCTGGTGTTGCTGACGGAAGCAGCGTTACCAAGGCACCTTATGTTTCTTTAGATATTACTGATGCGAAAGCCGTAGACAAGGTTATTTCTGAAGTAAATCCTGACGTTATTGTTCATTGTGCTGCTTGGACCGCAGTTGATATGGCTGAAGATGACGACAAGGTTGCAGCTGTTCGCAAAGTTAACGTTGACGGAACTCAAAACATCGCTAACGTTGCAAAGAAATTAGATGCACCAATGGTTTACTTGTCAACTGACTATGTCTTCGATGGCCAGGGAACTACCCCTTGGGAACCAGACTTTAAGGGCTATAAGCCTTTGAATGTTTATGGTGAAACTAAGCTTGGCGGGGAAGAAGCTGTTGCTAATACTTTAGACAAGTATTTCATTGTTAGAATTGCTTGGGTATTTGGTGTAAATGGCTCAAACTTTATCAAGACTATGCTTAAGGTTGGTTCAAATCACGATGAAGTTAAGGTTGTTAGCGATCAAATTGGTACCCCAACTTATACTTTTGACTTAGCTCGTCTTTTGGTAGATATGATTGAAACTGATAAATATGGTTACTACCACGCAACTAATTCAGAACTACCAACAACTGAAAGTGGCTATGATGAAAACGGTACTAAGACTGGGTACATTTCTTGGTACGATTTCACTAAAGAAATTTATCGTCAAGCTGGCTACAAGACAAAGGTTACTCCTGTAACTACTGAAGAATATGGCTTATCTAAGGCAGTTCGTCCATTTAACTCTCGTTTAGACAAGAGCAAGTTAGAGGAAAATGGTTTCAAGCCACTTCCAACCTGGACTGATGCTATTAGCCGTTACTTAGATACCTTAAAAGATGACGGTTTCTTCGACGAATTGAAGAAGTAGACTTTTTTAATTGAATAATACCGAATTGAAATGGAACTAAGTGTTTTGAGGCTTAGTTCTTTTTTTGCGTTGGTGCAGTGTATAATGAATTTATACTTATATTAGAAAAAATTAGTGAAAAAGTATCAGTAATAGTTACAGGTTATAATGATAAAAAATACTTAAATCAGTGTGTTGGTAGCATTTTGAATTAAAATTATTCAAACATTGAATTGATTTTGATAGATGATGGATCACAATCAATTCACCTAAAATTTGTGAAGAGTACAGACAAAAATATGATCAGGTTAGGGTTCTTCATAAGAAAAATGGCGGCGTTGAATCTAGTAGAAATGATGGGTTAGGCTATGGCAAGTGGTGATTATGTCTCGTTTATTGATAATAATAATTGGCTGCCAGAAACTCATATTGAAGATTTGTGTAATCTCTTGGAAAAAATGCTGATATTTCGGTTAGCAATTTTAACGGATTCGATGAAGAAAAATCTGCATTTTTATATTGGATGAACGAGAATGATTATTTTGAAAAGTGCTATTCATCAAAAGATTGGTTTAAGCTGGAATATAGAACCGCTTATTACAACATATCAATGGTTTTCGTAGTTCCATGGAAAAGATAAATCAAGATCTTGTTTATCCAATTAATGCAATAGTTGAAGATGATTTAACCACCTGGAAAATTTATTTACTCGCTGACAAAATTGCATATATGAATAAAAGCATCTACATGCATCGTATCTTGAACGCCAGTATGACAGCGCAAGTCGATAAGTCCTCCGTTTTTCCAGCAGAAGCAGTTGAACAGCGAGTCAATTTTTTGAAGTCAATCGGGGTTTTGATGTAACTGAAGAAAAAACCTACGAAAAGCGCTTAACTCTCTTGCAATTTGATGATGACTATTTTAAGTCCCGAGATGCCAGGCAAAAATTAGCTATTTTGAAGAAGTATCGAGGGGAGTAGAGGCGGTGAAGCGTTTATGCTATTTATTTTGTATTGTTATTAAATGAAAAAGGATTTCATCTAGGGACACATAGGTCATAAAAGATGTTATGATATAATATTTGTTAGAACATATGTTTTACACAAGTGAGGGAGTATCTCTATGAAAAAAGATGATATAAAGGATATTTTAGACTCTAACAAAATAAATAGCTTTTCTTCATATTTTAATTATTCTCAATTGGCTGATTTAAATAAAAATTTAGTTGAGTCATTATCGCCAGCTTATTCTATTACCTCAAAAGTAGCTTCCTTAAATAAGAGATATGCAGCTATAAGTTCTGCGTATTTGGAAAGACCAACAAACACAATGAGTGTTAACGCTAGTAAATATATTAAAAATTTGCATAAAGATTTAGCTCTAGGGGTATTACCCAACATTAAAAATTTTAATACAGATGTTTGGTACAAAGGCGTAATTGCTAGTTTTGAACGGATAAAAAAACTCACAAATGTCTTTGAAAGACAATTTAAAGTTTTAAACTATTTTCCACATATAATGCAATTTTCTCCTAAAGATGTCTCTAATTTAATTATACCTAAGGAAGAAATTGCACTTAGTCTTGCTGATAACCATTGGATAATGCTGTTACGTGATAGTAAGATAGATAAAGAATTACTTAACGAATGTAAGGAGTCCGAAAACAATAATTTTAATGAAATTGTACAAAACTTCTATTCAAGAAATAATCATAAGAATGTTTTTAGAAAGATAGATTATCTTATTGGTGCTGATTATAGTAAGAAGGAAGTAAAATTAGTAGACGGATTTCATGATCAAATAAAGAGAGTGAGAAAAATACTATTTCGAGATTTTAGTGATTCTGAAGTATTGATAAGCACAGTTATGACTTGGATTGAGTATGCAGTTGCTGAAAAATTTGGGGTATTAGAAGATAAAAATGGTTATAAATTAGGTGGAAGAATTGAAGAATTTGAAGAAAAAATTGAAAAACTAGAACTAAAAGAAATAACGCTACTCGTGGTTGATTACTATAATATTTTTTTCTACTTATCTGATTTGTGGAATTCAAGATTACAAGATTTTGAAGATGACAAAGATCAGGTTGGAATAGGAAGACATTCTATTCAGCATGCACGCGTTAATCCAAAACGCTATACTGATGAAGTAATGTCAAAATTAATATGTTTACTTTATGCACTGGTAAAGCTTCCAGATCTTGATGAGTTCGAAAGTTTTTTGCAAGTGTAATTTAATTATTTATTTTGTTTCTCACATTAAAAATATTAGTATAGGAAAAAACAGAACGATAACTTTCCATAAATAGTTTGTCGTTCTGTTTTTATTTTGTACAGTTTGGATAATACCCTCCAAACTAATTTTCACCCCTACGGTGCAAAAGTGTATTTTAAATGTAAGCGCTTGTTTAATATTATATAAGTGTCAAGAGAAATAAAAATAAAGTATTAATGGAGGATTTAAAAATGACTAAGAATGTTTTATTAGTATGTGGTTCAGGTGCATCATCAGGTTTTATGGCTGCCAACATGAGAAAAGCAGCAAAGAAAGCTGGTTTAGATTACAAGATTCAGGCTCGGAGTGAAGCAGAATTAGGTGACTATGCAGATCAGATTGATGCTTTAATGGTAGGACCTCACTTAAAAGCAGAATTTGATGCAATCAAGGCACAAGTGCCTGATAAGGTAAAAGTAATTTTAATGAAGCCAGATTATTATTCAATATTAGATGGCAAAGCAGCAGTTGAAGACTTACAAAGTCAGCTAAGTTAAATTCATAAGAGGTAAATAAAATGAACGGTTTTATGAATTTTCTAAATACTAAATTTGCACCCAGAGCGCAGAAGATAGCTAACAACGGTTGGATTGTAACCATAAAAAATTCTATTTTGGAAGTACTTCCATTTATTTTTGTTGGTTCGTTCATTACTTTATTAAATATTCCACTTAATTTTTGGAAGTGGTGGCCAAATTTAGCACCAATTAGTAGCTTTACATTTGGTTTAGTTTCAATTTTTATTGCTTTTCTATTTCCATTTAATTTCATGGAGCATATGAAATTAAACAAGCAAAGAATCATAGCAGGACTGTCATCAGTCGCTTTATTCTTAATGCTCGCTAATCCAACTTGGGATAAGAGCGGATCAATTATTTCTTACCAATTTTCCGAACTCGGTGCTGGTGGTATGTTTGTTGCCTTAGTTGTAGGTATTTATACTGCTCTAATTATGGAAGCATTCGGTAAATTTTCATTTTTTAGCGATGACACGTCGATGCCAGACTTTGTTATTGCATGGTTTGATTCTATGCTACCAATCACAGTAGTAATCGCAACAGGTTGGTTATTGTCAGATATCTTACACTTTAACTTTTATCAATTAATTGTAAATATTTTTTCACCATTAGCTACATCGCTAGATACTTGGTGGGGATTTACCTTATTCCTGTTCTTCCAATGTTTTATTTATTCAATGGGAATTTCAGGTTGGGTTTTAGCAGCTATTGATCAACCTGTAATGCTTGCAGGAATTGCAGCTAATGCACGAGAAGTTGCTGCTGGCCATGCCGCAACTCACATCTTCACTAGCGAGTTAGTTTATAGTTTTCCATGGATTGGTGGGGTTGGTTGTACTTTACCATTGGTTTTACTAATGCTATTTGCAACTAAATCTAAGAGAATGAAGGCCCTGGGTAAAGCATGTATTTTACCTTCAATCTTTAACATTAATGAACCAGTTGTATTTGGTACCGTAGTTTGGAACCCATATTTAATGATTCCGCTTTGGATTAACGGAATCGTTTTACCATTAATTACTTCATTATGGTTTAAAGCGGGTTTGTCTCCAATTCCTCACTCTTTAATGCAAATGTGGTACATTCCATTTCCATTTGTGACTTGGATTGTTAGTCCAGCTATTAGTTCACTAATTTTATTATTAATCTTATTTGTTGTAGGTGGCCTAATTTGGTATCCATTCTTGAAGGTTTATGACAATAGTTTAATTAAAGAAGAGAAAGCATAGGGAGAGTTTAAGATGAATGAAAATGACAAATCTGTTAAAGACACCATGGAGATAATTATAAATGCTGGCGACGCTAGAGAATTAATCTCTGAAGCTTTAGACAATGTTGCAGATTTTGATTATAAGGCTGCAGAAGGAAATATGGAAAAAGCAAAGGAAAAACTAGTAATAGCTCACCGTTTACAAACAGCTAAAATTCAGCAAGAAGCAGAAGGCAAGAAAGTTGAGTATTCAGTTCTGTTCACTCATGCACAAGATACTTTAATGACTATTAATAGTGAATACAAGTTAACAGCTCATTTAATCAAGGTCTTTAAAAAGCGTGATGAAAAGGAGAAACATAATGATTAAGATGCGGAAAAACAAGTATCCATATTTTTCTAAAAATTTTCTTTGGGGTGGAGCACAAGCAGCTAGTCAAGCTGATGGTGCTTATCAAGAAGATGGTAAAGGCTTAAATTCATCTGATGTCCAACCTTACTTAAAAGGTTTATCAAATGCTGAAATTCAAAAAATTGAAACAGAAGGAATGACAGTTGAACAAGTAAAGAAGAATTCCGAAGATACAACTGATTATTATCCAAAGAGATTTGGAATTGATTTTTATCATACTTACAAAGAAGACTTAAAACTTCTTGCGGATGCAGGTTTTAAAACTTTTAGAACATCTCTAGATTGGTCAAGAATTTTTCCAAATGGGGATGATGAAAAACCAAATGAAGCTGCTTTAAAGCATTACGATGAAATGATTGATTACATGATAAAGTTAGGTATTGAACCAATTATTACTATGAATCACTATGAAACGCCTATTAATATTACTTTGAAATATGGTGGTTGGCCAAATAAAGCAGTTATTCCGATGTTTGAAAAATTTGGTAAAGTTTTACTCGATCGTTTTGGCGATAGGGTAAAGTACTGGATTGTAGTTAATCAAATCAATATGGTCCAGATTGAACCATGGCTTTCTGTCGGAGTAGCTAGCGATCAGTACGATAATATGCAAGAAGCATTGTATCAAGCTATGCATAATCAATTTGTAGCAGCTGCAGCTATTCAAAAATATGCAAAATCATTACATAATCCTAATCTTCATATTGGAACGATGGTAGCTGATGGAACTGTATATCCAGCAAGTAGCAAGCCAGACGATATAGTTTTGGCTATGCAGCAAAATCGTATGCAATATTTTGTTACAGATGTTCAATTTAGAGGAGAGTATCCCAAGTTTGCATTGAATTATTTTGCTGATAATGATATTCATCTTGAAACTACTGAAGAAGAGTTAAAGCTAATCAAAGATAATCCGATGGATTTTTTAGCTATTTCTTATTACTATTCTAAGATGGTCGATTCTACGAAGAATGAAATGCAACCGGCAGACACTAGTGACAATCCTAACCTAAAGCAAAGCGATTGGGGATGGGCAGTAGATCCACAAGGATTATACAATTCACTTTCTCAATATTATGATCGCTATCAAAAACCAATTATTATTGCTGAAAATGGATTTGGGGCATATGACAAATTAGAAGATAATCATGAAGTTCATGATCAGTATCGTTCCGATTATTTAAGAGCGCATATTGAACAAGTAGGGCGCGCTATTCACGATGGAGCTGATGTAATTGCTTATTGTGCTTGGGGACCAATTGATATTGTCTCTTGTTCTTCACAACAAATGTCTAAGAGGTATGGCTTTATTTATGTTGACTTAGATGATGAAGGAAAAGGTAGCGGTAAACGTTATTTGAAGGATAGTTATAATTGGTATAAAAATGTAATTTCTTCTAATGGCGCCGAGATCTAGTTAGAAAGTGGGATGGTTGTCAATGAGTAAGAGAGATAACTTATTAAAATACTTACAGAAAAATCCAAGTTGGCATACATCTCAAGAATTAGCCATCGAAATTGGTGTTTCTAGTCGAACAATTAAAAACTACATTAATTTTTGGAAAGCAGAAAAATATCCAATAGAATCTGGCATTAAAGGTTATAAGTTAAAATATAAAAAAGTTTCCGAAAATGAAAAGACTGTAGTTTCTACTCAGAGTAGTTCTAAGGAGAGAATTAACTGGATTATTAATTATTTCATTACAAAAGATTCAGTAATTAATTTTTATGATCTTGCAAGCAAATTGTATGTTAGTGAAACTACAATATTGCAAGATTTAACGAAGGTAAAAAATAAGGTAGCCTCTTTTGGAATGAAGCTAGAGAGACATGGTGATAACTTTGAGTTGATCGGGGACGAGAGAAGAAAGAGAAGTTTGTTGAGTGCATTAATATATGAAGAAACTTCTGGAACCTTTATGAATCAAGAAGTTATTCAAAAGAATTTTGAGGATATTGATGTTAGCTTGCTTCGAAAAATAATCTTAGAGTCATTTAATCAACGAAATATTTATCTTAATACTTTTGATTTGAATAATATTCTTTTACATTTTGTGATTGTAATTGAAAGATTAAAACATGGACATGTAATATCAAAGACTAACTTTGAAAAAGATTCTAACATTAACAATAAAAATGTACTCGCATACAAAATTGTGCAATCAGTTGAAAATGCACTTTCAATAAAGTTTGAATTACCAGATTTTAAAGAATTAGAATTAATTGTTGAGGCATCTGTTATTGACAAAAGTAGCAATCTACATAATAAAATTAAGCCAGAAACAGCAAATATGGTAACAGATTTGATTAGCTATGTTTGGAGCAATTATCATATTAATTTAGATAATGATAATTTTAAGGATCGATTTGCCCTTCATTTAGATCGTTTAATTGCAAGAGCCCGTCAGGAAAAGATTCAGCATAATCCCATTGCGACTAATATCAAAAATTCGTCGCCTACTATTTATGAATGTGCAGTAATTATAGCAGACAGAATATCTCAAAAGCTGAATATAACTATTGATGATAACGAAATCGGATATATTGCGATGCATATCGGAAATGCAATGGCAGAACAAATTTCTGATAAACAAAAATTAGCTGCGGTTATACTAATCCCCCAGTATTATGACAATGCAGCTGTGTTAACAAGAAAGATTCAAAAACATTTTGCTCAATATATCAATATTAAAGATGAAATTTATGATCCTATTCAATTGCATGCAAGGAAACTAAAAATAGATCTCATTATCGCAGTTGATACAAATTATGTTGACGAAAAAATAAGTACGGTTAATATTTCACAATTTTTCTTAAAAAATGATATTCAGAAATTAACGATTGCAATTGCTACTAAGCAGCATCAGCTTAGAAAGGATATCTTTCAAGAAAATTTGTTTAAGTTTTTTAATAGTGAAGATTTTGAAAAAAGTGATGAAATTACTAATATAGATGATTGTTTCGATTTAGTTGGTTCTAGATTTTCTAAAGAACGAGTCGTTGATAAGAATTTTAAGCAGGCGTTGTATAATCGTGAAAACATGTCGAGTACAGCATTTGGTAGAGTTGCAATTCCGCATTCGTTAACAATGTCGGCTAACAAGAGTCGTGGCTTTATTATTATTAATCCGCGTGGTATTAAGTGGAGTAATAACAATGAAGTATATTTAGTTATTGCCCTCGCGATTGATCCTGATAATAAGAAGTTGTTTAGGGATGTATTTGATGAATTATCAAACATTGTGACAGATATTAATAATGTGAGCCAATTAGTTCATTGTAATAGCTACAGTGAGTTTATTATTAAATTAGTCGATTTATTGTAATATTTAATAATTTGAAAAAT
>OAZY01000548.1_pt1 | contig 24874 bp, 19 predicted proteins | sample 1494931 | NCBI WGS metagenome assembly OAZY01 (sample SAMEA2579921, study PRJEB22360) | human gut metagenome | biome: human gut; feature: human-associated habitat; material: faeces | place: Denmark | collected 2008/2010 | reverse complement strand
GGCGTGAACGCCTTATCCGCCCTACATGTGCAATCCTGTAGGCCGGATAAGACGCAGCAAGCGTCGCATCCGGCATTTATTGTGCCGCTGCGTACAGGCCGACAATCTGCTCCAGGCTGGCGGTACGCGGGTTGCTGCGCAGACAAATATCTTCCAGCGCGGCCTGCGCCCATGCGCCGTAATGTCCGGTGGTTGCGCCCACGTCTGCCAGCCGCTTGTTGATCCCGACTTCCGCAATCAGCTCACTTACCGCGTTAATAGCGTCACGATCGTCGGATTTTTTAGTTCGCAGCGCCCGACCAATCTGACTAAAGCGTTCACGACAAACCATCCGGTTAAATTCCATCACCGTTGGCAGCAACATGGCGTTCGCCAGACCGTGCGGAATATGCAGCGCCGCCCCCGTTTGATGCGCCATCGCGTGGCATATCCCAAGCCCCGCACTGGAAAACGCCATTCCCGCCATGCATGAAGCCAGCAACATACTCTCGCGCGCGGCAAGGTCGTGACCGTAGCCCACCGCTTTCGGCAGTGATTTACCAATCATCGCGATTGCGCCAATCGCCAGGCTGTCGGTAAACGGTGTAGCGTTCAGCGCGCTGTACGCTTCAATGGCATGGGTTAACGCATCAATGCCAGTCATCGCCGTGACATGCGACGGCACGCCTTCGGTCAGCGCGGCGTCGAGGATCGCCACATCCGGCATCAACGAGGCATGTGCTAACACCTGCTTGCGCCCGCTCACCGCGTCGATAATCACCGTTACGTTGGTGGTTTCAGAACCGGTTCCGGCAGTAGTTGGAATGGCAATCAGCGGCAGGCGCGGTTGCAGAACGCTGGTTTCTGACATTTCTGCCAGCGTGCTATCCGGGTTCGTCACCAGTAGTGCCACCGCTTTCGCCGCATCCAGCACCGAGCCGCCGCCAAACGCAATCACCCCATCGCACCCCGATTCACGCAACTGCGCCACGGCTGCACACACGTCGGTGATGCACGGTTCGCCCACCGGACATGACCAGAGCGTCATGGCGATACCTTTAACGGCCAGGCTACGCGTCAGCCCGGCGGTCATCCCTGCCTGATGCAAAAAGCTGTCTGCCATCACGAACAGATGTTTCAGCCCACGCGTTTGCGCTTGCTGTCCGCAACTGCTCACCGCGCCCGGACCGCAAAGCGTCACCGGTGGAACGCTAAATGTTTTTACCCGTTGCAGATTCAGGGTATCGAACGCCTGAAAGAGCGCGGTCTGCAATTCATTTTGCATAGATCCCCTCCGCTTTCTCTCGCCCGCTACTGGCGATCGCCAGCGGGGTCATAAACAAACTGTGCTGCGGTAGATGCACCTGTAACGCCGGGAATTGTTTGCAAAACAGTTCCGCTACGCCCGGTTGCATACAGGAGCCGCCCGCCAGCCATAAATCAGTAATGCCCTGCCCTTCAATATGCCGGGCGACAATGTCCGCCATTTTTTCGTACACCGGTTTCACCGCAGGCCAAATCTCTTCACCGTGACCGCGCTTGTACTGCTCCGCCTCTTCCAGCGAAATACGGCGATTTCCGGCGAGAGTCAGAGAGATGTGATGTCCGCCAGTGGCTTCATCCGCCGAGTACGTCACCTTGCCCTTTTTCACGATGGCAATGCCGGTGGTGCCGCCGCCGATATCCACTACGCCTGCGTTGTCCAGTTGCAGCAGATCCGCGACTGCGGTTGGCTCATCCAGCACATGGCTCACTTCCAGTCCAGCAGACTCCAGCACGTTGATGGAAATACGCGGGTCCGTACCTGGAGGAAATGAGGTCGCCGCATGGCTAAAACGGCGACCGAATTGCTGCTCAAGAGTGTCGAGATGGCGACGAACAATGGTGACCGCACCGAAGAAATCCCAGACGATGCCGTCGCGGACCACATCGGCCCAGTCGAGACATACCGCCACCGGCTGACCGTCGCAGTCGACAACCATCGACACCACATCGCAGGTGCCCAGATCCACCCCCAGCCACAGCGGAGATTCCGTTGCGGCAGGTGTCTGGTTACACAGCGTTGCCGCCGTTTGCAGACGCGGGGTGAGCCATTGTTCGTCGTGCGCCATCGGTTACTCCTTAAACAATGCGAAACGCATCAACTAATACACAGCGACGCAGACGGACAAACGTACGCGCGCTGGTTACCCCTTCACCGGTTGGCGTGGTGATGGTCATGGTGGTCCAGCCTTCCCCGCCCAGCCCCAGCCCGGCAATGCACGGTCCGTTCTTAACGAAAATGCTGGTATCAATGGCGTTCGCCATCTGGTTCATGTTCTCGATGTTGCGCGAGTGCATTGCCGCCGTGTGATGGCAACCGCCTTCCAGTTTCACCGCCAGCGCAATGGCATCCGCCACGTTGGCGACGCGCACGACGGGCAGCACCGGCATCATCAGTTCGGTCACGGCAAACGGATGTTCTGCAGTGGTTTCCACAAACAGCAAACGCGTTTCTTGCGGCACGTTCAGGCCGATTGCCGCCGCGATTTTCGCCGCATCGCGACCTACCCAGTCACGGCTGACGGTGCCTTTTCCGCGCTCGTCGATATTTTTCAGCAACACCGGTTGCAGCTGCTGCGCCTGTTCTGCGGTCAGTTTCACCGCGTGCTGGCCTTCCATCAGACGCATCAGTTCATCGGCTACGCTATCAACAACAATCAGTACCTTTTCGTCGGCACAAATGATGTTGTTATCGAAAGAAGCGCCTTTGACGATGGACTGAGCGGCACGGGCGAGGTCGGCGGTTTCATCCACCACTACCGGCGGGTTGCCAGCGCCTGCGGCAATCAGACGTTTATTGGTGTGTTTACGCGCCGCTTCTACTACCGCTTCGCCGCCCGTCACCACCAAAAGGCCGATGCCCGGAAACTTGAATAAGCGTTGCGCGGTTTCGATATCCGGATTTGCCACAGTAACCAGTAAGTTTTCCGGCCCGCCTGCGGCAACAATCGCCTGGTTGAGCAGCGTGATCGCCCGCTGGGAGACTTTTTTCGCCGCCGGATGCGGGGCAAAAATGACGCTGTTGCCCGCGGCAATCAGGCTGATGGCGTTGTTAATTACGGTTGCCGCCGGGTTAGTGGAAGGCGTCACCGAAGCCACCACGCCCCAGGGCGCGTTTTCAATTAAAGTCAGGCCGTTGTCGCCGGTCAGCACCTGTGGTGAGAGGCACTCAACGCCTGGTGTGCCGCACGCCTGAGCGACGTTTTTGGCAAATTTATCTTCGACGCGGCCCATGCCGGTTTCACTGACGGCAAGTTCCGCTAAATCTCTGGCGTGTTTTTCGCCTGCCTCACGAATGGCAGCAATGGCTAACTGGCGCATTGCCACGCTTTTTAACCCTTGCTGGGCAATTTTGGCTGCCGCAACGGCGTCATCCAGGGACGCGAAAACGCCCATCTCATGAACGGCGGCGGGCGGCGTATCACTGCTTTGCATTTTCAGCAGTACCGCTTTCACCACCTGTTCAATATCCTGTTGATTCATGATGTTCTGCCTTATTTGTGGAAAATTACCTGACCGCCAGACACCACCTCATCGACGATGCCAATCACGCACAGATCGACCGGTGACGTTTCGCTTTTATGCGCCTGGCGGGCGGAACTGCCACTCACCAGCAACACCCACTCCCCGGTTCCCGCGCCAATATTGTCGATTGCGACGGCGCATTGCCCGTCAGGATTACCTTGTGGATCAATCATTTCCACCATCAGCAATTTGTCATGCGCCAGTCCGTGATGGCGTACGGTACAAACAATTTGTCCAGTGACGACTGCCAGTTTCATACCCGCCTCCGTGGCGTATTTCAGGTAAAAGCTCCCCCTACCCTCCGCGGAAGGTAAACTGAAAAATGAGAGAGCGTGACGCCCGAATCGACGTCACACAGGGTGATTACAGGTTGCTGCTATCGCCTTTCAGGCCGATCGGGAAGACTTCTTCCAGGTCGCCGTGCGGACGCGGGATAACGTGTACAGATACCAGCTCGCCGATACGCTGTGCCGCTGCAGCACCTGCGTCGGTCGCGGCTTTACAGGCTGCAACATCACCACGAACCATGGCAGTACACAGGCCGCCGCCAATCTGCTTAACACCAACCAGCTTGACGCGCGCAGCTTTCACCATCGCGTCAGAAGCCTCAATCAGTGCAACCAGGCCCCGGGTTTCGATCATTCCTAATGCTTCCATTGTGCTTTCCTCTTTATCAGGGTCCAGAACGGGACCGTTCATTCAACCAGTGTTTGTAAACTGCTTTCGCGGTTCACTTCTGTCTGACGCGGCACAGCTGCCACCAGCGCCAGTTCGATAATTTCCTGCACGCTACAACCACGAGAGAGATCGTGCATCGGCGCGGCAAGTCCTTGTATCAATGGCCCGACGGCACGATATCCGCCGAGTCGTTGTGCGATTTTGTAGCCAATATTTCCGGCTTCCAGCGACGGAAAAACCATCACATTGGCCTTGCCTTGTAGCGGGCTGGCAGGCGCTTTTTGCGCCGCCACTTCCGGCACGAAGGCGGCGTCAAACTGCAACTCGCCATCGACTACCAACTGCGGCGCGCGCTCACGGACGATTTCTGTCGCCTGCTGGACATTGGCAACGCAGGGGTGACGGGCGCTGCCGTTACTGGAAAACGACAACATCGCCACGCGCGGCTCTTCTCCGGTGATGGCGCGCCAGGTTTCGGCGCTGGCAAGCGCGATATCCGCCAACTGCGCCGCCGTCGGCTGTGGCACTACGCTGCAATCGGCAAAGCCCAATGCGGGGCCACTGTACTGTGGCAGCATCAGGAAAATGGAGGAGAGCGTTTTACAGCCTGGCTGTAAGCCAATAATGCGTAATCCGGCACGCAGCACATTCGCCGTGGAAGAGAGATTGCCCGCGATACAGACATCCGCTGTCCCGGCGCTGACCATTGCGGCAGCGAACATCAGCGGATCGGTGAGTTTTTCCAGCGCATCCGGCGGCGTTTTTTCGCCCGCACGGGCCAGCCAGCGATGAGCAAATTCTTCCCGCATTGCGAGGTTGCCATGCGGATCTATCACCTGTAGCCCGTCCATCGCTACGCCATGACTGAGCGCAAACTGACGAAGTTCAAACGGATTGGCGACCAGAATGGGCGTTGCCAGACCTTGTTGATGTAAATATTGCGCAGCTTTCAGCACACGTTGGTCTAACGCATCCGGAAATACCACTCTGGCGGGCGCTCGCAACGCCAGTTCACGACAACGTTCAATAATCATTGCGTTTCTCCCAGTCGTTGTTGGATCTGCTTCACCGTTAGCGGTTGTTTCGCTACGCTCAGGATCATCATCACGTAAACCGTGCTGGAAAGGCGATTTAGCGCCTGCAAGATGTCCGGGCGTAATACTTCAAAACTGCGGGTGATAAAGACCTGCGCCGCTACGGTTTCGGTTTCACGCACTTTGGTGCGTAGCAGATTGAGCAACGCCGCATCGCGTCCGTGGCTGGCTTCCGGCACCAGATGATCGTGACCAAGATAGCGCAGCGGCTGGTGAGAAAGCCGATGCAGATCTTCGTCAGAAAGCCCGACAATCGCCTGGCAGGCCAGCGGTTCCCCCAGCGCATCAGCGCGCATAATGTTGCCAAGACGCGAGCGGATGTCCGCAAGCCATGGCTGCCACGGTTCTGCCAGTTCAATTTGCAGCCACACTGCCAGCGCAATGGTGCTGTCGAGAACAGCGCGAAAACCCAGGCGCGGATCGCTTTTGGCGACCATTTTTTCCGCCGACAGGTGAGTCAGCGTATCCGGCTTTTTTGCTACCGGCTGGCGGCACAGTTCGCAGCACGCCTGCGGATGTTCATCGCTACTGGTCAGCCCATGAACGGGCTGCGGCTGCTGCTGTTCATCGTCAACAAACAGGCGGCCCTGCTCGTCAATAAACTTGATGCGCAGATGGCGGCTTTCCAGCAACTCCCGGGCAGAGGGCGTCAGGCGACTGTCCGCAGGGAGATGGATCTCTGCGCCTTCGCTGAGCGTATGGTTCGCTCTTAGCCATGCTTCGGTGATGAAATCTTTCATAGGGATTGCCAGTTAGCCGGCCAGGCGACATACAGGAATTTCACGCTGGATGTCGTACCAAATTCGATGCTGGAGCCTTTCGGGATAAACATCACGTCGCCTGCTTTGGCGATCATGGTTTCGCCTTCGTGGCGAACATGCAGCTCCCCTTCCAGCACCATGTCGATTTCGTCGTAGTTCAGGGTCCACGGGAAGAATGCGTTCTCCCACTGCATAAAACCGGCGGCCATGCTGCTGCCGTCGTCTCCGGTCACAAGATCAGTCAAGCCCACGCAATGCGGCTCTGCGCCGTCGAAACGACCAAACTTGACGCTGCTGCCATCAATAACTTTGATGCCGCCTTTGCCGGTCACCGATTTGAAACTCGGCTGCATTGCACCCTGCTCCAGCGACAGTTTTTCCTTCATCACTTTTTCCATCAGCTGCGCGACCAGGCTTTCGGTAAACTGGCCTTCCGGTAGCTGGGCGATGATGGTTTCGCGGATGCGCTGACTTTCGGTTTTATCGGCTGGCACGCTGGCGGGAACGGACGTCGTTACCGCAGTCGATTCATCACATTCGGTGATGGTAAAACCCAGTAGATCTGCCACTTCACGGGCTTCCGGGGTAATAATGCTGGCGCGCAGAACCACGGACATTGCCTGTTCGCCGCGCGCGTGTGCTTCACGAATATCATTCGCTGTGATGAGTTTTTTCACCTGCTTCCTCCTGTTTGGTGAGAGATGCCAGATAATCCACCAGTTGCTGCACGCTTTGCGGGTCGTGGCTGTTTAGCTCGAAAATCGGCTCTTCGAAGCCCGTCTCAAGCAATAACTTTCGCGTTGCGGCGACGTCAGCATCTGGCATGTCCGTTTTACTGATGACGGCGATTTGCCGTTTGCTGACGCCAATATCCAGCAACCCGGCAGGCAATCGGCTTTCCGGGTCATTCGCGCCGTGGACATAGATCAGCATGTCCACATCCTGTAGCGTGGTAATTAAGGCGTGATACCAGCGGGGGTGGCTAAAATATTCACCCGGCGTATCAATATCACCCTTATCATTAAATTCTACGGCCTGCGTTTTTCTGGCGAGGGTATAATCTCCCTGCAACGCATTAAATAACGTTGTTTTTCCTGCCCCGACGGTACCCACAAACGCAATTCGTTTCATGAATGCCTCGTATTAACTTTTGGTCATTTCACAAAGCGTATAATTTAATAAACGCCCTAAACCGCTGACGGTTTGTGATAACGCTTCTTCTACTGCGCCCACCGAGCCATAAATCACCAGCGCGCCGCTAAAACGGTCGAGAAAACCGATATGCACATCGGCGGCTTTTAGTGCTAAATCACCGGCGATCATCGCCGTTTCGCCGGGAGTTAGCGTCATAATGCCGATTGCGCCCGCATCAGGAACGCCGATTTTCTTCGCCAGTTCCTCGCCGGGATGCGCGATGAGATGCGCCAGTGTGACCTGTTTACCGGGCACAAATTCCTGAATGATGCGTTCTTTATCCATGAGTCGCCGCCTGTGAAAAACTTTCGTGTATCGTGACAATTTTTCGTCAGAGTAAATAACAAAATTCGGCAAGCGCGTTTAAAAGGTGAGGTAGATCACTAAGAATGGAGAGATATTTACTGTTATGAATAAACTTTCATATGCGAGGCATGAATATAAATAAAATAATATCGAGATATTTTATATACTGCTTTTTTTATTATTCGCAAACTCAGTAATAAGCTTTGCTAATATATTTCAGGAAAACCGCTTACCCTGAATATTCAGGGTAAGCGTGAGAGTTAAGAATGAATTACAGCGGTTGGGTTTGTGCTTCAACCACAGCCAGCGCCACCATGTTGACGATACGACGTACCGATGCGATCGGCGTTAACACGTGAACCGGTTTCGCCACGCCCATCAGCACCGGACCGACAGTCACACCTTCCGAGCTGGAAACGCGCAGTAAGTTGTAACTAATGCGGGCAGCTTCCATGTTCGGCATCACCAGAATATTAGCGGAACCTTTCAAAGGGCTGTCCGGCATACGGTCGCTGCGAATCGCTTCCACCAGCGCTGCATCGCCGTGCATTTCACCATCAATCATCAGTTCTGGTGCACGTTCCCTGACCAGTTCCAGCGCCTGACGCATTTTGCTCGACGACGGGCAGTCAGAAGAACCAAAGTTGGAGTGCGACAACAGAGCCACGCGCGGTTCAATACCGAAACGACGAACAGTTTCTGCCGCCATCAAGGTGATCTCCGCCAGCTCTTCTGCGTCTGGTTCGTCATTGACGTAGGTATCGGCAATAAAGGTGTTACCACTCGGCAGCAGCAGCGCGTTCATGGCACCTGCGGTGTGAACGCCATCGCGATAACCAAAGACATTTTTCACCACGCTAAAATGTTCATGATAATCGCCCACCGTACCGCAGATCATTGCATCGGCTTCGCCACGCTGAACCATGATCGCGCCAATCACTGTCGGGTTACTGATCAATGCACGCTGCGCCTGTTCCTGAGTGACACCACGACGCTTCATGATCTGGAAGTATTCGGTCCAGTACTCTTTAAAGCGCGGATCGGATTCGTTATTGACGATCTCAAAATCAACACCCGCTTTGATCTGCAAGCCCAGTTTCTGAATGCGCATTTCGATCACATTCGGACGACCGATAAGGATCGGTTTCGCCAGCCCCAGTGTTACCAGTTCCTGAGTGGCATGCAGAACGCGCGCCTCTTCCCCTTCCGGCAGAACGACGCGCTTCGGCGCTTTGCGAGCCTGGGAGAAAATCGGCTTCATAAACAGGTTGGTTTTGTAAACGAACTCCGTCAGCTTGTCGATGTAGACGTCGAAATCAGCAATCGGACGCGTCGCCACGCCCGACTCCATCGCGGCTTTAGCGACCGCAGGAGCGATCTTAACGATCAAGCGCGGATCAAACGGTTTTGGAATGATGTATTCCGGACCAAAGCTCAGATCCTGATCGCCATAAGCTGAAGCCACCACTTCACTCTGTTCCGCATGGGCCAATTCTGCAATCGCGCGTACCGCCGCCAGTTTCATCTCTTCGTTGATGGCGGTTGCGCCAACGTCCAGCGCGCCACGGAAGATGAACGGGAAGCAAAGGACGTTGTTCACCTGGTTCGGGTAGTCGGAACGGCCGGTACAGATGATGGCATCCGGACGCACTTCTTTCGCCAGCGGCGGCAGAATTTCCGGTTCCGGGTTCGCCAGCGCCAGGATCATTGGCGCTCGAGCCATTTTCTTCACCATTTCCTGGGTCAGCACTTTCGGGCCGGAACATCCCAGGAAAATATCCGCGCCTTCAATCACATCATCGAGGGTACGTTTGCCGTCATCCACCACCGCATATGCGGCTTTGGTTTCCGCCATGTTTGGTTCACGGCCCTGATAGATAACGCCTTTTGAATCGCAAACCACGATGTTATGTTTTTGCAGACCCAGCGCTACCAGCAGGTTCATACAGGCGATTGCTGCGGCACCCGCGCCGGAAACCACCATCCGCACGTCAGAGATGTTTTTCTCCACCACGCGCAAACCGTTGAGGATGGCGGCAGTGCTGATGATTGCCGTGCCGTGCTGATCGTCGTGGAATACCGGAATATTCATCCGCTCGCGCAGTTTCTGTTCAATATAGAAACATTCTGGCGCTTTAATGTCTTCGAGGTTGATGCCGCCGAAGGTCGGTTCAAGCGCAGCGACGACTTCAATAAATTTGTCCGGGTCGAGTTCATCAACTTCAATGTCAAATACATCAATCCCGGCGAATTTCTTAAACAGAACGCCCTTGCCTTCCATCACCGGTTTGCCCGCCAGCGCGCCAATGTTGCCTAACCCCAGCACCGCCGTACCGTTAGAGATCACCGCCACCAGGTTACCGCGCGCGGTATATTTGTAGGCTTTTAACGGGTCTTTTTCGATTTCAAGACAAGGTGCGGCAACGCCTGGTGAGTAGGCCAGCGCCAGATCGCGCTGCGTTGCCAGAGGCTTGGTTGGAGAAACCTGGATTTTCCCTGGAACTGGAAATTCATGGAAATCAAGTGCACTTTGTTTTAACTGGTCATCCATTTGGTTGTTCCTTTCACGTAACGTTCACAAATAAAGTGTGTGGGCAACAGCCCCTGCCCACAACGTGGCGCACATTATTACCTTGCCGGAGTCTACAGACTTTGAGCAAGTCCAAACTCTCACCATTAATATAATGTTTTGGTAATAATCCTATAACACTGATGTTACCTGCTTAATCCAGCAATACCATGCCTGTCTGCTATGCTTTTTTGATGCGTTTAGCGAAATTTCTCAGAAGTGTGAATTAACGCACTCATCTAACACTTTACTTTTCAAGGAGTATTTCCTATGAACGAGTTAGACGGCATCAAACAGTTCACCACTGTCGTGGCAGACAGCGGCGATATTGAGTCCATTCGCCATTATCATCCCCGGGATGCCACCACCAATCCTTCGCTGTTACTCAAGGCTGCCGGATTATCACAATATGAGCATTTAATAGACGATGCTATCGCCTGGGGTAGAAAAAATGGCAAAACCCAGGAACAACAGGTGGTCGCAGCGTGTGACAAACTGGCGGTCAATTTCGGTGCTGAAATTCTCAAAATCGTACCCGGTCGCGTGTCAACAGAAGTTGATGCACGCCTCTCTTTTGATAAAGAAAAGAGTATTGAGAAAGCGCGCCATCTGGTGGACTTGTATCAGCAACAAGGCGTTGAGAAATCACGCATTCTGATCAAGCTGGCTTCAACCTGGGAAGGAATTCGCGCGGCAGAAGAGCTGGAAAAAGAAGGTATTAACTGCAACCTGACGCTGCTGTTTTCTTTTGCACAGGCGCGGGCCTGTGCAGAAGCAGGCGTTTTTCTGATTTCGCCGTTTGTCGGGCGTATTTATGACTGGTATCAGGCACGCAAGCCGATGGACCCGTATGTGGTGGAAGAAGATCCGGGCGTTAAATCGGTGCGCAATATCTACGACTACTATAAGCAACACCACTATGAAACCATTGTGATGGGCGCGAGCTTCCGTCGCACCGAACAAATCCTCGCCTTAACCGGCTGCGATCGACTGACTATCGCACCGAATTTGCTGAAGGAGCTGCAGGAAAAAGTTTCGCCAGTGGTACGTAAATTAATCCCACCTTCTCAGACGTTCCCACGCCCAGCTCCCATGAGCGAAGCGGAGTTCCGTTGGGAGCACAATCAGGATGCGATGGCGGTAGAAAAACTGTCTGAAGGCATTCGTCTGTTCGCCGTTGATCAACGCAAACTGGAAGATCTTCTTGCCGCCAAACTTTAAACCAGCCACGGAGTGTTATATGTCCCGAAAAGACCTTGCCAATGCGATTCGCGCACTCAGTATGGATGCGGTACAAAAAGCCAATTCTGGTCATCCCGGCGCGCCGATGGGCATGGCTGATATTGCCGAAGTGCTGTGGAACGATTTTCTTAAACATAACCCTACCGACCCAACCTGGTATGATCGCGACCGCTTTATTCTTTCCAACGGTCACGCGTCGATGCTGCTCTACAGTTTGCTGCATCTGACCGGTTACGACCTGCCGCTGGAAGAGCTGAACAACTTCCGTCAGTTGCATTCAAAAACCCCAGGTCACCCGGAGATTGGCTATACGCCAGGTGTTGAAACCACCACCGGTCCACTTGGACAAGGTTTGGCGAACGCCGTCGGGCTGGCGATAGCAGAGCGTACACTGGCGGCGCAGTTTAACCAGCCGGATCATGAAATTGTCGATCACTTCACCTATGTGTTTATGGGCGACGGCTGCCTGATGGAAGGTATTTCCCACGAAGTCTGTTCGCTGGCGGGCACGCTGGGACTGGGCAAGCTGATTGGTTTTTACGATCACAACGGTATTTCCATCGACGGTGAAACCGAAGGCTGGTTTACCGACGATACGGCAAAACGTTTTGAAGCCTATCACTGGCATGTGATCCACGAGATCGACGGCCACGATCCGCAGGCGGTGAAGGAAGCGATCCTTGAAGCGCAAAGCGTGAAAGATAAGCCGTCGCTGATTATCTGTCGTACGGTGATTGGCTTTGGATCGCCGAATAAAGCAGGTAAGGAAGAGGCGCACGGCGCACCACTGGGGGAAGAAGAAGTGGCGCTGGCACGGCAAAAACTGGGCTGGCACCATCCGCCATTTGAGATCCCTAAAGAGATTTATCACGCCTGGGATGCCCGCAAAAAAGGCGAAAAAGCGCAGCAGAGCTGGAATGAGAAGTTTGCCGCCTATAAAAAGGCTCATCCGCAACTGGCAGAAGAGTTTACCCGTCGGATGAGCGGTGGTTTACCGAAGGACTGGGAGAAAACGACTCAGAAATATATCAATGAATTACAGGCGAATCCGGCGAAAATCGCCACCCGTAAGGCTTCGCAAAATACGCTTAACGCTTATGGCCCCTTGCTACCGGAGCTGCTCGGCGGTTCGGCGGATCTGGCTCCCAGCAACCTCACCATCTGGAAAGGTTCTGTGTCGCTGAAGGAAGATCCTGCGGGCAACTATATTCACTACGGGGTGCGTGAATTTGGTATGACCGCTATCGCCAATGGCATCGCGCACCACGGTGGATTTGTACCGTATACCGCGACGTTCCTGATGTTTGTTGAATACGCCCGTAACGCCGCGCGGATGGCGGCACTGATGAAAGCGCGGCAGATTATGGTTTATACCCACGACTCAATTGGCTTAGGGGAAGATGGTCCGACCCACCAGGCTGTTGAGCAACTGGCCAGTTTGCGCTTAACGCCAAATTTCAGCACCTGGCGACCGTGCGATCAGGTGGAAGCAGCGGTGGGCTGGAAGCTGGCCGTTGAGCGCCACAACGGACCGACGGCACTGATCCTCTCCAGGCAGAATCTGGCCCAGGTGGAACGTACGCCGGATCAGGTTAAAGAGATTGCTCGTGGCGGTTATGTACTGAAAGACAGCGGCGGTAAGCCAGATATTATTTTGATTGCCACCGGTTCAGAGATGGAAATCACCCTGCAAGCGGCAGAGAAATTAGCGGGAGAAGGTCGCAATGTACGCGTAGTTTCCCTGCCCTCGACCGATATTTTCGACGCCCAGGATGAGGAATATCGGGAGTCGGTGTTGCCTTCTAACGTTGCGGCTCGCGTGGCGGTGGAAGCAGGTATTGCCGATTACTGGTACAAGTATGTTGGTCTGAAAGGGGCAATTGTCGGGATGACGGGTTACGGGGAATCTGCTCCGGCGGATAAGCTGTTCCCGTTCTTTGGCTTTACCGCCGAGAATATTGTGGCAAAAGCGCATAAGGTGCTGGGAGTGAAAGGTGCCTGATGGTGATCGCCGGATGCTGTATGTTCCCCTCACCCTAACCCTCTCCCCAGAGGGGCGAGGGGACGGTCCGTGCGCTTTTTAGGGGCGCATCTGGGATTTTGTTTAACGGGTGATCCACAACGTGGGCCAGGCGTCTGGCCCATGCCAGTTATCACAGGTGGGTTCTGCGGCGTAACGCACCAGGCGAAAACGCTGACCGTCAAAACGCCAGCGCGCCTGAATGCCACAATCGCTTAATCCGCGCCCTTTTGCTAAGGTCACCAGTTCACGCGATTTTTCATCGAATGTTGCGTTCATCAGTTCCAGTTCATTCGTCTCCTGACCGCTGTTGAACGGCAAACGTAACCGAACCGGGCGCGAGGCCAGTGGCTTTTTACGCGACACAATCCAGGCCAAATCAATGGTGTTATAGGCCCCTGCCTCACAGCTAATCATCATCAGCGCTTTATCATCGGTCAGCGCAGTGACATTTACCTCTCGACGCAATGGATCAAGCGAGCAGCGCAGACCATTCATCCGCCAGTTTCCATAATCCAGCAAATCGTTGCGTTCTTCGAGTGAGAGTGGCGTCGGCGTTGGGTTAACCACCGCGACCTCTTTCAGCGCAGGCGCGGGCGGTACGCTGAGCGGCGGTTCGTCCCCTTTCTTGATCCACGCGGTTTCACTGCCAACGCGCTTTTGCTGAGCATCAATAAACAACAACGCCGCTTTTAAGCCGCTCAGAGAGATGGTCTGATTGCCGTCGCGTAAGGTGATTGCCTTCCCTTCCTGAATCAGCTGCAAAAACGCGGTGATGGTTGCCGTATCATCGGTTACTAATAACCATGGTGAAATCCGCCACTTGTCACCACTTAACGCCAACGGCTCACCATCTAACAGCAGCCGTGGCGCTATCTCCCCTTCAGACGCATCCGGCGACTTCAACCCGCCGCGCTCAATACGTAAAACGGCATCGGTATGCGCCCCGGCGCTGCGGCTCAGGGTCATCACCAGTCCGTTATGATCGCCCGTATTGCGCGCCACACAAAAATTTTGATTATTACAGGTGACCTGCCAGTCGGAAAACGCCCGTTGCGCTGGTGCCGCCCACACCAAAGACGTCGGCAACAAAGCGAAAAAAAAGAGAAGGAAAATGCGATAGCGCATGGACGGTACGACCCCAGAAGTTCAAACAAACAGCACAAGTCGTATCTTCGTTGCGCAGGTAGCGCGGCTCAATCGGATTTGTCGGATTGAGCCAATAATAAACAACGAAATATTATTGTTATTTTTCAGTCCATTAAATGTGACATTTGCAAATAGTTAAGCAATAACACCGTCTTACCGTCACGTATCTCGCCGGTTTTGATCATCTCCAGCGCCTGGCTGAACGGCAGCTCGAGCACTTCAATATCTTCATCTTCGACACCACCACCGGCGTTAGCGCGCTGGCTGTCACTGTATTCGGCGATAAAGAAGTGGATTAGCTCAGTCACACCGCCTGGCGACATATACAGTTCAAATAATTTGCGCACTTCGCCAACTTCATAACCCGTCTCTTCAATTGCTTCTTTACGTATACACACTTCCGGTTCGTCGTTATCCAGCAGCCCGGCGCAGGTTTCAATCAGCTGCCCGCTTTCATTGCCATTAACCCAGGTAGCGACGCGGAACTGACGAATCAGAACCACGGTCTTTTTCTTCGCGTTGTACAGGAGGATCGTTGCACCATTACCGCGATCGTAAACTTCACGTTTATGGCGGATAACTTCGCCATCTTTGCGCGTGAGATCGTAAGTAATGTTGTGCAGGGTGAAATAGTTATCGGAGAGAATTTTGTCTTTAATGAGGGTGATTTGTTGCGTCATACCGACTCCACAGCGCGAAATGAACAATTATCTTACGCTGTGAAGCCGGGTTTGTCTGCGCAGGCTATCAGTGAGATTTGACTGATTTTACCCCCAGCCAGTCAATAATCCCCTGTGCCGCATGACGTCCTTCTGCCATTGCGGTAACCACCAGATCCGCACCTCGCACGGCGTCACCACCGGCGAAGATTTTCGGATTCGTGGTCTGGTAACGGTACTGGCTTTCCACATCCGCGATGATGCGGCCCCATTTGTCTACCGTTACACCGTGCGACTCCAGCCACGGCATCCCGTGCGGATTGAAGCCAAACGCCATAATCACCGCGTCGGCTGGCATGACAAATTCACTGCCTTCCACCGGTACTGGACGCCGACGCCCCTGGGCATCCGGCTCGCCAAGACGCGTACGCAGGAAACGAATCCCGCAAACGTGACCTTGTTCATTCAGCTCAAGCGCCACCGGCTGGACGTTAAATTCGAAGTTGGCCCCCTCTTCGCGGGCGTTCTTCACCTCTTTCTTCGAGCCTGGCATGTTAGCTTCATCACGACGATAAGCGCAGGTGACGTTACTCGCGCCGTGGCGCAGCGCGGTACGCACACAGTCCATCGCGGTGTCGCCGCCGCCCAGTACCACGACGTTGAGTCCGGCGGTATTGATAAACGGCTCTTCCGGTAGCTCTTCGAGTCCCATCACCTGTTTAGTGTTGGCGATGAGGAACGGCAGGGCGTCATAAACGCCCGGCGCATCTTCATTGGGTAAACCCGCTTTCATGGAACGGTAAGTGCCTACGCCAACGAAGACCGCGTCGTATTGTTCCAAAAGCGAATCCAAAGAGACATCTTTACCCACTTCACAATTGAGTTCGAAGTGAATCCCCATCGCGCTGAAGATTTCCCGACGGCGTGCCAGCAGGGATTTATCCAGTTTGAAAGAAGGAATGCCGAAAGTGAGCAAGCCACCAATTTCTGGATGGCGATCGTACACCGTCACCGCCATGCCATTGCGGGTCAGAACATCCGCACAGGCCAGCCCTGCCGGACCTGCACCGATAATCGCCACCCGCTTGTCCACTTTGGTGACATGGCTTAAGTCAGGACGCCAACCTTTCGCCAACGCCTGATCTGAAATGTAGCGTTCAATGTTGCCGATAGTTACTGCACCGTGCTCATCGCGAATAGTACAGGCTCCTTCACACAAACGGTCTTGCGGACAAACGCGTCCGGTAATTTCCGGCAGGGTGTTGGTCTGGTGAGAAAGCTCGACGGCGGCGTCGATGTTTCCGGCTTTCACCAGTTCAATCCACTGCGGAATATGGTTATGCAGCGGGCAGGTCCATTCACAAACGCTGTGCTCGCCGCATTTAAGGCAGCGCGAGGCTTCCCGTTGTGCCTGATCGGCACGGAATGGCAGATAAATTTCATCAAAACCGGTTTTGCGCGCTTCAATCGCCAGTTTGTCCGGCTCGCCACGCGCGGGCGTTGCCTGCATTTGCTCGACTTTACTCATTACCGGCATTTCTTGTGCCGCGGTACTGGCATGCCACGGTTGATGTTCCTGACGTGCGGTGCGCAGGCGGCGGGATTTCGCCATGCCGGAGAGTGCGGCATCAGTGACCAGTTGCAGCGCGTCCGCCGGGCAATTCTCGACACAGGCAGGACCGTTTTCGCGCCCTGCACAAAGGTCGCATTTATGCGCCGTGGCTTTTACTTTGCCCGCCGCGACGGGTGTCAGGACGATTTGCATCGTACCAAATGGACAGGCCACCACGCAGGATTTACAGCCAATACACTTTTGCTGATTGACCTGAATGCTGTCATCAACGTGGCTGATTGCGCCATTAGGGCAGCTACGGGCGCAGGGCGCATCTTCGCAATGGTGACAGGTCACTGCACTACGTTGCTGCTGATGTTTGATAACCGTAATTCGGGGATGAAAATGGTGTTGGCTCAGGACATGTTGCTCATCATTGTGAGCCATGACACAGGCGATTTCACAAGCATGACAACCCAGACATTGCTGACTGTTGGCCATAATAAAACGATTCATAACGACCTTCTTTTTTGGTTGTAAAAACCTTATTCTTTATATGAGTGTTGTTATTACCCGACTTACAGGGGAATCGGCAATGTTCATGTGCCCAGAATAAGTAACTATTTCGCTATAAACTGTGGCAGATCAAATAATCCCATCACTGACTAAATTGCGTTTCAGCGAACTGGAACATTAATGATTTTTTGTGGAGAAGACGCGTGTGATTGTTAAACGACCCGTCTCGGCCAGTCTGGCCCGGGCCTTTTTTTACATTGTGCTGCTGTCGATTCTTTCCACGGGTATCGCTCTGCTAACGCTGGCGAGCAGTTTACGCGACGCTGAGGCTATCAATATTGCCGGATCGCTGCGTATGCAGAGTTACCGCCTGGGCTACGACTTGCAAAGTGGCAGTCCACAACTCAATGCACATCGCCAGTTATTTCAGCAGGCACTGCATTCACCGGTATTAACCAATCTCAACGTCTGGTATGTGCCAGAGGCAGTAAAAACCCGCTATGCGCATCTGAATGCCAACTGGCTGGAGATGAATAATCGGCTCAGCAAGGGCGACTTGCCGTGGTATCAGGCCAATATTAATAATTATGTTAATCAGATAGACCTGTTCGTGCTGGCTTTACAGCACTACGCTGAACGCAAAATGCTGCTGGTGGTGGCGATTTCCCTGGCTGGCGGCATCGGTATTTTCACGCTGGTCTTTTTTACTTTGCGCCGCATACGCCATCAGGTGGTTGCCCCGCTGAATCAGCTGGTTACCGCCAGTCAGCGTATTGAACACGGGCAGTTCGACTCGCCGCCGCTGGATACCAGCCTGCCGAATGAGCTTGGCCTGCTTGCCAAAACCTTTAACCAGATGTCGAGCGAGCTGCATAAATTGTACCGTTCGCTGGAGGCGTCAGTAGAAGAAAAGACCCGCGATCTCCACGAGGCCAAGCGTCGTCTGGAGGTGTTGTATCAGTGTTCGCAGGCGCTAAACACCAGCCAGATTGATGTGCATTGTTTCCGCCATATTTTGCAGATTGTTCGCGACAATGAAGCGGCTGAATATCTGGAGTTAAATGTCGGTGACAACTGGCGGATTAGCGAAGGGCAGCCAAACCCGGAATTGCCGATGCAGATTTTACCGGTGACAATGCAAGAGACGGTTTACGGCGAACTGCACTGGCAAAATAGTCACGTTTCATCATCAGAACCGCTGCTTAACAGCGTTTCGTCGATGCTGGGACGCGGTTTGTACTTTAATCAGGCGCAGAAGCATTTTCAGCAGTTATTGTTGATGGAAGAACGTGCGACCATCGCCCGCGAATTGCACGACTCGCTGGCTCAGGTACTTTCTTACTTACGTATCCAGTTGACGTTACTGAAGCGTTCGATACCGGAAGATAATGCCACCGCACAAAGTATCATGGCCGATTTTTCCCAGGCGTTGAATGATGCTTATCGGCAGTTACGCGAGCTGTTAACTACTTTCCGCCTGACGCTGCAGCAGGCGGATCTCCCCTCCGCGTTGAGGGAAATGCTGGATACGTTACAAAATCAAACCAGCGCCAAACTGACCCTCGACTGCCGTCTGCCAACCCTGGCGCTGGATGCGCAAATGCAGGTGCATTTGTTGCAAATTATTCGCGAAGCGGTGCTGAATGCGATGAAGCACGCCAACGCCAGCGAAATCGCCGTTAGCTGCGTCACCGCGCCGGATGGCAATCACACAGTCTATATTCGAGACAACGGGATTGGCATCGGTGAACCGAAAGAACCCGAAGGCCATTATGGTCTGAATATCATGCGCGAACGCGCGGAACGGCTGGGTGGGACGCTGACTTTTTCACAACCTTCCGGCGGCGGCACGTTAGTGAGTATTAGCTTTCGCTCCGCGGAGGGTGAGGAAAGCCAGCTGATGTAATGCCTCCGACTGACCAAAGAATACTGGCACTTTAGGTTCACTATAAAAGGGCATGATAATTTACATTAACTCCTTTTTTTCTCCACGATTGGCTCGTACCTTGCCGCTACAGTGAAGCAAGTCAAGCCTACAACGATACGCAGAAACACGAGGTCCTCTTTTAATGGCGAATTTCTTTATTGATCGCCCCATTTTTGCCTGGGTGCTGGCAATCCTGTTGTGTCTGACAGGGACCCTGGCGATTTTTTCATTGCCCGTTGAACAATACCCCGATCTCGCGCCACCGAATGTGCGAGTGACCGCTAACTATCCCGGCGCATCGGCCCAGACGCTGGAAAACACCGTGACCCAGGTTATCGAGCAAAATATGACCGGCCTCGATAATCTGATGTATATGTCATCTCAGAGCAGCGGCACCGGTCAGGCATCTGTCACTTTAAGTTTTAAAGCAGGCACCGATCCGGACGAAGCCGTGCAGCAAGTACAAAACCAGCTGCAATCAGCCATGCGAAAGTTACCGCAGGCGGTGCAAAATCAGGGCGTGACGGTGCGTAAAACCGGCGATACCAACATTCTGACCATTGCCTTCGTCTCTACCGATGGTTCGATGGATAAACAGGATATTGCCGATTACGTTGCCAGTAATATTCAGGATCCGTTAAGCCGCGTGAATGGCGTCGGGGATATCGATGCCTATGGTTCGCAATATTCCATGCGTATCTGGCTGGACCCGGCGAAACTCAACAGTTTCCAGATGACGGCTAAAGATGTCACTGATGCCATTGAGTCACAGAACGCGCAGATTGCGGTTGGGCAACTTGGTGGTACGCCTTCCGTCGATAAGCAGGCGCTCAACGCCACCATTAACGCCCAGTCACTGCTGCAAACACCAGAACAGTTCCGCGATATCACCTTGCGGGTGAATCAGGACGGCTCAGAGGTAAGGCTGGGCGATGTCGCCACCGTCGAAATGGGGGCGGAGAAATACGATTATCTTAGCCGCTTCAATGGTAAGCCAGCCTCCGGGTTGGGGGTAAAACTGGCCTCCGGCGCGAACGAAATGGCGACAGCGGAGCTGGTGCTCAATCGTCTTGACGAGCTGGCGCAGTATTTCCCGCACGGACTGGAATACAAGGTGGCGTATGAAACCACCTCGTTTGTTAAAGCCTCCATTGAAGACGTGGTGAAAACGCTGCTGGAAGCTATCGCTCTGGTTTTCCTCGTTATGTATCTGTTCCTGCAAAACTTCCGTGCCACGCTGATACCCACTATCGCCGTGCCGGTGGTGTTGATGGGAACCTTCTCCATACTTTATGCCTTCGGTTACAGCGTCAACACCTTAACCATGTTCGCGATGGTGCTGGCGATCGGTCTGCTGGTGGATGATGCCATCGTGGTGGTGGAAAACGTCGAACGTATTATGAGTGAGGAAGGACTCACTCCTCGCGAAGCCACACGTAAATCGATGGGGCAGATCCAGGGGGCACTGGTCGGGATTGCGATGGTGCTTTCGGCGGTATTTGTACCAATGGCCTTCTTCGGCGGCACCACCGGTGCCATCTATCGCCAGTTCTCTATTACCATTGTTGCGGCGATGGTGCTGTCAGTATTGGTAGCGATGATCCTCACTCCGGCTCTGTGTGCCACGCTACTTAAGCCACTGAAAAAGGGTGAGCATCACGGGCAAAAAGGCTTTTTTGCCTGGTTTAACCAGATGTTTAACCGCAACGCCGAACGCTACGAAAAAGGGGTGGCGAAAATTCTCCACCGTAGCCTGCGCTGGATTGTGATTTATGTCCTGCTGCTTGGCGGCATGGTGTTCCTGTTCCTGCGTTTGCCGACGTCGTTCTTGCCACTGGAAGACCGGGGCATGTTTACTACCTCGGTACAATTGCCCAGCGGTTCAACCCAACAACAGACCCTGAAAGTCGTTGAGCAAATCGAGAAATATTACTTCACCCATGAAAAAGACAACATCATGTCGGTGTTTGCCACTGTTGGTTCTGGCCCTGGGGGTAACGGGCAAAACGTGGCGCGAATGTTTATCCGCCTGAAAGACTGGAGCGAACGCGACAGTAAGACCGGCACCTCGTTTGCCATTATCGAGCGTGCAACGAAGGCGTTTAACAAGATTAAAGAAGCTCGCGTTATCGCCAGCAGCCCGCCAGCAATTAGCGGTCTTGGCAGTTCTGCGGGTTTTGATATGGAGTTGCAGGACCACGCTGGAGCAGGTCACGATGCGCTGATGGTAGCACGTAACCAGTTGCTGGCGCTGGCGGCGGAAAACCCGGAGCTAACCCGTGTGCGCCATAACGGCCTCGACGACAGTCCGCAGTTGCAGATTGATATCGACCAGCGTAAAGCTCAGGCGCTGGGCGTTGCTATCGACGATATTAACGACACACTGCAAACCGCCTGGGGTTCGAGCTATGTGAATGACTTTATGGATCGCGGTCGCGTGAAGAAAGTCTATGTGCAGGCAGCTGCGCCATATCGCATGCTGCCAGATGACATCAATCTCTGGTATGTCCGAAATAAAGATGGCGGCATGGTGCCCTTCTCTGCTTTCGCGACCTCACGCTGGGAGACAGGCTCGCCGCGTCTGGAACGCTATAACGGTTATTCTGCGGTAGAGATTGTCGGGGAAGCCGCACCGGGGGTCAGTACCGGTACGGCGATGGATATTATGGAATCGTTAGTGAAGCAGCTGCCAAACGGCTTTGGTCTGGAGTGGACGGCGATGTCGTATCAGGAGCGGCTTTCCGGCGCGCAGGCTCCGGCGCTGTACGCCATTTCCTTGCTGGTGGTATTCCTGTGTCTGGCGGCGCTGTATGAAAGCTGGTCGGTGCCGTTCTCGGTAATGCTGGTCGTGCCGCTGGGGGTTATCGGCGCGCTGCTGGCAACCTGGATGCGCGGGCTGGAAAACGACGTTTACTTCCAGGTGGGCCTGTTAACGGTCATTGGTTTATCGGCGAAAAACGCCATCCTGATCGTCGAGTTTGCTAACGAGATGAACCAAAAAGGCCACGACCTGTTTGAAGCGACGCTCCACGCCTGCCGTCAGCGTTTACGCCCGATTCTGATGACCTCGCTGGCATTTATCTTCGGCGTATTGCCAATGGCAACCAGCACGGGTGCCGGTTCCGGTGGTCAGCATGCGGTGGGTACTGGCGTAATGGGCGGGATGATTTCGGCCACTATTCTGGCTATTTACTTCGTGCCGCTGTTCTTTGTGCTGGTGCGCCGCCGCTTCCCGCTGAAGCCGCGCCCGGAATAAGCAATAAAAAAGGCGACATGCCAATGTGTCGCCCTTTTCAACTTTCCGATTAAGAACCTGCTCAGCAGGTTCTTGCTGTTTGTACTTTGTCTCAGGAATTACTTACGAAGCATAACTTCGATAAAGTCTTTCCAGTTCCCCAGTTCACGTTCAATCATAACAACCTCTCTTATAATTATGGGTATTCTACGGAAACAATATACCGTGGTGAAGCTAATTTACTCGATTGCTGCGATGACTACCTCCGGGGGACAAACCTTATGTAAATACTATGGTCCTGCGGTGATGATTTGTATGTGATACACAGCAACATTTCGAGATATTCATACGGCATCTAATACTGATTTAATTCTGGTTAAAATACAGACAGATAACAAGATGAATATTCTTAATGTTTACGTTAAAAATGTTTAATATTATTTAATAGTTGTTAATTTGAATACTTCGATAATGTTATATTTCCTGATAATCATTTGCAGGCAAAATGTTTTCACCCTTAAATGAGTATTTATTCTCATAAATCGAAAAAGGATTCATTATGGTTACACTTTACGGCATCAAAAATTGTGACACCATTAAAAAGGCTCGCCGTTGGCTGGAAGCCAATAACATCGACTATCGTTTTCATGATTACCGCGTCGATGGGCTGGACAGCGAATTATTGAACGGTTTTATTAACGAATTAGGCTGGGAAGCGTTACTCAACACCCGTGGTACAACCTGGCGTAAACTGGACGAAACCACCCGCAATAAAATCATCGATGCGGCCTCTGCGGCGGCATTAATGACTGAAATGCCTGCAATTATCAAACGTCCATTGCTCTGCACGCTTGGTAAGCCTATGCTGCTGGGTTTCAGTGATTCCAGTTATCAGCAATTTTTCCATGAGGTGTAGTCTATGTCGTGCCCGGTTATTGAGCTGACACAACAGCTTATTCGCCGCCCTTCCCTGAGCCCTGATGACGCAGGATGCCAGGCTTTGTTGATTGAACGTTTGCAGGCTATCGGTTTTACCGTTGAACGCATGGATTTTGCCGATACGCAGAATTTTTGGGCATGGCGTGGGCAAGGTGAAACGTTGGCCTTTGCCGGGCATACCGACGTGGTGCCGCCTGGCGACGCCGATCGTTGGATCAATCCGCCGTTTGAACCGACCATTCGTGACGGTATGTTATTCGGGCGCGGTGCGGCAGATATGAAAGGCTCGCTGGCGGCGATGGTGGTAGCTGCAGAACGCTTTGTCGCACAACATCCCAACCATACGGGACGACTGGCATTTCTGATCACCTCTGATGAAGAAGCCAGTGCCCACAACGGTACGGTAAAAGTCGTCGAAGCGTTAATGGCGCGTAATGAGCGTCTCGATTACTGCCTGGTCGGCGAACCGTCGAGTATCGAAGTGGTAGGTGATGTGGTGAAAAATGGTCGTCGCGGATCGTTAACCTGCAACCTCACCATTCATGGCGTGCAGGGGCATGTTGCCTACCCACATCTGGCTGACAATCCGGTACATCGCGCAGCACCTTTCCTTAATGAATTAGTGGCTATTGAGTGGGATCAGGGCAATGAATTCTTCCCGGCGACCAGTATGCAGATTGCCAATATTCAGGCGGGAACGGGCAGTAACAACGTTATTCCGGGTGAACTGTTTGTGCAGTTTAACTTCCGCTTCAGCACCGAACTGACTGATGAGATGATCAAAGCGCAGGTACTTGCCCTGCTTGAAAAACATCAACTGCGCTATACGGTGGATTGGTGGCTTTCCGGGCAGCCATTTTTGACCGCGCGCGGTAAACTGGTGGATGCGGTCGTTAACGCGGTTGAGCACTATAATGAAATTAAACCGCAGCTACTGACCACAGGCGGAACGTCCGACGGGCGCTTTATTGCCCGCATGGGGGCGCAGGTGGTGGAACTCGGGCCGGTCAATGCCACTATTCATAAAATTAATGAATGTGTGAACGCTGCCGACCTGCAGCTACTTGCCCGTATGTATCAACGTATCATGGAACAGCTCGTCGCCTGATGAGTGGTTCTGCAAGAGGAAATAAGCATGGACTGGCTGGCTAAATATTGGTGGATTCTGGTGATTGTCTTTTTGGTAGGCGTCCTGCTGAACGTGATTAAAGATCTCAAGCGCGTCGACCATAAGAAATTTCTCGCCAACAAGCCGGAGCTTCCCCCGCATCGTGATTTCAACGATAAGTGGGACGATGACGACGACTGGCCGAAAAAGGATCAACCGAAGAAGTAAGCTGAGCGGCCGGATAAGGCGTTCTGAACTGAACCCCAAAACCTGGACAGTTTCAGTTAACCGGCTTTTTGATGCTCAGTCCGGTATTCTACCGGACTGAGTCCCCCAAGACTGAGTTTTATTCTTTTTTGATTCCAGTAAGTTATGTATT
>OAZY01000547.1_pt1 | contig 24881 bp, 19 predicted proteins | sample 1494931 | NCBI WGS metagenome assembly OAZY01 (sample SAMEA2579921, study PRJEB22360) | human gut metagenome | biome: human gut; feature: human-associated habitat; material: faeces | place: Denmark | collected 2008/2010 | reverse complement strand
CTTTGCGGACATTTAAGAAGATATAAAAAGATAGTCAAAAAGACATATATAATTTATTTTAATTATTAGTACAGTTTATTTAATCTGGCAAAAAAATAACCAATTGTTAACTTTTGTCAAAGACCCAATACTAGAAATCAACCATGAGTTTGATTATCAAAAAATAATTAAAAATATTAAAAATGTCCAAACATCCGATATTAAGGTCGACACATCTAAATTAAAAAATGATAAAATTGGCAGCTATCCTGTTACCTATATTTATCAGGGCAAAAAGTTCACAGTAAATATTAACGTAGTTGATAAAACTAAGCCTAAATTTGAAATTAATAATATTGTAATAGATGCAGGAATGGATGTTGATCCAACAATGTTAGTTGATAACATTGTTGATGAAACAAAAACAACTATTTCTTTTAAAGATGCATATAATTTTTCAAAAAAAGGAAAAGTCAAAGTGACAGTAATTGTTAGCGATGAAAGTAATAATAAATCAACAAAGCACGCTACTGTTACAGTTTTATCTAAAGATACAACAAAACCAACTATTTCTGGTCTTAATGATCTAACTGTCACTTTAAATGGTAAGGTTGATTATTTAGCTGGCGTTAAAGGAAATGATAATCGTGATCCACATCCACAATTGACTATTGATAACAAAAAAGTAAGATTGGATAAATTAGGTGATTATATTGTAACCTATACTTGCAAAGATAGGTCTGGCAATAAAATAGTTGCTAAAAGAAAAGTTTCAGTTGTTGAAAAGAAAGAAATTGGAGTTTATGCTCAAACTGAAGAAAAAGTTATTTATTTGACATTTGATGATGGTCCTTCAAAAAATACCAAACGTATTTTAGATATTCTTGACAAATATCATGCAAAAGCAACTTTCTTTGTGACTGGTACAAACCAAAACTATAATTACTTGATCAAAGAAGCATATCAACGAGGTCATACAATCGGTTTACATACTTACAGCCATGATTATAAAACTGTTTATACTTCAGTAACCGCATATTTTAATGATTTAGAAAGAGTTGGAAACATGGTTAAAAATGAAATTGGCTTTATTCCAAAGTATATTCGTTTCCCTGGTGGAGCTTCAAATACAATTTCACGTAAATATTGTCCTGGAATCATGAGTATTCTAGCAAACGAAGTAATTGACCGTGGTTATCAATTTTATGATTGGAATTATGGTACAGGTGATGCCGGTGGAAACAATATTCCAGTTAATCAAATCATTGCTACTGCTACAGCTGGAAATGCCAATAATCAAGTGATTCTTGCTCATGATACAGATGCCAAAAATACCACGGTAGATGCCCTTCCGGCAATAATCGAGCATTATCAGGCACTAGGTTATTCTTTTAAAAGTATAGATGACAATTCTTATGTTCCTCATCATCATATTAATAATTAAAAGTAGTTTTCGAAATTGGCTCTAGAATTTGATTTTTCAAAAGATGGAACCTATTTCAATAAAACTATTTTTATTTTTAAGATTTATTAAGAGATTCTTAGGATTTATTATGATAGAATTTTTAAAATAGCGTGTTATGATTATAATTGTTATGTATTGGTTAATTCTTGCTAATTCATTGCAAAGCAATTGTAGTTATATTACAATTAGATAAATTTTGTTTTTTATGAGGATGTTATTTATGGGAAAAATTAAAGGTTTAAATAAACAAGAAGTTGCAAAGCGTATTAGTGAAGGGAAAGTGAACCTTTCCCCTAAACCAGTAGTTAAAAGTAATTTTCAAATTATTATGGGGCATGTTTTTAACCTCTTTAATGCCTATAATTTTATTATTGCTGCTGCTCTAATTGCTGTTCAAGCATATTCAAGTTTATTTTTTGTTGTTATTGTCATTTCAAATACTGTTATTAGAGCGCGACAAGAAATAAAATCTAAAAATATGGTTGCTAAATTAAACTTGATCGTTTCGCCAAAAACTAAAGTTATTCGTGAGGGAAAAACGATTTCAATCGATAACGAAGAAATCGTTCTAGATGATGTAGTTTATTTTGAAACCGGTAATCAAATCAGTGCTGATTCAATTATTATTGAAAATAATGTTGAAGTTGATGAATCACTTTTAACTGGTGAAGCTGATCCAATTTCTAAAGGGCCTGGTGACCATTTATTATCTGGTAGTTTTATTTTGAGCGGTGCTTGCTATGGTAAGGTTGAACATGTTGGAAAAGATAACTATGCAAATAAAATTACTGATCAGGCAAGAACTCGTAAGCCTGTTAGCTCTGTCTTATTAAACACTTTTAATAAAGTTACTCGTTATACTAGTTATTTAGTTTTACCATTAAGTATTTTAATGCTCTATCAGGCTTATATCATTCGTGATCAAGGAATTACAAGCACAATCGTCAACACTGCTACAGCTCTGCTAGGGATGCTTCCTAAAGGACTAGTTCTATTAACAAGTGTATCTTTAGCTGCTAGTGTTGTTAAATTAGGGAAAATGAACACTTTAGTTCAAGAAATGTTTAGTATTGAAACCTTATCACGAATTGATGTTCTATGTTTAGATAAAACCGGTACCTTGACTGAAGGAAAAATGGAAATCGAACAAGTCATTAAATTAAAAAATCCATTAAATCTTGATCTGGATGAGATTATGTGTTCCTTTGTTAAAGGATCTCTTGATAATAATATTACTTTTAAAACACTTAGTAACTATTTTACTGGCCCTGCAAAGTATGAAACATTAGACCGTATAGCTTTTTCTTCAGCCCGGAAATGGAGCGCCATTGAACTAGATTCAATAGGAACAATTATTGTTGGAGCACCAGAAATAATTCGTCCTGATTATCAATTATCACCAAGAATTATTGAGATGCAAAAAAGCGGCGCACGTGTTTTATTAATTGGCCATCACCCAACATTAAATATCTTACAGGAAACTTTAGGACAAACAACACCGATTGGGCTAATTGTTATTAAAGATCCTATTCGGAAAGATGCTCATGAAGCCCTTAAATTTTTCAGTGATAATGATGTTGCTGTAAAAGTTATATCTGGTGATAATCCAGCGACAGTTAGTGCAATCGCTAGTCAAGCAGGTGTTGCTAATGCAGAAAAATACATTGATGCTTCAACAATCGTTACTGATCAACAATTAGAAGATGCAATTTTAAACTATAATGTTATTGGTCGTGCTAGTCCTTTTCAAAAGCACCAGATGATCTTATGTTTACAAAAACATAATCAAAAGGTTGCGATGACGGGTGATGGAGTAAATGATGTTTTAGCATTAAAAGATGCTGATGTTTCAATTGCGATGGGTTCTGGTTCCGATATTGCCCGCCAAGTATCGCAATTTATTATTATTGATGGTAAATTACAAACATTAGTAGAAGTTGTTCGAGAAGGTCGCCTAGTTATTAATAATGTTACACGTTCTGCGTCAATGTATTACTTGAAAACAATTTACACGATTTTACTTTCAATATTATCTATTTTAATGAATATACCTTATCCTTTTATTCCTTTCCAAATGACTTTATTGGATATGTTTATTGAAGGTTTCCCTTCATTTATGATTTTATTTGAACGAAATATCGAAAAACCAAAAGAATCAATTGGTCATCATGCTATGCGTTTTTCCTTACCTAACGCATTAGCAATAGTTTTAAGCGTTGCTGGTATAAGATTACTCGCACCAACCTTACAATTGTCGTTAGCAGAAACTTTTTCAGTCCTATATTTTACAACTGCTTTTGTGTCTATTCACATGATTTATCGTATTTATAAACCATTAAACTGGTATCGAGGTGGAGTTTTAATAATTGATATTATTGGCTTTATCCTCTCTACACCGATTTTTTGGCCACTTTTAGAAATGCATGTATTAACACCTAAGTTAATTCAAATTATCCTAATTACGATTGTTATTAGCATTCCTGTTTTAATCATCCTGACAAGGAGTGTTAGTTATTATCTTAAGAATCTAAATAGTAAAAAAGCTTTATAGCATTAATAAGCCTGTTCAAGTTTTTCTTGGACAGGCTCCCATTTAAAACAAATCTATTTATCTAAACAAAAAGATATATTTAGATACATTACTGTACCTTCTATATCTATTTTTCATTTAAAAGTTGAATTAACTTAATCACATCTTCTTGAATCCGAGGTGGTAAATATTGCGGCTTGGCTAATAAAAAACCTTGAAGATAATCAACTTTAAGCTTAATCACCTGCTTTAATTCATCAATCGTTTCAATTCCTTCAGCAATTAATTTCATATCCCGTTCATGAGCATAATTAACAATGTTTTCAACAATTTTACACTTATCAGGATCACTATCAATATTACGAATTATATCCATATCGATTTTAATAAATTTAGGTGAAATCAGCAATAGGATTCGATCACTATTATATCCACTTCCATAATCATCTAATGCTAATTCTGCTTGCCATTTTTTCATTAATTCTGCTTTTTGCTGATGATAATTTTCGTCAATGTACTCAACTTCAGTAACTTCTAAAACAACATTTTTTAAATACTTTGAATACTCCTTTTCTAGCTCATCAATTTTTTTATTACTTAAAATTTGATTTGAAATAGAATTAATAAATATTTTACAATCTTTATTAATTCGCTCATTTCGTAAATGGTTGGCAAAGGTTTCAAGTGATGAGGACCATGTTAATTCTTCAATTTCTGCTAAACGTCCCTCCTCTTTAGCTATTTTTAAAATATCAAGGGGATTTTTTAATGATGGCATAAATGATCTCATTAATGATTCATATGCATAAATAGTTCCATCTTTGCTACTTATAATTGGTTGAAAATAAAACTGAATTGCTCGATCTTCAATAATAGTGTTTAATTCTTCTTTACTTTCGCTTAAAAAAGAATCCGCAATATAATCATTGAGATTAAACTCTGTTAAATTACCTTTACTTGTACGTTTGATCTTATACATTGCATAATCAGCATAATGTTGGAGTTTTTCAAAAGATTCACTATCCCGTGGATACCAGGCAATACCGCCTGATGCATTGACATGAAAATTACTATTATCAGCCAAAGGAATAAAAGCCTTGCTAATTGCTTCCTTTAATTTATTAATTAACTGCTTAATTACATTTTCATCATCATAACCATAAAAGAAAACAAAAAATTCATCACCAGAAATCCGTGAAATAATAGTATTTTCTGGGGTGCTGTTTACAAATGTTTCAGCAGCTTTAGAAATGTAATTATCACCAATTTCATGCCCATAATTATCATTAATGTACTTCAGATTATCTAAATCTAACATCAATAGTGCTGCTATTTTTATTTTGTTTATTTCATTTTCAAATAAACTATTCATGATCCTAATAAATGCTCTCCGATTCAAAAGTCCAGTTAGAGCATCATGATCACGTTCATATTCAATCACATTCTTTTCAACAATTGTATTAGTTACATTCTCAATTACCCCAGTATATGCATTATCATTTACCAATAGCCGTAGATTCACAAAAACATAATTATCATCATCAGGAATTTTGAAGAGATATTCTTTTTTGCTATAATCATGTGAAACAATATATTGTTTATAGCCTTCAAATGTTTCTTTAAATTTTGTCATTGTTAATTCTAAAGTATTAACATCATATTTTAGTAAAACCTCAAAAAAGTTTTCTGATATAAACAATTCTTCAGTGTTTATATTATATTCGAACCCTGCTAGCTTAATACTTGCCATTTGTAATAAATTAGTGAATTTCAAGGCAGTATCACGAACATTTTGATTTAGTTGTTCCATCATATTTGCAAGATGATCAATTTCAGCAATATTTGTACGTCTGAAAGAAATCTTATTTTTAATATTAGCTTTTACGACTTCATCTGATAATTTTTTTATTGGTTTTGAAATGATATAACTAAAAATGAAACTTCCACCAATTCCAACTGTCAAGGTTAAAAAGATTGCGAACATCAAAATCGAAGTGATTTTATTTGTAAATGCAAATAAATCTGAAGTATCAACTATTCCTACTAAAGCCCAGCGTTGATTACTGTATGGTGTATTAGAATTATAAATATTCAAATATTTTAATGAACTATATAAAGTGTTAGAACCTTGATTGATATAATAATCATTCTCAGATTGCATTAATTCAGTTGTAGGACTTTTCGTCGTATAAATATTTCCATTCGTTAAAATATTACTTAAAATCAATGAATCATCTTGATTGATTGCCAACAAATAGCTTCCATTACCTTCATCAAGTAACTCTGTACTGGGCAATAATTTGTTCAAATAATCTAATATAATATCAATTCCAACGACACCATAAACAGCTCCTTGATCGTTGATTAACGGTAATGAGTAGGTGAAAGCCTCATTTTCAGAATCTCTCAAGCGAAAACTCCCACCCCAATAGCCCATATCAGTACTCGAAAATTCTTGTGAATTACTAATTGCCTGCTGGTATGGAGTATAGAAAAAATCATAATATTTTATGTTTGCTTTTTTAAATTCAAAACGTGGCCGCCATGATGAATCAGTAGCAATATTTAAAGATTTAACTACTTCAGTTGGAGCTCGTTCAATTAATAAATCCCCATTTTCTGCTGAAGCTTTTGATAATGGATCAAGATCTCTTAAATATATTCCAGGTTTATCTTCAAGTCCCTTATCCAAGTCATGATTATTAAAAATGATATATGCCCCTGTAACATGCTGAGAGCGCATTGTTGAAATCAATTGATCTACAACTGCCAAAATAAGTGGTGTTGCTGTTTCAGAGCTGTCATCAAGATGCTCATAATCAACCTTTCCTTCACTAACAAGCTGCTTAGCTGTCGTATTTATGTGGTCTGTCAATTGAGATAAATTGGACCAATTGTTTAACATTTCATTTTGAAGATAACTGCTTCGATTAATAACTCGCTGATCAACAATATCTTTAGCGTTCTGGTTTAATTTAGCAAACATTCCACCAGTTGAAAGGCTACCAACAAGGATTGTTGTCTCGATTAACACTAAAATACACATTACTACAAGTAAATATGAAAAAATTGATTTGTTTTCATGATTTTACGAAACATCACAATCCTCCTTCTATAGAACTATTTAATTAATGATTCTAATTGGCTTTTAGTATTAGTATACCACTGATTAAAATAAGTATCATTATTAAATTGGCTAATTGCTTGTTCTAAATTCATTCCATTTGAAAGATTAGTAATAACTGTTTCACGATCTTGTTTAGCTAAATTACTCATTGTTGTTTCTAAAACATTTCTTGCATCAGTTCCCTTTTCAAAAGGAACTGATGTATACATATTATTATCTGAAATCATTTTAAGACTAGTATTTAACGTTTTCTTTACTGACTCATTGACTTCTACTTCATCAGTAATCTTATCAAGATCATTTGCACTTTTGGTAACTGGCAAATAACCACTAGCATTTGAAAAAGCAATATTTTGTTTATCACTAGTAAACCATTTCAAAAATTCAACAGCTGCCTGTTGTTCTTTTTCTTCACTTTTGAGAACAACCATTCCTGCTCCTTGTTGAACGACATAATCTTTACCATCTTTAAATTTAGGGCAAGCAAATGTCTCCAATTCAATTGAATGGCTTTCTTCGTCATTTAAAATAACTTCTTTAGGAAAATATGTGACACTCGAAGATGAAGAAACACAAGCAAGAATATTTCCGATTTTTATATCATCACTTCTAAATTTACCTGATGAACTAAAATAACCACTTATGTAAGGAACATAATAATTATCCCATAATTTTTTAGCAATATCTGCTTCAAAATTTAATACGATTTTATTATCCTTTTTACTAAAAATATCTGTTGCTAGCTGGCGATAGCCAACGAGCATATAATTTGCAAAAGCATCACGACCAAAAAATGCTTTTCCATCATTTGGAGCAGCTGTCAAACTATCAGTCCAGTTATAATATTGCTCTGCAACCTTAGTAACACCCTCAATTGTATTTAAATCATTTGTTGAAGCACCCGTAGCATTTGCAAACTTCTCCCAATCTGTTTTATTCAACATAAATAACTCTACTGATTTAGCCACTGGAAAAATTTTTAATGTATCTTTACTTGAAAAGTGTCCTTCTTCAAGATAACCATCGACATACTTAGATAGCTCGTCTTTACTAAAATATTTATTTAAATCTACTGCATAACCTAACTTATCCACTTGATAAGCTGTGTCACCATACGCTGCAAAAATATTCGGAATATCTGCAGCCCCAGCTTTTCCATTAATTGAATCTAAAACATTTCTTTCTAAATCAGAAATTGTTCCTTGACCAGAGCCCTCAACAATTATCCCTTTTTCTTTACCGACTGTTTTGTTAAATTCATCGACTAGACGATTAAATTCCTCTTGTTGCGCACCATTATAATAATGCCATACTTGAATCGTCGTTGGATCATCCTTGTCTAATAAGTTTTTATCCTCATTACTACATCCAGTTACAGCAAAAAACATTAATAAAGATATCAAAACTAATCTTACTTTTTTCATATGCTTATCTCCATTCCCTTATCCCCTAAAGGATAACACAAATTGGTCATTTATACAATCTTCACACTTTATCAATACAAAAAAGGATACCTATTGATATCCTCTATGACAACTCCATTTTTCCAGTATACAATTGATAATATCTTCCTTTTTGATTAATTAATTCATCATGATTCCCACGTTCTATGATTTCCCCATGATCGAGTACCATGATTGCTTTTGAATTACGAACTGTAGAAAGACGATGTGCAATTACAAAAACGGTACGATCTTTCATTAAACTATCCATCCCTTTTTCAATCAATTTTTCAGTATGAGTATCAATAGAACTTGTAGCCTCATCCAAAATTAAAACTGGGGGATTAGCAATTGCTGCACGAGCGATAGCTAATAGCTGACGTTGTCCTTGTGATAAGTTAGAACCATCACCAGTTAACATTGTTTGATAGCCTTGTGGAAGTCGCCGAATAAATGAATCTGCATTTGCTAGTTTAGCTGCTGCCACCACTTCTTCATCACTAGCATCTAATTTACCGTAACGTATATTATCTTCAATCGTTCCTGTAAATAAATGAGTGTCTTGCAAAACCATTGATAACGATTGTCGCAATGCTGCTTTTTTTATTAATTTAATATCAATTCCATCGTATGTTATACTGCCAGAATCTAATTCATAAAAACGATTAATCAAATTAGTAATAGTTGTTTTCCCAGCTCCTGTAGAGCCCACAAATGCAATTTTTTGACCTGGTTTTGCATATAAGTTTAAATTTTTTAAAATAGGATGGTTGGAGACATAACTAAAACAAACATCATGGAAGCGAACATCACCTTTTAACAAAACCAGTTCTACATCACCATTAGAACGGGGATGACGCCAAGCCCAAAGTCCAGTATTTTCATGACACTCAACTAGCTTACCATATTCATTGCGAACATTTGTTAAAGTGACATTTCCTTCATCTATTTCAACCTTTTCATCCATAATTTCAAAAATACGTTCTGCACCTGACATTGCTGCCAAAATAAAATTCATTTGTTGGGAAAATTGATTTACTGGCATCGCAGTTTGTCGAACAAAAACCAAATATGATGATAAACTTCCTAAATCCATAATCCCATAAATTGCCATAAACCCGCCTATTACAGCAGATAATGCATAATTCAAATATGAAATACTGACAACTGTTGGTATCATAGTTCCTGAATAAGTAACTGCTTTCGTAGCTGCTTGTCGTAAAGCTTGATTTCTTTTTTCAAACTCGGCAAAGTTCACCTGTTCATGATTGAAAACTTTAACTACTTTACTTCCTTCGACCATTTCTTCAATAAAACCATTTAAACTTCCCATATATTTTTGTTGTTGATTAAAATACTGCTTACTCTTTTTACTACTATAACGAATAAAAATAAACATCATTACCATTGAAGCAATTACAATGATTGATAGATAAGGATTTAAAATAATAATCATCGTAATTGTTCCTACAATCATTATAAAACTTTGAATCAACATTGCAAAACTATTATTTAAAGCTTCTAAAATTGTATCAATATCACTAGTAAATCGACTCATCAACTCACCATGAGTACGCTGATCAAAAAAACTAAGCGGTAAGTTTTGTATCTTATCAAATAAATCTTCACGAATTTCTTTAACGATTTCTTGAGCAGTTTTTACCATTAATTGATTATATAGATGACAAGCCCCGACACCAGTTAAATACATAATTGCCATCGTTATTATTGCTTGTAATAGTCCAGCATTATTACCTGGTAGAATGTAATCGTTAATAACCGGTTTTAATAAATAAGTACCTAAAATATTTGCACCTGCACTAATTAATACTAAAATAGCAATGATTATGAGTGTTCCTATATGTCGAGTTAAATAACTAGCCATTGCTTTTAAAGTTTTCTTTAAATTTTTAGGGCGTGGAGTTCCGTTTATTCTAGCCATATTATTTATCTCCTTCTTGAATTTTACATAAATCTTGATAGATATGATTACGATTTGCTAATTCTTCAGGTGTTCCTATATCATCAATTTTACCATCAGTTAAAATAACAATTTTATCTGCATGGGCAAGTGATGATAATCGCTGTGAAATAATAATTTTAGTTGTCTTAGGCAGATAGTATGCTAATCCATCTGTTAGTTTTCGTTCAGTTGCTGTATCTAATGCACTGGTAGAATCGTCAAGAATTAAAATTTTTGGTTTCTTTAATAATGCACGTGCAATACATAACCTTTGTTTTTGCCCACCAGAAACATTAACTCCACCTTGCCCTAAATCTGTATTGATTCCCTTAGGCAATGCATCGATAAATTCACTGGCACAAGCAATGTCTAAAACTTCATTAAGTTCGTGATCACTAGCATCTGCTTTACCCCATAAAATATTTTCCTTAATCGTTCCAGAAAATAGAGTGTTTTTTTGTAATACCATAGCAATTTCATCTCGAAGATGTTCGATTCCATATGATTTTATATCATGACCATCGATTAATAAATCCCCTGCTGTAATATCATATAATCTAGGAATCAATTGTACTAATGAAGTTTTGGCACTACCTGTTCCTCCGATAATACCAACAGTTTCACCAGGCTCAATTTCCAAATTTATATTATTTAATACATATTCTTTTGCTTTTAAGTCATATTTAAAAGCAACATTTTTAAATATGATTTTTCCCCTCGTAATCTTTATGTCACTTTTTTCATCTTTAATATCTATTTCTTCATCAAAAACTTCTTGAATCCGATATGCCGAAGCTAGAGAACGAGTTAACATCAAGAAAACATTTGAAATCATCATTAAGGAATTTAAGATTTGCATAATATAGCTTAAAAATCCTGTTAATTCACCTACTTGCATATTTCCAACCTGAATCATCCCATCCCCAAACCATAGAATTGCAATAATCGTCGAATACATCACAAATTGAAAACACGGCATATTCATAACTGCATAATGGAATGATTTACGTGAAACTTGTTGATAATTCAAATTAACTTCATTAAATTTAGCTTGTTCGTAATCTTTTCTAACATATGACTTTACAACTCTGATCGCAATTAGATTTTCCTGAACTATCGAATTGACAGAGTCTAAAGCTCTTTGCATTTTCCCATATAAAGGACGAACTTTTGACATAATTATAATTAAGCATGTTGCTAGAACAGGAATAGCTATTAAAAAAACAACAGCTAATTTAGCATTAATTAGTATTGCCATAGTTAGTGCAGTTAACATCATAAAAGGTGCTCTAACTAACGGACGAATCCCATTACAAATAGCGTTTTGTAAAATAGTAACATCACTTGTAAGTCGAGTAACTAACGATGAAGTACTAAAATGATCTGTATTTTTAAACGAAAATTCTTGAATCTTTTGATATTGTGCTTTTCGCAATTCATAGCCAAACCCCTGTCCTGCTTTGGCAGCAGTCTTTGCATACAATAAGCCTAAACCAAGCGACAAAAGCGCACATATAATCATTAATCCCCCTTTGATCAGAATATAATTTCTATCTTTATTTGCTACACCGATATCAATAATATCAGCCATTATCAAAGGAATAATCAACTCAAAAAGAGTTTCTAAAATAACAAACACTGCACTTAAATAAAGATATTTTTTATAGTTTTTAAAATAGCCAAAAAATTGTTTGAACATCTTATTCCTCCTTTAACAAGGCGTCATAAAGGCGCTCTAAGTAATTAATAAATTGTTTTCTTTCTTCCTTGCTAAAATCTCTCAAGGTAATATCTTCACGCTCATCTAGATATGCTTGCCATTTAAGAAAAGTAATTTTTCCTAATTCGGTAAGTTGAATATATACATTTCTCTTATTTTCCTCACTATAATTCCGTTTAATAAAACCATTACTTTCTAATTTGTTTAGCATAATTGAAACTGTAGCAGGCTCAATATCACAACCTTTAGTAATATCTTTTTGTAAACATTCTCTTTTCTGTTCATACAAATATCGTAAAACCTTTGGCTGTCCTGGTGCTAAATTCAGTTCTTTTAAAAAAGGAATATTCTTTTTCCTTTGTGTATGCGCTGTTTTAAATAATAAATAATATAATGAATTAGCCATCTTTCCTCCTATTATTAGCATCCTAACTATTAGTATACTAATCTTATTAATAAAGTCTGTCAAGGTATTTACTAAAATTAAAAACCGGCTTCTATTTAGAGCCGGTCATTTTATATATTTTACTTAGTGTATTATATGCTGTTTTAATCGTACCATCGTATTCCTCAGCAAAAACAATAGTCATTTCCTCTTTTAAAATAATAGCTAAACAATATTTTAATTTACGATTCAATCGTCTATCTAATAACGCCATTCGTCCAAATAATAAAACATTTACAGGATCCAGCTGTTTTTTTAATTCCTCGATTTCACCATATTTCACTTCAATAATATCGTTATAAGAAAACTTTCTACTTTTGAAGATACCATCAACTGAAAAGCTATTTTCTTTAAGATTTAAGGTATAAATAGTACGCTTTTGATATTCAGCAATACCACCAATATAATTAAGATTATATTTAAATGTTTTTTTCATTTTCAAACTCCTAATCCTGATTAAAATTCTTAAGTCCTTCTAATAAATAATTATGACTCTTAGGTTGTTTACGTCGGAATTCTTCTAATTTTTCTTGATCAAGTTGTGCTACTTCTAATCGAAGTTCGCGAGAAGATATTCTTTTCCCACCTTGCCCTAATACGATTAATTGTTCTAACGCATCAGATGTGGCCACTGTAATATTGTATTTACTTGCCAACTCATGAGTTGCCCGCTCAATATACATATCAGCAGTTTGTGCTTCTTTAGTATATGCGATATAAATATTATGATATTTAGTAGTTGAACCAATATTATCTTTAACCTTATATGCATCAAATACTAAAATCAAAATACATTTTTTGTAACCTTGATAGTTGCACATAATATCAATTAATCGCATTCTAGCTGCGTCTAAATTATCTTTTGCTAACTCTTTTAATTCTGGCCAGGCATGAATAACATTATAGCCATCAACTAATAAACATTCTGGAATGTATTTATAACTTGATTCATTAAATATTTTTTTAGTTACTTGATGTTCGCCAGATCTTTGTTTAACTGGTCCATAAGTGCGTGTGAAAATATTTTCTAACTCGTCATCAATATTATCAAATTTAGATTTATCCTGAATATTATTAGCGGTCTTCTTTATTTTTTTAAAAACAAATGGTATGTGCATATGTTGGGCAACTTGATCCCACCTTACATTATAACCAGCACCATGACTGCAAAATACTGATCCTGTTGGATTTTCTACATCTGCCTCACTATCATAGTTGAATGATTTAATTACTTCAGCCTGATTTTGACATGGGCGATAATCACTTAACTGACAAATTAGGCGCCCTTTTCCTTTAGTATATCTAACAACTTCACTTTGATAATTTTGCATTTTACTGACTGGTGCACTTCCGGTAATAACAGCAATGTCAGTTTGATTTTCCGGTAATTTAAAGTTCCCTGCCATTGCCTCAATATCATAAATCGCTCGACTCAGATATTCAATCGGTAATTCAAGTGAAAAATCAAAATACGGCTCTAGTAAAACCGATTTTGCTGTTTTCAAGCCTTGACGTATCGCTCGATATGTTGCCTCTCTAAAATCACCGCCTTCAGTATGCTTTAAATGTGCTTTTCCAGCCACTAAAGTTATTTTCATATCTGTGATTGGCGAGCCCGTAAGTACTCCCAAATGCTCTTTTTCTTGTAAATGCGACAAAATTAATCGTTGATAGTTATTCGCTAGAAGATATTCTTGACAATTTGTATCGAATTTTAATCCCGACCCTGGTTTCCCGGGTTCTAAAAGTAAATGTACTTCAGCATAATGACGTAATGGTTCAAAATGTCCTACCCCTTCAACAGCTTCTTCAATCGTCTCTTTATAAATAATTCTTCCATAATCAAAATCAACTTCAACTTTAAACCGCTCTTGGATTATATTTTTAAGCACCTCAATTTGAATTTCACCCATTAATTGAACATGAATTTCTTTGGTTCTAACGTTATAATTGATATGTAGCTGAGGATCTTCTTGTGCTAATAAATTTAACTTTTTTAACACTTGATGTTGATCACAATCAGGAGGCAATTTAATTTGATAATCCATGTATGGTGACAACAATGGCTGAGTCGTATTATCTTCTATACCTAATCCCTGACCAGCAACTATACTTTTAAGCCCTTTAATCGCACAAATATCCCCAGCCATCACTTCATCAGTTAAATGATACTTATTCCCAGAATAAATACGAATTTGATCAACTTTTTCATCATTTAAAAGTTGCGTTTTCACTTTTAAACTACCGCCAGTAATTTTTAAATGTGTCAATTTGTTTCCTTGTTCGTCATGACTTATTTTAAAAACTCGCGCTCCAAAAGATTCAGAATAATCCTTATTCTTTATATAATTAGTAAATTCATTAAAAAAATTATCAATCCGTTCCATTTTTAACGCAGAGCCAAAAAAACACGGAAATAATTGGCATCTAGCAATTTCATTAATTAACATCTCTTTGTTTAAGGTATTATATTCTAGATAATAATTCAATAAATCTTCGCTATTTAAAGCAACACTTTCATAAAATTCATCATTCAAATTACTAAAATCAAAACAATGTTCATCTAGTCGTTCTTTTAAATTCTGCATTAATTCAGATTGCTCATAACGACTAACATCCATTTTATTAATAAAAATAAAGGTTGGTATTTTATAATATCTCAATAAATTCCAAATTGTTTCACTATGACCTTGGACACCGTCTATCCCACTGATTACCAAAATAGCATAATCGAGCACTTGTAGCGTACGTTCCATTTCTGTCGAAAAATCAATGTGACCTGGCGTATCAATTAAAGTAATTTGGCTATCATGCCAATTTATTATTGCCTGCTTAGAAAAAATTGTAATCCCTCGATTTCTCTCTTGAAAATCATAATCCAAAAAAGTATCCCGATGATCAACTCGACCTAATTTTCGTGTTGTTCCTGTTAAATATAATATACTCTCAGTTAATGTTGTTTTTCCTGCATCAACATGTGCAAGAATTCCTAATACTATCTTTTTCATTTATATCATCCTACTTATTTTCTAATAATATAATTATAAAGAATATTGCTATAATTACAATTGATATTACCAATTTATCTAATTCAGCTTAAAAATATGCTTAATTCAACTAAAATTATTTTGAATTGTTGTAAAAGCATGAATCAATGACTCATGCTTTTATAATAGTTTAAACAAATTAATGATTTTTGTGCGACCCCAATATAATTAGCAATAACTTCACATTTAACCATCAATAAAAAATAAATATTTTTCTCTTGTTCACTCAAACTTTCAAAGTTTGCCTGCCCTTTAGCAATGACTATATCGGCACTTCGATATATCCTTTTAAATTCATTACTCGTACGTTCTAATACCGTACCCAAAGAATTATCACCATTACTGATAATTGTAGCGTATTCATCCATTCCAACAAAATATGCATCAGCTTCAATTGAATCATTTACTACTGGTTTTCCTCTTACACCAAAATATATATCAATCTCCGGATTGAGTTTTTTAATTCTTCTAATTAATAATTTATCAAGACAAATTTCACCACAATTATCACCTAAATATAAAAGTACCTTTGCACTTTTTATATCAGTTATCATTTCTTCAAGCTGATTAATTGCTAATTTTAATTGATCAATATTTTCAAACCACTTATCAATGTCTTTAATTTGGGTATTATAGATAGGACTAAAATCAATAATATTTCCAATAATTGCATATTTAACAGCCGTTTCAAAAGAGTTGATCTTATTTTCAAATTCAGTACTACGTGATAAGAAAAGTTCGTTATAATATTTCCGAAGTTCAAAATATGGATCCTCATCATTAACTTGCTGCTTGATCATTTCAAATGTAGCACCAATTATCTCTGGATTAGTTTTAGTAAAATTTAGTTTTCCCAAATACTGAAATACTCCTCGATAAAACATATCACGATTTTTTATATTTGTAATATTGGCCACTTTAATAACTTGACTGATCAAGCATGGTAAACAATTTTCATTTATTTTCATTCGACTCACCCTCCTTTAGCATAGCATTCTTATATTTAAATAAATATTATTTCCAAAAAATGGAAATTCTATTTTATCAAATTTTTTTGATATTTCATAAAAATCAAATCAACAAGACATTGCAAAGTATAGTTATATAAATCATGTTTTATTGGAACCAAAATAACTTCATTGACATATTCGAGCTCCTGCACTAAATTATTTTTAGTAATTACGTAAACCTTTGCTTTACTACTTTTTAAATAATCATAAGTATGATAAAAACGTGAATAGCCATTTTTCATGATATAGTTACCAGAAAAGCTAAAAATTACAATTAAAGTATTACTATCTGCACTTTTAATAAAATCTAGTTGGTCTTGAAAGTTAGTGTAAGAAATGCAAATTTTTCCCCAGCCAATTAAATTATACTGTAATTCTTTTGCTCCATTATCACTATTTAAAATTCCAAAAATTGCTATTTTTGGATATTTGTAAAAATCATAGACAAGTTTATCCACTCGACTTTCATCAAAATTCTGATAAAAATATGTAATCTCCTCAGTAACCATTTTCTGATATACTCTATAATCAATTATTTCTCTTTGTAAACCTGTATGTCGCTTTTGCTCCCCGTGATATACCAAGGCTTCTTTAAAATCAGAAAAAGATTCAATCCCTAACGATCGTACAAATCGGCTTACTTGCGATATTGAAACATTTGTATTTTTCGCTAACTCACTAATTGATAGACTATTAATATTTTCGTGATTTGCTATTAAATATTTAGCAATATCACGATCAACTACACTGTTGTGAGAATTATTTATTACATTTATTAACATTGTTGTCACCAAATTCATCCAATTTCTCCTATTCATAATTCAATACCAGGCTTTACTATTGTTTTTTATAAAAGTAATTTCATTTTGATAATAATTAATCTCATTATTTTTTGAAAAGCTTTATTTCCAGCCAATACCTCATGATTAGTCAAATTACAAAGTTCTTCGATTCAACATATCCCCCAAATAAAGAGATTATCTGGTATAATCATTCCGTAAGCTTTAAAAAATATTTTTATTCTTTCTTTTCTAAACAAAGTATCATTTGTCTTATAATCTCTTATTGTTCCATCCGAATTAGTCTGATAACTAGCATCATTGTGACAATATAATCTGTCCAAACAATTGCATGACAATTAAAAAAGTTGTTACCAGATACATATTCATGCAAAAAAGATAATATCTCACGATTATTTTCATCATCGCCTAAAAATCTTGGAACTCTATTACACTTTTTAAATTCTAAATATTGTGAAAAATCATGGATATAAGGTTTCCAATAGCTGTTACGATAGATTCTATCCCCTTTCTTTTCAATAGTTTGATTTACGTTTCCATTTAACCTTTCTATTTCTTTATTCCATGTAATATAAATACCTATTTATCATTAAAATTATCTTATCATACAATTTAAAAGGCAACAATTAAATGATCCATATCATTTCTATTTACAAGCTGCGATATGGATCAATAAACATAAATTTAGTTTTTATCCGCCATTTTTTAAATACTTAATTAATATGTTATCAATAACTAATGAATTATCCCTATTAGGATTAATAATTATTGCATTTTTCTCTTTAAATCTTTTCATTAACATAAAACAATCATAAATACTCAAAGTAACAAAATAGCGATATTTTGAATTGAATAAAACAGGACTAGAATATACAGGTAAATAATTTTGAGTAGTTTCTCCAGATAAATTATCTAAAATCATTATTAGATCATCATTGGGGATCTTTAGTAATTTTTGTTTTGAAATCTTAATTGTCGAAGGCATATAAATTGGTTTTGATTTTAAATAATCAAGAATATCTTTTAAACGATTGAGTTCAATATCATGATTGTATGCTTTTATTAGCTGGTTTAAATTATCATTAGTTTCTATAGTCATATACTCACCGACTTTCAAATTGATTTTCAAGGATATTATTGTAACATATCTAAGCTTATAAAGAAACGCGTTATTCACCTTTTCTTATACATTATGTTTAATACTAAATGATACGCGACTACCTTGCAATCACAGAGTAATTCACAAATTGTGAATTACTTGTGCATATTCTTAAATATTATAAAAAATGATGATATTTAACCATCATTTATATTTTTCTAAGATTTTATTCATTTCAAGATCATCGGTAATAAATTTACAATCAGGATCACTTTTAATTGATGTCACAAGCATATTTTTCATTTCTTGAGCAAAGGTCTGATCAATCTTTTTTGCTGTAATATGGCGATATAAAGGAGAAGTATTGATATTCCATCCTTTATTAATTGCATTGAACATTTCTTTTAATATTTTTAAACACTCTAACCGTTTTTTACGATTTATACATAATTGAAAATGTGCAGTATAACTAGAATATTTCCATAATCCAAAAACTTCATGCATTTCTTTATATATATCGGCGATTATTTCAGCATCATCATACCGCTCTTGTTTAATTGCAATCTCCATTAAAGTTAAAAGCATAGTTGGAATCTCATTAACTGTCACTAAAAGTTTTTCTTCTTGTAATTTAGCGGCTGCTTCTAATTTTGCTTGAGCTATGTAGAGATTGACTAACTTTTGTTTTTTATCTATTAAATGTTGTTCTGGTAATTCATTAATTAGCTTCTCAGCCTGTTCAAGTTTCCCTTGATTAATATACTTGTTGATCAAAACTGCTTGAGCTTGATTTTTAATCATTGGATTGTCACTAGTTAAACACTGTTCCAATAAACTGTCAATTTTTTGCTGATATTTTATAGCTTCATCCATCTCGTTTAATGAAAGCAATCCTTCTAAAACAACTGCTACATTAACAATTAGATTATCACAAGTTGGATATTCATTTATTTTATCTATTGCAATTCTATATGCCTGCTGAAAATCTTTGATTGCAGCTAAATCGTTTAAAAACAACACAACTTCATAATCTGACAAATCATCTTTAAATGACAATAGAGTATTTAAGTCTGTTTTTAGGATTCTTGCTAGAGCTGGTAAAATAGTAATATCTGGATAACTAATCCCCCGCTCCCATTTATTGACTGCTGGCGTAGTAAGATTTAAAAACTTGGCTAATTGCTCTTGTGTATACCCTAAAGCTAATCGCTTTTCTTTAATTATTTCATTAATTTTCATTAATTTTCACCTCATTATAGTAATATAATAACATATGCATTCTAAGATACAATTGACCGTTAGTTACTATTGCTGGGAAAAAATAAACGAATTGTTAATTAAACTGTTACTTCCTCGCTACTTTGAATTACTTTTAATTCTTTACGTTTATAAATCCATCCACCAATAAAGACAATATTCGCAAAAAGCCACGCTAATGGATTTGCAAAACAAATTGCATTAAAACCAAATGATGAAACAAAAAAGAAAGCAACAATACAGCGAGCTATCATTTCTGCAACACCGCCAAACATTGCTAAAAAACTATAACCTAATCCCTGTAGTAAATTACGCAATATAAATAAAATACATAAGATATAATATCCCATCGAATTAATTAACAAATATTGTTTAATTTCTGCCATAATAACAACTTCTTTAGCATCGATAAATAACAATGATAGATAATCAGAAGTAAAGTAAACAAATATAAATACAATAGCACAATAAGCAGCGCCAATAATACAACTTACTCGTAATCCGGCGAAAATCCGTCCTATTTTATTTGCACCTAAATTCTGACCGCCATACGTTGCCATTGTTAACCCTAAAGTTTCTAATGGCTGAGTCAACATAACAGAAATTTTAATCGCAGCAGTAACTGCAGCTACAACATCTGAACCTAAAGTATTAACAGCAGATTGAATCACAACACTGCCAATTGCAGTAATCGAAAACTGCATTGCCATCGGTAAGCCCATTTGTAATAATCGAATACTGTGTTTTTTACTGAATTTTTTATCATCATGTTCGAAAGTTAAAACGTCGGTTTTCTTTTTCATATAAATATAGCAGGCTGCTCCAGATAGAAATTGGGCAATTACTGTTGCATAGGCAGCTCCTACTGCTCCCATATCAAATTGAGTAATAAAAATCAAATCTAGAACAATATTAATTATTGATGATAAAATCAAAAAATATAACGGTGTCCTTGAATCTCCGATTGCTCTTAAAATACTTGATAAAATATTATATAGCATTGTGGCAAATAATCCAATAAAGATAACCACGATATAATCATATGCCTGCTGATAAATATCACTTGGTGTTTGCATCAACTCTAAAACTGATGGTAAAGCAATAACAGTAGCAATTGTCATAATTGCTGTAATCAACATACATAAATAAAATGAATTAACTATGTATTTTTTCATGTCTTGTATTTTTTTACCACCAAAACTTTGGGCAATTGGAATTCCAAAACCACTACATATACCAATTCCAAAACCAATAATCATAAAGTTTAGTGATCCGGTCGACCCCACAGCTGCTAAAGCTGTTTTCCCAACATATTTCCCAACAATAATTGTATCAACCATACTATAAAACTGTTGAAAAATATTACCTATTACTAAAGGTATCCCAAAAGCAATAATCAGCTTAAGAGGACTACCTGTCGTCATATCCTTTTTCATCATTTTCCCTCCTTAAACATGTTTATTTATTATACATTATTTTCTAACAATGTTAAGAAAATTTATAAATATGAAAAACTATTTATATCAAGTAATCACTTTATTAAAAAATATAGTTTAATACATTTATTGACTAAAATTGACAGTATCTTTAATTTATTATATATTCATTTGCAGAAGGTAATATTTATGTTAATATTTACTGCTTTATTAGATAGAAAAAAAAGAAAATGAGTTTATTAACAATTAAAGATTTATCTCATGACTTTAGAGATAAAATATGATATAAAAATGTAAATTTTAAAGTTTTTAAAAATGAACATATAATCATCTTAGGAGCCAATGGTGCTGGTAATAGCATATTAATGAAATTGCTTACCGGTGCTTATTTACCAGAGTATGGTCAAATTATTTGGCATTCTAATATTAAAGTCGCCTACCTTAATCAATATGCTACTCTTAATCAAGAATAAATAATCAAAGAATATCTTAGTCCTGTCTACAATGAAGAATATTTTTTAGAACAAAAAAATGCTAACACTGTATCAAAAAAAGAAGTTTTAATAATAATGAAGAACTTTTGACTTTAGCTGGTAGATATCAAGAAAAATTGATTAACAGTGGTTATTATACTATCGATACTTCAATAAATATGGTAACTGCAGGACTTGGAATTAATCTAATTGGACTTGATAAAAAATTAATAAAATCAGTGGTGGACAATGTGCTAAAGTGATTCTATATTGTTATTAGAAAAACTAGATGTTTTATTATTGGATGAACTTACTAATTTTTTAGACACTAAACATATTAATTAGCGAGTTGACTTTTTAAATAATTTTATGGGCACCTATATTGTTATCTCGCACGATTTTGATTTTCTAGATAAAATTACTGTTTGTATTTTAGATATTGATTATTATACAATAAAAAATATCGTGGAAAATATTCATCTTTTTAAAACAAAAAACGTCTTCGCACTGATTATCTAAGACGTTATCAAAAACAACAAAAACATATAAAAAACGGAACAATTTATCCGCAAAAATATAGCTGGGAATAATTCAGAAATAACTCAAGGAAGACGTAAACAATTAGCTCACTTTGAACGTCTAACATCACCTATTACAATTATAATACTAGATTTTAAATTTAAAAATCTACCACTTTTAACGAAACAAATTCTTAAAGCAGCTAATTTAACGATTGGATATCATAAGCCTTTACTTTCAAAGATCAGCTTTTCACTGTCCGCTCAAGAAAAATTGCCATTACTGGATTTAACAGTGTTGGAAAATCAACACTTAAAAAACGTTACTAGGTGAAATTATTCTGATATCAGGAACCTTTATTTTTAATGATCAAATAAAAATTGCTTATTATAATCAAGATTTAATATGGACTAATGATCATCAAACACCGTTAGAAATAGTTCACGATAGTCATCCTAAATTAGGCATTAAGACAATTCGAACCAATCTTGCACATTTCAATATTACGACCGATCTTATTGATAAACCAATTATCCAATTAAATGGTGGTGAGCAGGCAAAAGTAAAATTATGTATGTTGCTATTATTACTAGCCATTTATTGATTTTAGATGAACCAACTAATCATCTAGATCAAGAAATAAAAAAAGCATTGGCAAAAGCAATTAAAAATTATTCTAGTAGTGCTATTTTAGTTTGCCATGAGCCTGATTTTTATCAAGAATTAGTTGATCACATAATTAAAATAGAAAACTGTAATTTCTAATAAAAACCTACATAGTAGTTAATGATCTGATGCCTCTTTAATATTCAACGTTTCATTTATTTACACAGTCTGCTTTAGAAGTACCATAACATCTACTAGTAGGTTTTAGATTTATTAAATTTGAAAATTTTACTATAATAATTTTTTTCTTAATTCATCACCAGATTCAGGATGTAAGTAAGCAGGCGCTATATCAAAAACAGTTTTACATCCATGTTGACCCTCTTGATACATCCGATGCGCTGCTCGAGCATATGCAACTAATACACTTGACGTGAATTCCGGATTTGAATCTAAGGTTAATTTATACTCAATTACATGTTTGTTTTCTTGTTCGAATCCAGTTGTACCACTTCTTAATACAACCCCTCCATGAGGAATTCCTTGGTGATCACGTAATAATTCAGCTTCACTTATAAAATGAACAGTAGTATCATAGTCTGCAAAATAATTAGGCATTGTCTTAATTTCTTCTTCTATTCTTTGTAAATCAGCCCCTTCTTCAGCAACAACAAAGCATTCACGAGTATGTTTTTGACGTGTTACTAAAGTTGGATTCTCCCCATTACGAACACTTTGAAGAGCAGCTTCTACTGGAATAGTATACTGTCTTGCATCCTTAACTTCGTCAATTCTTCTGATTGCATCAGAATGTCCCTGACTAACCCCTTTTCCCCAAAAAGTATAATCATGACCCTGCGGTAAAATAGCTTGTCCATAAAGACGGTTTAATGAAAATAACCCTGGATCCCAGCCAACAGAAATAATACTTATATGTTTATTCTTTTTACTTGCCTCATCAACATTAGCAAAATGTTCAGGGATTTTAGCATGTGTATCAAAACTATCAACTACATTAAAATATTCTGCTAATTCTACTGTTTGTTTTGGTAAATCATTGGCACTACCACCACATAAAACAAGAACATCAATTTGATCTTTCATATCATAAACTTTATCCATACTATAAACAGGTACATCACTATGTGTTTTTACTGATTTAGGATTTCTTCTTGTAAAAACCCCAGTTAGTTCCATATCTTGACTATGTAATACTGCACATTCTACCCCACGTCCTAAATTTCCGTATCCTACAATTCCTATTTTTATCATGTTTCCACTCCTTATATTTTTTAATATTTTATCATTCTTTTATCAAAAAAACACGAATATGAAATTTTTCTTACATCAATATATTTTTTTCTCATATTTAAACTTCTACTATTAAATATATTTATTTTGGCAACTAATAACTATTAGCTAAAAAGGGGAGGAAATGATTTCAACAAAAGAAAAAATATTATTAGAAGCACTAACTTTATTTTCAAAAAATAGCTACGATGCAATAACTGTTAACCAAATTGCTCAAATCGTTGGAATCAAGGCTCCATCACTGTATAAACATTATCAAAGTAAACAATATATTTTTATATGATAACATTAAAAATATGAATGGTATCAAAAATTTGTCGAAAGTCTAGAAATGAATGGAATTGCTCTAGAACAAGAGATGTATCGATTCATTAATATTGATGAGAATATGTTTCCTTATTTTCTCCACGACGAATTTCAAAGTAAGTTTGAAAAATAATGACAGTTGAACAGTTTAAAAATAAAGATTTTGCCAACTAATATATCAAAGAATATTTTGACGATTAATTACCCTATCAACAATTCATTTTTCTGTTTTAACCAAGCATAATATTTCAAAAGACGAAAATTCATATATTATTACTTTACACTTTTATACTTGTATTATTTAATTATCCGATATCTCCGGTATTTAAATAACATTTTCCTTTCC
>OAZY01000531.1_pt1 | contig 25471 bp, 24 predicted proteins | sample 1494931 | NCBI WGS metagenome assembly OAZY01 (sample SAMEA2579921, study PRJEB22360) | human gut metagenome | biome: human gut; feature: human-associated habitat; material: faeces | place: Denmark | collected 2008/2010 | reverse complement strand
AACAAATGAAATCCGGTATGGAACAACAAGCATACCGCATGGCTGATAAATTAGTTCCAATAAGCTTTATTGGTGCTGGTTTAACATATTTGTTGACTCGTAATGTGATGAAAGCATTGTCTTTCGTAATGGTTGACTTCTCTTGTGCTCTAAAATTATCCATTCCATTAGCAGTACTTTCCGCTATGCAAGAAGCATCTAAACGCGGTATCACTGTTAAAGGCGGTAAATTCTTAGAACAAATTGCACAAGCAGATATGATTGTATTCGATAAAACAGGTACTCTTACAAAAGCAGAACCTGAGTTTGAACAAATCATTCCATTTAATGGTCATGATGCAGATGAAATGTTAAAATTGGCTGCATGTATTGAGGAACATTTCCCTCACTCCATGGCAAAAGCAATTGTACGTGCTGCTAAGGATCATTCCTTGCCTCACAAGGAAATGCACTCCGACGTAGAATACGTTGTAGCTCATGGTATTGCATCTAAAGTTGGCCGCTACCGTGTACGCATTGGTAGTGCTCACTACATCTTTGATGATGAAAAAACAAAGATTCCTGCAGATGAACAAGAAAAGTTCAATAATTTACCAAATTCATCTTCCCATATTTACCTCGCTATTGGAGGTACACTAGCAGCGGTTATTTGTATTAAAGACCCTGTACGCGATGAATCTAAACAAGTTATTGCTGATTTACATGCTTTAGGCATTAAAAAGATTGTCATGATGACTGGTGACTCTAAACGCAATGCGCAACGCGTAGCTGATGAACTCGGTATCGACGAAGTGCATGCAGAGGTATTGCCAGAGGATAAGGCAGCTTATGTAAAACAAGCAAAAGCCGAAGGCTATACTGTAATGATGGTAGGGGATGGCATTAATGATTCCCCAGCTATTTCTGAAGCACATGTAGGTATTGCCATGAATGAAGGCGCTCCAATTGCACAAAAAATTGCGAACGTTACGATTTCCTCTGATAACCTACAAGCGCTTGTAGATTTACGCCGTATTTCTATTGCCTTGATGAAACGTATCAAATCCAATTACAATGGCATTGTTGGTTTCAATGGCGCTCTTGTAGGTGGTGGCGTACTTGGTTTCATGCCTCCAAGTCAAACCGCTTGGTTACATAACCTATTTACATTAGGTATTGGTCTTGAAAGTATGACTCCATTATTGAAAGAAGAAAAACCAGAAGATACAAATACAATTGATATCACTGCAGAATCTACAGTGGCATAAGGAGTGTTTGCTCCCGGTTTTCTTGCCTGAGTTTATTTAAAAGACCTCTTATAGAAATTTTCTATAAGAGGTCTTTTTTTGTGGCATTTTACTGGCCTGTAGTGTACAATATCAAGTGATTAATTATATTAGGAGAACATATATGAACACTATGTTGGATATTTGTAAACAATCACTATATATGAATATATTTATCGTGGCAATTCCTGTCATATCGTATATGATACATAATGGATCTAGTGCTACAGTAGCGCTTGTTTGGTACTTATTGCTATCCTTGTGCATTCCATGGGCCTATTTATCGTTTACTACAAGCACATTTGGGGCTGAAAATAGACGCATCAATCGTATTATATATGTATTGGGTTGGTGTGTAATTCAGTTTATCACCTATAAATTAATGTTTCTTGGCCTTGATTTAGGCTGGCTTTGGGGACTACCATCAATTGGGAGAGATGTTATTTTTCTTGTAGGCATGTATGCACAGGTTACTGTAATACTTATTATTGCTTATCTGATTTCTCGATTATTAGGAGGTTCTCATGAATAAGCAATTTATCATATTTACATTAATTAGTGCTTTTTTTGTTAGTGTAGTTACGGCTGTATTACATCAAACGGGGTTGAGTTCTCCTTATGTTACATTTCCTGTTTTGTCCTTATTAGTACCAGTCTTATTACAGCGTATGCGACAAGGACAGTTTGATGAATTGCCACTTCGTATGGGGTACCATGTATATAGTTGGGCCATTTTTACGGTTATCAATCTATTTACTACACCATTTAATGTAACATTGGAAAATCAAGCGCTTATAGTATTAGTTTTTTTATGTGTATATTTCTTTACGCAGGTCTTACTTGAACTAGTGGCTTTATTGATGACATTTTTCTTTAATCGCAGTCATAGGTGGGGCGTAATTGATGAAACTCTAGATATGGCGGTGTACATTCTACCGATTCCATTTATCTACTTGGGTTCTATCTTTTACATTGATTTAACAGATCCTATCATGGTAGCTTATTTTGGACCTACTATTAGTTTAAATGCCATTGTTGGTGAATTTCTATTCATCATTGTTTCTATGCTGGTGTTTGCATTCTATATGTATCCCAGAAACAGTGAATACAAGGGCACTAGGTTGTTGCGCATCGTCGTTACCGCTGCTATGCTATTAGCGATGAATGGTCATATATTGTATGGTGGGTATATTCCTGAATTTGTGAAAGCTATTGCACCTACTGTATTCCCAATTTATCAAGGTAATCCTCTTGTATTTATTACGCCAGGATTATTAGAACTTGTGTTTATTATCGTATCTGTACTAATTGGTAGATTGGTAGAGATAGGTATAATAAAAGCTCTTGTAAAACGCAAGGGTTGATTTTATTTCTAGTTTCGACTCATATCCTTAGAGAATGAGAGCGGAGGAGGATTATTTTATGAATGAAAATGTGAAGGATGGTAACCAACAGGTACCAATCCAAGAACAGCAAGCTACACAAAGAGAGCGTAAACAGAGTAAGGAAACCGTTACTAAATCAGGCTTAACATTACGTGAACTAACGATTGTGGGCTTGTTAGCAGCTATTACCATTATTTTAGGGCTTTCAGGATATGGTATTATGGCGTTGGGACCATTGAATGTCACTACATTACATGTCCCAGCATTAATTGGTGCCTTAGTTGAAGGACCTAAGGTTGGTGCGTTCGTAGGATTGATTTTTGGTGTCTATAGCTTCTGGCAAAATTTTACGGCACCAAATATTTTGTCACCACTGTTTATTAATCCGTTAGTATCAGTATTACCTCGGATTATATTCCCTGTATTGGCTGTTTTGGTATACAAAGCATTATGGAAGGTACCACAAGGTCCGCGCTTGATAGTTTCTGCATTTATGGGCACTATATTCCATACATGTATGGTAATGGGGCTGATCTATGTGATATACGCGGATATGTTCGCACAGGCAATGCATCTTTCATCTGATCAAGTTATGGGAACTATTTTAGTATTGTCTGTTACTCATGGTATTCCAGAAGCCATCTTTGCAGGCGTTATCGTAACACCGATTGCATTGGCGTTGCGAAAAGCATTGCGTAAGGACGTACAAAAATAATTTATATTTTACATAGTTTGAATATCTATGATAAAATAACAGTAATACAATAAGTATTGAGGAGGATAATCATGGCTAAACGTATTCGTACAATCAACACTGAATCTTTACAAAAAACTGTTAAAACTGGCGGTTGTGGTGAATGCCAAACTTCTTGCCAATCCGCTTGCAAAACAAGCTGTACAGTAGGCAACCAAGTTTGCAAACAAAAATAATAAAAAGAGAGCCGATGGCTCTCTTTTTTTATGTATGTAATATATACATACTGTTTATGGTATATATTTATGAGGACTTTTAGCACGATGGACAAAAAATGTGGTACAATTATCTAGAAAGTTCTATATAGTTTAGCGCTTTCACATACACATAATTTGGAGGTACCATGTTAGAATTAAAACCAATGATCCATAAGTTTCGGATGAAAGATAACTACTATTGTTTAGATGTAAATAGCGGTATCATTCACGTTATTGATGAACTCATTGATAAAGTATTAGATATATATGACGGCACCAATCGTGATGCAGTCCATGCAGCGTTAGATAGCTCTCAGGATCCTGTAGAATTAAATGAAATCATGGATGAATTAGATGAGCTCATTGTTGCAGAACAACTCTTTGCTCCTATGAGCACCGAATTCAAGCTTGTAGTTGGGGAAAAACCAATCGTTAAAGCATTGTGTCTTAATATTGCCCATGACTGTAATTTAGCATGTAAATATTGCTTTGCTAGTCAAGGCGATTACGGTGGTGTAAAACGCGAATTGATGAGCTTTGATGTAGCTAAACGTGCTGTTGATTTTCTCATTCAAATGAGTGGCACTCGTCAACATTGCGAAATCGATTTCTTCGGTGGTGAACCCCTTCTTAATTGGGACGTGGTGAAACAAACTGTAGAATATATTGAGCAAGAGGCGCCAAAACATAATAAAATCTTTAAATTGACGTTGACTACTAATGGTATGTTATTGTCTCAAGAGAAAATCGATTATGTAAACGAACATAAAATGAGCTTGGTCTTGTCTCTAGATGGCCGCGAAGATGTGCATAATGCTATGCGCCCAGTCGCTGGCAGTGGAGCTAACTCTTATGAGTATATTGCTAAAAATCTTGTAAATGCTGTAAAGCAACGTCATGGTTTAGAATATTATGTACGCGGTACATATACGCATAAGAATCTTGATTTTACTAAAGATGTATTGGCTATGTCTGATTTAGGCTTTGAACACTTATCTATGGAGCCTGTAGTTGGTGAAGAAGGCGATTATGTACTTCGCGAAGAAGATTGGCCAACGCTTGAGAAAGAATATGAAACATTAGCAGATATATATTTGCAACGTCAAAAGGACGGGTGGGGTGAGAAATTTAATTTCTTTCACTTCCGTATGGACTTGTACCGTGGACCTTGTATGGCAAAACGTTTGCGTGGCTGTGGGGCTGGTCATGAATATATGGCTGTTGTGCCAAATGGAGATATTTATCCATGTCACCAATTTGTAGGCAAAGATGGTTATATACTTGGTAATGTATATGAAGGTTTAAAAAATACTGAAATTCCAAAGGATTTCCGTAACACACATGTGTTTACAAAACCTACCTGTGCAGAATGTTGGGCTAAATTCTTCTGCTCTGGTGGCTGTCATGCCAATAACATTACATTGGGTGGAGATTTACAAACGCCTTATGAGTTTGGCTGTCGTCTACAAAAGAAACGAATTGAATGTGCTATCATGATTCAAGCTGAACTCGAACAAGCTGGCATCGATGGTAGTATTCCTGTAGCATTAGGATAGACATTTTAAATAAGATATATTTTGTAATAGGAGCCGCTATGGACACTAGATTGGATAAAAAACAAACTATTGAACGTTGGGGGATTCGATTTACAGGTATTGTACAAGGGGTCGGATTTCGACCCCTTGTTTCTATGTGGGCCCATCAATTAGGGATTAGTGGATTTGTATATAATGATAGTTCCGGTGTATATGTAGAGGCCCAATCCGACATAGATACATTGCAATTATTTGTTGATACGATTCAGGAAGAACAGCCGCGATTATGCCGTATCACACATGTGAGCATTACAAAGATTGGTCCATCTGTAAATGATGATAAGGGCTTTGTTATCGCTCAGTCTCCTGTGGATGGTACTGTAAACACGTTTATTAGTGCCGATACATCACCATGTGATGATTGTTTGGCTGAAATGAAGGAATCTGGTAGGAGGTATGACTATCCTTTTATCAACTGTACCAATTGTGGACCTCGATATTCCATTATTAAATCCATGCCCTATGATCGAGAACGAACTACTATGTCTGATTTCACCATGTGTGAAGCTTGCCATGAGGAATACGTTGATGTGAATGGTCGTAGGTATCATGCGGAACCAAATGCTTGTGAACAATGCGGACCGAGCTACCAACTATTAGATAAGAATGGTAATCTCTGTATCGTTGATGATTGTTTTGAAACTGCTAGAGAAATGATATCAAATGGTGCGATTATTGCATTAAAGGGAATTGGTGGATATCACTTGGTTTGTGATGCTACTAATGATAAAGCAGTACAAACATTACGGGAGCGAAAGCATCGCAAGGATAAGCCGTTTGCTATTATGGCAGGTTCCATTGATATCGTAGAAGACTTTGCCGTCGTTAGCGATGGAGACTTAGATGCATTAAGCGCTATGGCAAGGCCTATTGTTTTATTAGAGAAAAATGATAATTTTCATGCGTCTATAAGTGAGTTAGTAGCCCCTAATAATCATTTAATTGGTGTTATGTTACCGTATGCACCTATCCATCATGTGTTAGTACCGCATGATGCGAAATGGGTTATGACAAGTGGTAATGCGAGCGGTGATTCCGTTATATATGATGATGAAAAAGCTTTTTTAGAATTGCAGACTATAGCAGATTATTTTTTGACACATAATCGTCAAATTTATGCGCCTGTAGATGATTCGATTGTATCAGTGGTGGAAAATACACCTATTTTGATTCGGCGAAGTCGGGGGTATATTCCTGAACCAATTCATTGTGAGTCGATTACAGATCAACCAATACTCGCCATGGGCAGTGATTTGAAGAATACCTTTGCGATTAATAAAAAGCAGGAGGTATTGTTAGGTCCTCATATAGGTGATTTGGCAAGTGAATCCACTCATAACACTTTTGAGTGGACCATCGAACGATATGAACAGCTGTTTGATGTGAAGCCGAAAGCAATTGTCATGGATAAGCATCCATCATTTTTCTCTTCTAATTATGGTCGACAATTAAGTAAAACGCTAAATCTTCCGGCTATAGAGGTCCAACATCATCATAGTCACATCGCAGCTGTTATGGCTGAATACGATTTAAAATATCCTGTTCTTGGAATTTGTTTTGATGGCACTGGGTATGGTGACGATGATACGATTTGGGGCGGCGAATTTATGCTGTGCTATGGGGCAGAGTATATGCGTGTTGCACATATTCACTTAGCGCCTTTGCCTGGTGGTGAAAAAGCGGTAAAAGAACCATGGCGTCAAGCTTTATGGTACTTACGGAATTATTATGGAGAAGAGTTGCCTAATATATATAAAACATGGTTAACCACATTGCCTAAAGGCTGGCAAATTCTAGATAAGGCATTACGATCGGACATGTCCATGATGATGACATCTAGTGCAGGTAGATTATTTGATGTAATTGGTTGTTTGTTGGGCTTAGGAAATGAACATTCTTTTGATGCACAGATCGCCATAGCATTAGAATCTGCATGTGCAAATGAAGAAGGTCGATTGTTAGATTTTAACTATGATGGGCAAGTATTAGATCTCGTGCCTGCAGTTCAACAGATTATGGATGGCTATTCTCAAGGTGAAAGTGTATCCTCGTTAGCGGCGAGCTTCCATAAAACACTGGCCATTGCTATTTGTGAAGTTGGAGCTGATTTGTGTGAACGCTATGGCATCGATGATGTATGTATCGGTGGTGGCGTTTTTCAAAATCGCAGATTATTAGCCTCCTTACAACATAAATGGCACCATGGCACATTATATATTAATAAAAAAGTACCATGTAATGATGGTGGTTTATCGTTGGGACAATTGTGGATTGCTCATCAAAAAAATATATAAACGTATCATTGGTTACATAAGAGTTCTTAGTTTTGTGATACAATTAAATTAATCAAAATATTTGGATTAATAGTTATAAATAGATGTATAAGTATATTTACAAAAGGAGGGCGTATGTGTTTAGCAGTACCAGCACAGTTAATTTCTATTAATGAAGCCATTGGCACAGTAGAATTAACAGGTGCAACGCGCGATTGTAGTTTGCTTCTCGTGCCAGATGCAAAGGTGGGAGACTGGTTATTAGTACATGCCGGTTTTGCAGTTCAAATTGTAGATGAAGAAGAAGCGAAGGCAACCTTAGATGCCTTCCGGGAGTTGGAAGAACTTGAAGAAGCTTACTTTGCAGGAAAAACAGAAAACAGCTGATGCTTTATTACGCCGTATTAGCGAACTACATACACCTGGCGAACGGGTGCGACTTATGGAAGTTTGTGGTACACATACAGTCTCTATTTTTAGAGAAGGGTTACGACAATTATTGCCATCGGGAATAGAATTAGTCAGTGGTCCTGGATGTCCTGTGTGTGTAACGGACCAAGTGTATATGGATAAAGCTCTAGAGTATGCTAAACGTGATGATGTTATTATTGCAACCTTTGGGGATATGCTAAAGGTACCAGGTAGTTATAGTAGTCTTAGTGAAGCTCAAACACAGGGTGCTCATATTCATGTTATCTATACGCCGTTAGAAGTGTTGGAACTAAGTAAAAAACATCCTGATAAATATATAGTATTTTTAGCTATAGGGTTTGAAACGACGATTGCTGTCATCGGTGCCACTGTGAAAGCTGTAGCACAGGCTGGTGTAAAAAATGTATTATTCTTGGTGTCTCATAAATTGGTTCCACCCGCATTACGCGCCTTATTAGACCGACAAGTAGGACAAATTGATGGCTTTATCTTGCCTGGGCATGTCAGTGTTATCATTGGCGAAAAACCATATCAATTTTTACCGGATGAGTATAAAATACCATCCTGTATCGCTGGGTTTGATGGAGTAGAAATATTATCTGCTATCGTCAATATTTTAGAACAACGGAAAAGTGGTCATTTTGAAGTAGGTAATACCTATCACTCTGTTGTTATGAAGGAAGGCAATCCTGTGGCTGTGCGTATGATGAATGAAATATACGATGTTTGTGATGATGCATGGCGTGGTATTGGTATAATTCCAAATTCTGGGTTACAGCTTAATGATGATTACGCATTTCTAGATGCAGAAAAGGTGTTACCTATACAGTTAGAAAAACCATCTCTTGATCCTAAAGGCTGTCAATGTGGGAGCGTATTACAAGGTTTAATCAAACCTAATGAATGTCCGCTTTTTGGAAAAGCTTGTACACCGGATCATGCAGTAGGTGCTTGTATGGTATCTGTAGAAGGTAGTTGTGCTGCATGGTATAAGTATGGCTTTTCTAGTGGCGGATTAGCTTGGGAGGATTAATGGAACGAGTTCGTTTAGTTCATGGCAATGGTGGCCGTTTTAGCCACGAATTGACAGAACGATTTATATTAAAATATTTTACTAATGATTTGTTAGCTCCCTTACATGATGGGGCACAATTTCCAGTATCATCTGGGCGAATGGCTTTCACAACAGATTCGTATGTTGTACAGCCCACTTTTTTCCCGGGTGGTAATATAGGTAAATTAGCTGTATGCGGTACAGTTAACGACCTAGCTATGAATGGCGCTGTTCCGCAATATCTTAGCTGTGGTTTGATTTTAGAAGAAGGTCTTCCTTTCGACGAATTAGAAACAATTTTAAGCACCATGTCTGATATGGCAAAGCTTGCGAATGTACAAATTGTGACGGGTGATACGAAGGTCGTAAAAAAAGGTGAAGTTGATAAAATTTATATCAATACAGCCGGCATTGGTATGATTCCAGATGGCATAAATATAGGTCCGAATGTCGTAAAACCTAATATGGACATTATTCTGTCCGGATCTATTGGTGATCACTCTATAGCTGTCATGGGAGAACGATTTGGACTAGAATTATCAGACTCTGTTAAGACTGATTGTGCTCCATTGAACCATATGGTTCATGCTGTTTTACATGCAGTAGGGCCTCAGGTTGCACTATTGCGTGATCCTACGCGCGGTGGTGTGGGTACTGTTCTTAAAGAGATTGCCGAACAAAGTCAAGTGGGCATAAAGGTTGAGGAATCCAAGCTTATTATTCATGATGAAGTTCGTTCCGTTTGTGATATTTTAGGTTACGATCCTTTATACTTAGCAAATGAAGGTAAATGTATTTTCGTTGTAGAGCCGTCTGTAACAAATGATGTGCTAGATATTTTACATAGTTATCCAGAAGGCCATGAAGCGACTCATATCGGTGTAACCATGGATAAAAATATTGGTAAAGTAGGCCTACAAACATCGATTGGCGGTGTTCGTCTAGTAGATTTATTGGGTGAAGATCAAGTGCCTCGAATCTGTTAAGTCTTCTGGTTATAATTGTATGATTTGCGGTTAAAACATAGCTAAAAATTAAATTGCATAAAATTCATAATAAACTCATTGTATTTTTATATAATTTTACTATCTTTAAGTGTAAGTATTTATACTTTCACTAGAAACTATGTATAGAATTTGTTAAAATATAAGTATCTATTAGGAGGCTTATCATGAAAAAGAAAATTATGACCGCTGTTCTAGGAATTTGTTTAACTACAACTGCATTTGGTGGCATTTTAACTACTCAAGCTGGCGGCTTAAGTAGTATCCTTGGTGGTGCTGCTAAAATTGGTGGCGTTGGCATTCTAGTTAGTAAATTTGGTCCACAAATTGATTCTTTCTTAAATAAATTACTAAAACAAAATAATTTGAGTACTGAATATACTACAAAGGTTGTACCTATCATTAGTATTGGTACAAAAGGGTATATTGGTGCTGCTCAAGTAACAGGCCCTGCATCTAGTATCGAACAAGTTAAGGCTGTTGCTCAAGTTGAAGGTAGCTTTAATGGCATGGTTCGTGTTAAAGGGTTAGTACCAGTAGATAGTACAAATCCAGTGGGCGCTTCCCGTGTTCAAGGTGTAGGTGTATCTGCACTTATTGATTTAAAAATTTAATGGCCACTGAGATACTTCCTTAGAAGTACTCAGAAAATAAGCACGGTCTTAGGCCCGTGCTTATTGTGCTGTTTAACGTATATGTCCCATAGAGGATAAGTTGTGGAGGATTATATGAAGAAGCAAGTACTTACACTTTTGATGGCGTCTTTGTTGACAGGTACCGCATTTGCTGCACCTGGTACAGTGACGGAAAAAACACAAGTATTAGAAAGCACTGTATATGGTGCACCTCAAGATGGTGCCGTTGTGGATCGTATTAATCAATTGGATGAAACTGTATACGGCAACGGATTTTCTGGCAATACTGCTACATTGAGTAAACGTGTAGATTCTTTATATGATTCCGTTGAAGGTAGTGGTACTAATATTTCATTGCGTGAAGAAATGGACGCACTTGAATATACATACCAAAACAGCATTAATGATGGTTCCTTGGTAGAACGTGTTGAAAAGATGGAACGTAGTGTGAATGGTAGAATTTCAACAGGTTCATTACAAAAACGTATTATTAGCTTGAAAACCAAGGTATATGGTAGTAATGTAACTCTTACAAATCAAGTAGGAACACTATCTTCTGATCACGTGTTCAAGGTAACACTAAATGATGCGGTATCCACAAAAACAAGTCATGAAGGAGATACAATTAAATTCACTGTTGCTGAAAATGTAATGGATGGCAATGTATTGTTGGTGCCAGCTGGTACTGTAGGTTCTGCAACGATTACATCCTTGAAAAAAGCGCGCTCTTTTGGACGTAATGGTGCATTAGATATAACTTTTGAATCTGTTCCTGCTATTGATGGTACAGAATTTACTGCTGTACAAGGTAATGAGGCTAAGGAAAAAACAAAGGGCGAAATTAAAGCAGCTGGTGCCTCTGTGGCTGGTGCAGTTCTACTTGGCCCTGTTGGTTTAGTAGGTGGTGCTTTCATTAAGGGTAAAAATATTGATTACCCAGTAGGCTCCACTGTATTTATTCAACCTCAAGACTCTGTATCTATTCAAGGTCTTGTTATTGGTGGTGATGGGTTAGCTCATAGTGATGATGAATTAGCTGAAGCCGTGACAGTACCGACTGCGAATGATGATTCCGTAGATAGCACTGTGGATGAAGCAGATGATTCAACTGTGAACACTGACGAAGAAGATACAAATACTGCTGATTCAGAAGAAGTAGAAGATACAAATGATACAGCAGAAAATGTTTCACAACCAATCGTCGTAGTAAAACGTAATCAATAGAGGAGTTTAGTAACCATGAGGAAACAAAGAGTACAATGGCTCGTGGCAGCATGCTTGCTTTGTTTAGCCCAGCCAGCGTGGGCTGCTTCAGACTCAATTACATATCAAGATAGTTTAGATAGTATATCTGAATCCTATCCAGGTGAACTGCAACAACCTTCGACACCTGAACGCAGCAATATTCGTGTTGTTCGTCGTGGTGCTTCACCGATTACTGCACCGACAGAAAAGTTACCAACTCGTGTAGATGCAGATAAGATGACATATTCCGGTAGTACTGGCGATGTAAATGCTTTTGGTAATGTAGTGGTTACTCAAGGTAATCGCACATTATTAGCTAATCGCATTACTGGTAATACTAAGACTACAGAGTATAGGACTGCAGATGGACCATATCGCTATTTGGAAGATGGTGGTAAAACAAAAGACCTTACTGGTGATGTTATGACCTATCGTACTAGCGATCAACATTTTGATGCAGGTCATACACAAGGCTGGTCTGATCCATATTATGTGAAGGGTCAAAACTTATCTTATGATGGACAAACTGGTTCCATAGAGAAGGGTATGATTACGTCTAAGCATGCGATGGCATTTAAGCATACACCTGATTACCGTATTGAAGGTGAAGACATTAAAATCTATCCTGGCGATAAGGTAGTAATTCAACATCCAAGTTTTTACATCAAGAATTTTAAACTTTTTAGCTTGAAATCTTATACAAAATCTATACGTGGAGATAAACAAGGTAAAGTAAGTGCATTTTCTATTATGCCTCGTCCTATTTATAATAGTGATGATGGCATTGGATTGCGTGGTAATGCAGAAATTCCATTGGGTAAATCTGGTGAAGCGTATTTTGATTACAAATGGTATTCAAAAGCCGGATTTAAGCCTCAAATTGGATATCGCTATTTCTTACCTTGGGGAACTGCATCCATCGGGTATAGTAAAGTATCCAATGAATATAATGATGAAACTGTATGGGTAGAAAAAATCGGCGAATTACGTCTTGATACACATACGTACCATATTGGTAAATCTCCATTTACTGCACGTGGTGAAACAAGTATTGGTTATTGGAAGGAAGGATCTGTAAAGGGGGTACATAAGGACTATAAGGTAGAAGTATCTCATGATCCTATCAACCTTTGGAAAGATGGTACTTTGCGATTCTTCGGCGGTTATCAACGCGATTATTATGGCTATGATAAGTCGATACGTAGCATGCCGTACTGGGGCGCTCAATTCCGTACAGCTGTAGGACCTAGAGTTAATGCGTGGGTATCGTATAATCAACGCAATATTAACTATAATAACTCGCCATATCGCTTTGATAGTACAGAGCTTCCTAAGGAGCTCATCTATGGTGGTTCCTTTAAATTGACACGTCTCGATGATATTTCGGTGAGTGTTAAACAAAATATGATGAGTGGCGATGTGGATTCTATCTATTACACATACCATCGTGATTTGCACTCCTTTGATATGTATTTAACATATAAAGATTCTCATAAAAATAACAATAACCAATGGAAAATCAAATTCGTTGGTAAAGATTTCTAAGGAGCATACACATGAAGTCTATTCGTAAGGCTGTCATTCCAGCAGCTGGTTTCGGTACACGTTTTTTGCCAGCTACGAAAGCACAACCAAAGGAAATGTTGCCTATTGTTGATACACCGGCGATTCAATATATTGTAAAAGAAGCACTCGATTCTGGTATCGAAGAAATTCTTATCATAACAGGTCGTAGCAAACGCGCTATAGAAGATCATTTTGATAGCAGTGTCGAGCTAGAAGAGCTATTACAAAAGCAAGGTAAAAATAAACAATTAGCCATGGTAAAAGATTTGGCGGATATTAAAATTCATTTTATTCGTCAAAAATCACCGCGTGGTTTAGGTGATGCCGTATTATGTGCTAAAGCGTTTATTGGTGACGAGCCATTTGCTGTATTATTAGGTGATGACATTGTTTATAATCCAGAAAAACCATGCTTACAACAGTTGATGGATTGTTATGAACAACATCCAGGTATCATATTAGGTGCTCAATTTGTACCGAATGAAAAGGTAAGCTCCTATGGTATTGTGTCCGGAGAACCGTTGGCAGATAACTTGTATCGTGTTCATGGATTAGTAGAAAAACCAAGTGTTGATAAGGCACCGTCCAATTTAGCTGTTCTTGGTCGATATATTTTAACGCCTGATATTTTTGATATCTTAGAGAATACAAAACCAGGTGTTGGTAATGAAGTACAACTAACAGATGCATTAGCTGCATCTAAAACAGATACTTACGCTTTAGCCTATGAAGGTGTTCGCTATGATACAGGTGATAAATTAGGCTATTTGAAAGCTACCGTGGAATATGCGCTTCGTAATGAAGAATTAGGGGCAGCATTTAAGGAATATTTAAAAGGATTGAAGTTATAAAATAGCTTATATATTCTTTGGATTTAAATATAAAATTGAGGCCACCATTGATTATCAATGGTGGCTTTTGTTGTTAACTCGTATGTCATACTAGGTTGACTATAGTGTTTCCGTTGATTATAATTTAATAGTAATGGTATAAAACTATTATTATACTGATTAAATTATAAGGAGTAATATGCGAGATTTATTAGCTCTTTTAACGGATGAAGAAACGTTAAATTTACCTACTAATTGCGTTATTACGAAGGCTTATTTTGATACGCAAGGCACAGATGAAACTGTGTTTCATGGTGTAGAGTATAAAGGCAATCATATATCCGTTTGTATGTCCAATACAAGTGGTACGTTATGGGTTAATTTATTACAACTAACAAGACCTTTACAAATTCGTGAGAATCCTAAAGTTGATGATTCACTTAAACGTATTTCATTTACAAAGGATGAAATTATACAATTTGTAGAGGATGTAAATGATCGTAATCGTATACATCGTGAAGTTCCTTATGTCGTGCCTGGGTTACTGATACTGGAGCACCTTTGGAAACATATGCTAAATAGTAACGCAACGTTAGGAATGTCTATTCGTTTTTTAGTTCCTATGCTTGCTAATGATTGTGTCTTTATTGAGCGTCAACGTGAAGGTAATGTCTTAGTTGGCAAATTAGATGATATGATTCTTTTTAAAGCTCGTCTTCATGATGAGCATAGAACGAATTAAAATTTTATGTGAATGAGGTATATTATGGAAGCAAGACGTTTAACAAAAATGGCTTTATTAACAGCGCTATTGTGTGTATCAGCATGGATTTCATTTCCATTACCATTTAGTCCTGTTCCTGTGATTGCGTTAACTTTGGTTGCCACATTAACCGGATTAATGTTGAAACCTAAGGAAGCATTTATTGTATTTTTAGTATATATTTTATTAGGCTTAATAGGGGTTCCCGTGTTTGCTGGTGGAACGTCTGGGTTAGCTAAATTATGGGGTCCTACAGGTGGATTTATAGTTTCTTGGCCAATAGCATATACTTTATTAAGTATTTGCAAAGGTAAGTCTCAAAACTTTTTTTCTTATGCTTGGCGCTCTATTGTTATAACAATTCCTGTAGTATATTTTTTTGGTGTTATAGGATTTATGCTTGTTACAGGAACTCCACTTTGGGCTGCATTAACTGCTGCAATGTTTCCTTATATTCCTGGAGATATTGTAAAATGTTTAGTTGCTGCGTGGTTAGCTACTAAAATTAAAATTTAATATAAATAAGGAGGTGTCTATGTATATATACACCTCCTTATTTATATTATTTTCTTATTTATTTTTGTGAACTAAGAGCTAGATGAAGATGTTGTGAAATAACTAGTAATCATTGATTCTTCAAAAATAGACAAAGAATTACTAAAAGAATGGTATAATAAAGAGTAATATTTTTATCCTTTAGGAGTTATCATGCAAATTAATAAAGCAGCCCTAGAGATTTTTGATTTTATATCATCTTTAGCGGTCTATTCTGAACATGAATTAAAAATAGGTGAGCAAGACATACATGACTATATTGCAGGCCATGTAACGAAAGCTTTTAAAGATCCCGGTGCGAGAACAGGGACGTTACATGCACATAGCCCTATGGGAAAGCGAATCGGTGAATATAAATCTGGTGAAATCTCCTTTATCACGTTAGCAAAAGAGTTAGGGGAGAAAACCTTTGACTATATGAAGCAAGCCACAGTAGGCGTTGTCATTGATACTATTGTATGCGATGTGGTGACAGACACATCCTATATTTGTATGCTATTATGTCAGGCTCATGATGCCTTTACGCATCAATTGTTTAGTGAAGATGATGGCTCCTTATCGACAGAACTTGTACCACATAAGGCGGTATTGCCGATGCCGACACAAAAGTTGCGAGCTTTTGTTGCCATAAATACATTGGATTTATCTGTTCGTATTTTTGAACCCAAAGGTGAATATGACGGTGAAGTTTGTTATATCTTAGCAGATAAGGTGTTACAACTCGGTACAGATCAATCCTCTAGAGATACTGTTAAAAAGGTAAAAACCATTATAGATAAGGTGGCTCAAGCGCACGAATCCGATGGTGTAGCAGAGCTGACGATGGCAAAGTCTATGATTGCTAAAAATGCAGAAGTATCTGATACGGTTAATCCTGTTCGCATTGTGGAAGAGGTATTTAAGTCTAACCCCATTCAACAAGAAGCTGCTAAAAAGGAGTTAGCTGAACAGGATATGATGCGGCCTTTACCGGTAAATCGTGAATTTGCTACGAAGGTAGGCGAACATCATAAGATTAAAACCGATACTGGCATAGAAATTTCATTCCCTGTAGAATATATGCAAAATCGGGAGTTTATCGAAATTAAAACTAATGATGATGGTACTTTACGCATTGAATTAAAGAATATAAATAAAATTGTTAATAAATAGGAGGCTCTTGTATGAGTAAGGAAAAGCATAAAAAAACAAATGCATTACGCATATTAGATACTCATCACATAGCATATACGATTGATGAATATGAATGGTCTGAAGAACGAGGTCAGGGTATTCATGTAGCTGATGAACTAGGTCTTGATGAAAAAGAAGTATTTAAGACTTTAGTTGGCAAGGGTGATAAAACAGGATATGTAGTATTCTGTATTCCTGTAGCTGAAGAACTAGATATGAAACAGGCTGCTCGTGTCAGTGGTAATAAATCAGTTGAATTAATTCATGTTAAGGACTTATTAGGTATAACTGGTTATTTACGAGGTGGTTGCTCGCCGGTAGGTATGAAAAAGCTATTTCCTACATATTTTGATGAAACGATGCAAGCTCAAGAGGCTGTATATGTTAGTGCTGGTTTACGAGGCATGCAGATGCATGTTAATCCACAAGATTTACAATCTGTAGTAAATGCTGAATTTGTACCGCTTACCATGAAGCATTAGGAGGTTGTATGGCGAAGAAATTTTATGCTGTAAAAGCAGGCCGTACGCCAGGTATTTATGAAACTTGGAGCGATTGTGAAAAACAGGTCAAAGGTTTTGGTGGAGCTATTTATAAATCGTTTCCCACTAAGTCAGAAGCCCAGGCTTTTATAGGTGATGAAGGTGTGAGTATTGGTGATTATCTAGCATCATCAAAAACGTCTAAAACAAACCATACAAAGAAATCTATAGCTCCCGATTTCTCAGAAACCAATCATTTAATTGCATATATTGATGGTAGTTATGACAAATATAATCAATCGGTAGGTTCCGGTGGTATTATGTTTCTAAATGGAAATAAAGAAACATTTTCGTTCGGCACAAAAGATGAGAAATATACAGAGTTTTGGAATGTGTCTGGTGAGTTATTGGCGGCCATGCATGTTATGGAATATGCTTTAACTCATGGAATTTCTAAGTGTTCCTTATATTATGATTATATGGGGATTGAAATGTGGGCCACGAAGAAGTGGAAACGAAATAATGTATTAACCAATGAATATGCAGCATTTTGTGAACGTATATTTCCACATGTGAAAGTATACTTTCACAAGGTACATGCTCATACTGGTGATACATATAATGAAATGGCTGACCAACTCGCAAAGGCAGGGGCAGCGATAGGTAAATAATCTAAAAGGGGAAAACAATGCGCGTTTGTGTAACGGGGGGCGCCGGATTCATAGGGTCCCATCTGGTCGATCGACTCATAGCATTAGGTCATACAGTATTGGTAATAGATAATCTTACAACAGGGGTACGAGAATTTGTTAATCCAAAAGCAACATTCATAGAAATGGATGTACGAGACGCTAACATAGAATCTATTTTTGCAGATTTTAAACCTCAAGTGGTATTTCATGAAGCGGCACAAACGATGGTACCTGCATCTATGGAAAATCCTAAGATGGATTGTGATGTGAATCTAATGGGATTAATTAATATGCTCGAAGCAGCTAGAAAGCATAATGTTTCACATTTTCTAATGCCATCCTCTGCTGCAGTGTATGGTGATCTCGATACATTACCACTCACAGAAGACATGTCTGGTAAACCGACATCATTTTATGGCCTTACAAAATTGACAGCTGAAGGATATTTACGTATTTATGAACAAGCTTTTGGATTAAAAACAGTATGTTTTAGATATGCTAATGTATATGGGCCACGTCAAGGGGATGGTGGAGAAGGCGGTGTAATCAGTATTTTCAACCGCCTCATTAATGAGGATAAGCCGCTTACCATTTTTGGGGATGGTGAGCAAACACGTGACTTTGTATATGTAGCTGATGTAGTTGAGGCTAATATTAAAGCTATGAATCATCCTGACTTAACAGGAATTTATAATATTTCTACCAATACGAGTACATCTGTCAATGAATTGGTAGGCTATTTTACATCTATCAGTGGTAAAGAAATTGTAACTAATTATGAAGCAGAGCGGGTTGGAGATATACGCCATTCTCGCTTATGTAATAAAAAAGCAAAAAAGGATTTTGGATTTGAAGCCACTGTTAGTTTAGATTGTGGATTGGGTGATACCTTCTCATATTTTAAGGGGAAATAAATATAGGATTATGAGTGAAACGTATTTTCTGATTATTATGACCGTATGGAATTTTATTGTCTTTTGTATATATGGATATGATAAGTTATCCGCTATAAAGGGGTATGAGCGGATTTCTGAATTTACATTGCTATTTTTAGCCTTTGCCTTTGGTGGTTTAGGCGCTTTATTGGGCATGGTAGTATGTCATCATAAAACAGCAAAATTGAAATTTAAGTTATTGATTCCCATCGCTATTCTTTGGTCCGTATTTGGTATCGGTTATGGCTATGGTTGGATTGGTGCATAAAGGAGATACTTGATGTTACAGTTAGATTCTGGATTTGAGCTAGATTATAACAATATCTATAATGAAAGCTGCATACAGGCAAGGGACATACAAAACTTTGAACGGGCCATTCAAAATGTATGGCGTCATACCAATATTTTGCGATCCACAGGTTATGAAGAAGGCCACCTATCTAAAGATGGTCAGCCAGAACCAATTTTGTTTTATCAGTTGCCATATATATCAGAAAACGGCATCAATACACCGGACATGATGGACCGTTTACATGACTTGGGTGACTATGCTCGTAAAAGTATTGATACTGTTGTTTCTATTGGCATCGGTGGGTCTTATCTAGGTAGTAAGGTACTCTTTGATGTGCAATGTGGTTCATTTTGGAATAACTATACTGATGAAGAACGCAACGGCTATCCGAGATTTTATTTTGCTGGGTTTAATGTAGATGGCCCATACTTAGAAGGGCTAATTAAAACCTTAGTATCTCAGGCTGGTGAAAAGGGTAGTGACTATAAAGTTATGCTTGTAGTTACATCAAAGTCTGGTTCCACTATTGAACCGATGGCTAATTTTATGATTCTTCAAAAAGCACTAGAGGATCATCATATTAATTATGAAGTTACCGTCGTTACAGAAACAAATGATGAGGCACATCCTACTATTCTTCATGATATGGCTATCAAGCATCAATGGAGAACTTTCTCCGTTCCCTATGGTGTAGGAGGCCGATTCTCCGTTTTTACTGAAGTAGGATTCGTTACAGCTGCTCTTGTGGGATTTGATATTGAAGGATTTTTAGCCGGTGCTGCATCGATGGATATGGCTTGCCAAGAAGAGGATGTTTATAAAAATCCTGCACTATTTAGTGCATTATTAAAATATATTGCATCTGAGCGATATGGACGTATTATAGAGGTATTCATGCCTTATGGTGAGTCTCTACACTCTTTATCCGATTGGTATGTACAGCTCTTATCCGAATCATTAGGTAAAATGAGTAATACCTGTCTTCCTTATGGTCGTACACCTGTTCCTGCAGTAGGCACGATGGATATGCACGCACAAGTGCAAGAACATCAAGAAGGGCGCCTCAATAAGGTGGTTCAATTTATCAAGGTACGAGACTGGAATACATCACTAGTTGTTCCAAATTTATATAGTGAATATGATAAACTTGATGCAATTGGTGATATTCCTATTAGCGATATCTTAAATAGCGCACTTGACGCGAATCGTGAGGCCCTATCTATAGATAATCGTTTTAATATGACCATATCGGTACCAACATTAAATGCATTTCATTTAGGGGAAATTATGTTCATGCATTGTTGGGCTGTGTATTTTGAATCAATTTTAGCTGGTGTTGATGCCTTTGATCAACCTGGTGTTGAAGTTTATAAACGCTTGATTGGTCCAAAACTTCAAGCTATGAAAAAATAATAATTGCTATTATACATTGTATGATTTGTCAAGGACACTAATAGTCACGGGGGTGACTATTAGTGTCCTTTTTTTATGTATATTTGTGTTGCATACTGATACTAGATAGATATTTTAATTCTACTATGTGAAAGGAGTCCTGATGAATGAACATACAGGAACGTTTACGAGAAAAATTGTATCCTTATGTGACTCAATGTAAACGATACAAGAAGAGTCTCGGTGTATTGTTTGTATTAGGCGGAATAGCAATTGGTTGGGGCATATTTTATACACCTGAGGCTGATTATGTCCAGATGGAGCCTGATTCAACGGCAATGTCGAAATCAGAAGATAAATCTCATGAAATAACATTGTTATACAGTACGAGTAATAACTTGCGAGCTCTTCCTTGGCGTGAGGTATTAGGCGAATCATTAGACAAAAGTAATGTATCTTCAATATATATGATGGATGAAGAACATAGCGGTGGAGGTCAGCAGAACCTAAATAATAAAGATGATTCATCAAAGGTAAAACAAGGTAAACGGAGACATAGTCAGAAGAAAGTAGACCAAGATAGCAGTTCTAGTGCAGAAACAGTTACAACAAAACATAATAAGCAGAAAACAATTCATGTTAATGGCGTAATACATGGCCCTCAATGTGCTGTAATTTTAAGCAGTGGCACAGAATCTACTGTTGTTATGGAAGGTGATTCTTGGCATGGTGTAAAGGTAATTAATGTAGATGAAAATGGTGTAACCCTTGATGAAGGAGGCAATGTACGATGTGTATCTATTGGCGAATCATGATTATAGTTTTACTCTTAGGTGTAATAGAAAATCCTTGTGTATGGGCGAAAGAATCGATACATGTACAACAATCTGAGTCAGGTCAAAATACATATAGTATGACGGTTAGCAAGGCGCCTTTGTCCGATGTGGTAGAGGCCATCAGTCGTAGTTATAAAATGGATATACTTGGTATTAACACATTGAACGGAACTGTGACAGGAACGATACACGGTAAGTCACCATTAGACATGCTACATCATTTAGGGGATATGTATCATTTTGATATACAGGATGATCAAGGCGTGGTAACCGTTACAGGGCATTCTGGTGCTAAGGAACATCGTCATGTAGTGGTAGTAGAACCAAAGATGGCATCATCGACATCGCTAGAATCTGTCATAAAAACAGTAGTACCTAATGGAAAGTTCGCTGTGCATAAGGAAACGAATCAGATTGTATTAAATGTAACAGGAGACGAGGAAAAAGGAGTAAACTCTATCATTCAATCTGTAGATAGAGATATGAAACAAGTGCGCTTGGAAGCTACCATTATGGCTATGGAGCATTCCTATACGAAGGAGACGGGATTTAGATGGTCTTGGCTGAGTTTAACCGGCCATGGTAAGGATAAGACACATTCTTATGGTGCTATTTCTTTTGGAAAAGCTCCAGAAGGGGAAGCTTATAAATTTTTTGTTAAACCTGAGCTTAGCCTTTTAGAAACATCGGGAAAGGCAGTTGTTATTGCAACCCCTTCCATTATGGCCTTAAATGGTGAAGCCGCACATATTTTGATAGGTGAACGAATTCCTGTAATCGAAGAGTCAATTTCTAATGGTGAAAGAAAAAGATCCATTCATTACGAAGAGGTCGGTATTAAACTTGACTATACACCGGTAGTGACGAAAAATGGTATCATTGATACGTCTATAAGAGCTGAGGTGAGTTCACCCATTATGGTATCTGAGATGAAATCTTATAAAATAACTACTCGACAAGCACAGACTAGAGTGCGTTTACAACCAGGAGAAGTATTGGTCATAGGTGGCTTAATGGATAATCGGGATCAAAAACAGATTGAGAAAATCCCAATACTCGGTGATATCCCTTTATTAGGTAAATTATTTAGACATAGCCGGAAGACAAAGGATAGCGTGGAAATGGTCATTTTGGTGAAAGCGACTGTGGTATAATAATAGTTACGAAATGATAAAGGAGGTATTGAATGGAACGCATTCGAATGATCGGCCTAGGAAAATCATTTGGGGTGCGCCAAGTGTTTTCCAATGTGTCCTTTGAAATAAAAGAAGGCGATAGAATTGCCTTGGTTGGCCCTAATGGGGCTGGCAAATCAACACTGTTGAAATGTATCCTCGGTATTGAGGAATTAGATGAAGGCCAAGTTGTAATGTCTCCTGTGGCAAGCATTGGCTATTTGCAACAAGATGTTAACTTAGGCGATGCTAGTTTAGCTGAAGAAATAGAAACAGCTTGGGAAGATGTTCATGCATTAGAAAATAAATTACAAGAGTTAACCACATATTTAGAGACTCATGAGGCTAGTGAAAGTGACTTACAACGCTTAGACTATTTACAAAATCGATTGGAATGGTTAGGTGGTTATGACTATGAACAAAAAACAAAACGCATAGTCTATGGTCTTGGTTTTACCGATGAAGATCTATATAAACCGGCTAATGCATTTTCTGGGGGGCAAAAAACGCGTATTAATTTGGCGAAGGCCTTAGTACGGAGTCCAGATTTTTTATTCCTCGACGAACCGACAAACCATTTGGATATGGAAATGTTGGAGTGGTTAGAAGGTTATCTATCATCCTATCGAGGCGGCATTCTGATCGTCAGCCATGACCGGTATTTCATGGATCGCATCGTTACTGGTGTAGTAGAACTAGATCATCACAAGGCCACAACATATCGCGGTAATTATAGTCGCTATGTGGCACAACGAGAAGAACGTTTAAAAGCAGATACGATTGCTTATGAAAAGCAGCAAGAATATATTAAGAAAACAGAAGAGTACATTGATAAGTATCGCGCTGGTATTAAGTCTAAGATGGCAAGAGGTCGCCAATCTCAACTAAATCGATTAGAACGACTAGAGGCTCCTGAAACTTCACATTCGTTAGATTTTAAATTTCCATCGGCTGCTATGAGTGCTGATAAGGTACTTGTATTAGATCATGTGTCTATTGGCTACAAAACGGATGATCCAATCATTGATGATGTATCTGTAGTTGTAAGGCGCGGCGAATCTGTTGCCTTGATCGGTCCTAATGGGGCTGGTAAATCTACCATGGTGAAAGCTATTGTAGGGGAGTTATTCCCTACAGAAGGTCATATCGATATTGGCAACCGTGTGCAAGTGGGCTATTTTTCACAAGAACATGAAGAATTACACGATCGGTGGCAAGTGGTAGATGAGATTATCAATAATTATAATTTCACCGAAGAGAAAGCTCGCAATGTACTAGGATCATTCCTATTTAAAGGGGATGATGTATTTAAACTAGTAGGTGATTTATCCGGTGGTGAACGAGCGCGTTTAGCTCTGTTAAAATTATTCTTACAAGGTGATAATTTCCTCATTCTTGATGAACCTACTAACCATTTAGACGTACCTACCCGTGAAATAGTCGAACGTGCGTTGCAGCAATTTGGTGGTACGTGTTTTATTATTTCCCATGACCGGTATTTCTTAGATCAAGTATCTACAAGAACATTGGTATTAGAGAATAAAGGTCTTACTGAATACTTAGGTAATTATTCTTACTATAAAGAGAAATTAAAAGAGCAACAGGATATAGCTGCTCTTACAGAAGTAGTAGAAGAAGTAGCTAAGGAAGATGTGAAATCTGAAGCTAAAACCATTTCTACATCTCCATCTGATGATCCTAAGAAAAAAACAAATACATACATGGTTGAAAAGCAATTAGCTGAAGTGGAAGAAGAAATTGCTAGATTAGAGGCGACCACGAAAATGTATGAAGTACAATTAGCAAATCCTGTAGTCCAACAAGATTTAGCGGAGATGGAAAACATATCTAAGCAGCTTTCAGATACGGAAAGCAACTTACAAAAGTTGTATGAGAAATGGGAACATTTTTCAGAATTATTAGCATAATAAATAAAAATTATAAGGTGTTTATCTGAATTCTATAGAAGATATACATGATTTAATTGACAAACATAAAAAATATTTCATAATATAGAAGTATATATAATTTATACTATTATAATTGCTATTATTGTGATTAAAGGAAGGGTGTAACATGAATAAATCCATGTTAAAAAAAGCAGCCATTTTTGGCCTTGCTGGTGTAATGGCGGTTGCTGCTGGTTGTGGTAGCAATAAAGATGCAGGTAATGCAAATAATAATGAAGCGAAAATCGCATTGTTAACAACAACTACAGGCGGTGCTGCTGCGTATGGCGAATCTATCAAAGCTGGTGCAGAATTGGCTGTTAGCGAAATCAATGCAGACGCTAACAATGTAAAAATTAATTTGCTCGTTGAAGATACTAAAGGTGATAAAAACGAAGCAATTAATGCTATGAACAAAGTTATTTCTAAAGATAAAGTGGTAGGCGTTATCGGCCCTATGTTATCTGGTGAAATGATGGCTGCTGGCCCTGTAGCAAATAAGAGCAAAGTCGTAGCTCTTGGTACATCTACAACAGCTGAAGGTATTACGGATATCGGCGATTACATTTTCCGTAATGCTGTACCAGAATCCTTGGCAGTAGATACTGCAATTAAAGAAGCACATAAAACTTTGAACTTTAAAACTGCAGCTATTATGTACTCCAACAACAATGACCAAATGGTATCTGTAAATAATACAGCTCGTAAAGCATTGGAAGCTGAAGGTGTACAAATCGTTGATACTGAAACATTCGCAGATAAAGATACAGACTTCTCTGCACAATTAACTAAGATTCAACAAGCTAATCCTGATGTAATCGTTGTTGCTTCTCTATACCAAGAAGGCGCATTGATTATGAAAAAAATGCGTGAAATGGGTATGAAACAACCTGTAGTTGGTTCCAATGGCTTCAACAGTCCTGAATTTATTAAAATCGCAGGTGCTGCAGCTGATGGCGTTATCGTAGGTACACCTTGGTTCCCTAACAAAG
>OAZY01000530.1_pt1 | contig 25477 bp, 19 predicted proteins | sample 1494931 | NCBI WGS metagenome assembly OAZY01 (sample SAMEA2579921, study PRJEB22360) | human gut metagenome | biome: human gut; feature: human-associated habitat; material: faeces | place: Denmark | collected 2008/2010 | reverse complement strand
CTGTCGGCTGAGACCGAAAGCCTCGTTCGGCTCATCAACGAGCTGCCCGACGGCCGCATCGACTACATTGGCGCCGGTCCTCTGCACGTCTCCACCACCAAGCCCGAGGCTTCCGTGGGCGGCAACGACGGCTCCGGCAAGACGCTGGACGCCGCCCAGATCAACACCATCTGCGTTGCCAGCGAATTCCCGGTGGTCGTGGGCGGCGGCGTGACCGCAGCCGATATGGCCATGCTCGCCGGCACCAAGGCTGCTGGCTGGTTCGTGGTCTCCGCCATCGCGGGTGCCGAGAACCCGGAAGAGGCCGCGCGCACCATGGTCGAAGGCTGGAAGGCCGTCCGCGGCGACAAGAAGCACGGCTACGCTCCGCGCGTCGTAACCCACACCCCCGCTACTGATACTCAGGCTGCTCAGGAAGGGGCCGCGAAGCCCGGTTCCGAGGCCACTGAGAAGAAGTTCACCAACGCCAAGGACGCCAAGGATGCCCAGAAGCTTGCCAAGCAGCAGCGCGTGGACATCGCCGCCCGTGGTTCCAAGCAGCGCGACAAGGCGCACATCCGCAAGACCAAGTCCGTACCGTTCACCTATCAGTATGGTTCCTACGACCTGGAAGTGCCGTACACCGAAATCAAGCTGAGCGACACGCCCGGCGTGGGCCCGAACCCGTCGTTCCACGACTACAACACCGAAGGCCCCAAGTGCGACCCGAAGGAAGGCTTGAAGCCCCTGCGTCTCGACTGGATCCGCGACCGCGGCGACATCGAAGACTACGAGGGCCGCCACCGCAACCTTGAGGACGATGGCAAGCGCGCCATCAAGCGCGGCCGCGCCACCAAGGAATGGCGTGGACGCAAGCATGAGCCGATGCGTGCCAAGGACCACCCGATCACTCAGATGTGGTACGCCCGCCACGGCATCATCACCCCGGAGATGCAGTACGTGGCCACCCGCGAGAACTGCGATGTGGAGCTCGTGCGCTCCGAGCTGGCCGCCGGCCGCGCGGTGATGCCCTGCAACATCAACCACCCCGAGGCCGAGCCGATGATTATCGGATCCGCCTTCCTGACCAAGCTCAACGCCAACATGGGCAACTCGGCCGTCACCTCCTCCATCGACGAGGAAGTGGAGAAGCTGACGTGGGCCACCAAGTGGGGCGCCGATACCGTGATGGACCTGTCCACCGGTAACGACATCCACACCACCCGTGAGTGGATTCTTCGCAACTCCCCCGTGCCGATCGGCACCGTGCCGATGTACCAGGCCCTCGAAAAGGTCGAGGATGATGCCTCCAAGCTGAGCTGGGAACTGTTCCGCGACACCGTGATCGAACAGTGCGAGCAAGGTGTGGATTACATGACCATCCACGCCGGCGTGCTGCTGCGTTACGTGCCGCTGACCGCCAACCGCGTGACCGGCATCGTCTCCCGCGGTGGCTCCATCATGGCCGACTGGTGCCTGCGCCACCACCAGGAGAGCTTCCTGTACACGCACTTCGACGAGCTGTGCGACATCTTCGCCAAGTACGACGTGGCGTTCTCTCTGGGCGATGGCCTGCGCCCCGGCTCCCTAGCCGACGCGAACGACGCCGCGCAGCTTTCCGAGCTCATGACTCTGGGCGAGCTGACCGAGCGCGCCTGGGCCAAGGACGTGCAGGTGATGATCGAGGGCCCGGGCCACGTGCCGTTCGACACCGTACGCATGAACATCGAGCTGGAGAAGGCCGTGTGCCACAACGCCCCGTTCTACACCCTCGGACCGCTGACCACCGATACCGCTCCGGGTTACGATCACATCACCTCTGCTATCGGCGCCACCGAGATCGGTCGTTACGGCACCGCTATGCTGTGCTACGTGACCCCGAAGGAACACCTCGGCCTGCCGAACAAGGATGATGTGAAGCAGGGCGTGATTGCCTACAAGATCGCCTGCCACGCCGCAGACATCGCCAAGCACCACCCGCACGCGATGGATCGCGACAATGCGATTTCCAAGGCTCGCTTCGAGTTCCGTTGGCTCGACCAGTTCAATCTGTCCTACGATCCGGACACCGCCATCGCCTTCCACGACGATACCCTGCCCGCCGAGCCGGCCAAGATGGCGCACTTCTGCTCGATGTGCGGCCCGAAGTTCTGCTCGATGGCCATCTCCCAGAACATCCGCAAGGCATTCGGTGGCGAGGCCGCTCAGCAGCAAATCGTGAAGGAGGCTGCTGCAGGCATCGACTCCGAGGCACTGGCTACGGCCAAGGCCAATGTCGATAACGGCGTGGTGTCCGCCAACGTGCTCAGCCCCGAAGAAATCCTCGCCGGCATGGATGCGATGAGCGAAAAGTACACCGCCCAGGGCGGCAAGCTCTACTCCACCGCCCAGGAGTAAACCTCTCTGGCTCCCCTCTCTGAGGGGAGCCAATTATTATGCCCGGTGGTGTCTTAATTCGGGACGACGCTCGACTCGCTCGAAGGCGGTGCCGAAGTGTGCGCCATCTGGACCGAGGCCGTCGGAAGTCTCCAGGACCACGCCTTCGTTGAGCGCACGGCGCACGATGCCCACACGGGGCTTCAACGGCCACACATCATGCGGCACTTTGCGATAGAAATCCGTACCGACGAGCAACACGTCGCCCACATCGAACACTTCCTGACGCGGAAATGTGAGCTGTGTGGTGTGTCCGTTAGGCATTACGCCAAAATATGCGGTGCGTTCCGGTGATGCGCACCAAGACGCCGTCACGGCGCAGTACATCGTTATCAGCCATGCCTCCTCCCGAACATTTCATGAATCAATCGCAATCAGCAAACCTTCCCCGTCTCACCACAGGAGCGGCAAAACATCAAGGAAAACCGCTCCGAAAAACATCATGGGCCCCACTTAGAATGAACACTATGGCACAAATTGCAACATCTACACTTCCCGCTGTTCTCGCGATCTCCGGCTCCGACTCGTCCGGCGGTGCCGGCATGCAGGCCGATCTGAAGACCATGCTGGCCTGCGGCGTGTTCGGCATGAGCGCCATCACCGCGCTCACCGCACAGAACACCACCGGCGTGCGTTCCATTCAGGACACCAAACCGGACATTCTCGCCGACCAGATCAACATGGTGTTTGAGGATATTCCGCCGGTCGCGGTGAAAATCGGCATGGTGTCTGCCACTGACATCATCGACGTCATCGCTGAACGACTCACCTTCCATCACGCCACGAACATCGTGCTCGACCCGGTTATGGTGGCCACTTCCGGCGCCAATCTCATCAGTGACGATGCCATTGCGGCCTTGACCGGCAAGCTGTTCCCGATGGCCACGGTCGTGACTCCGAACATTCCCGAGGCCGAAGTGCTGACCGATACGCTGATTCGCGATCAGGAGGATATGGAGGCCGCCGCCCACCGCCTCGTGGAGCGTTATGGCTGTGCCGCGCTGGTCAAGGGTGGTCATGGCACCGAGGATGCCAACGATGTGCTTGCCGAGACGGATGGAACCGTGACCTGGTTTGATGGCGCGCGTATCAATAATCCGAACACGCACGGCACCGGATGCACGCTGAGCTCCGCCATCGCCTCGTATCTGGCGCTTGGCGACACATTGCCCAAGGCCATCAAGCATGCGAAGAAGTATCTGACCGGTGCACTGAAGGCCCAGCTGAATCTTGGCCACGGCTCCGGCCCGATGGATCATTTCTGGAAGTATCGCTGAGTCCTACTGGCTCTCCTCTCTGAGGGGAGCCAAGTAATAAAAGGAGAATTATGATTATTGACCGTAATGCCGTTACTCAGGAAGTGCCGATCGACCCGGAAACCGGCAAACCGTACCTCAATACCGTGGCCGCCATTCAGGTGTCGGCCAATGGCGTGGGCTCCGAGGTTTCGCCATACGTGGCTCAGGCCGTCGAGGTGATTCGCGAATCCGGCCTGCCGCAGGAAACCAACGCCCTGTTCACCAACGTGGAAGGCGATCTGGACGACGTGCTCAAGGTGGCCGGTGAGGCCGCCAAGAAGCTCGCCGAGCAGGGCTACCGCACTTCTCTGGTGCTGCACATGGATATCCGCCCCGGCTTCACCGGCCAGCTGACCGAAAAGCCCAAGCTGGTGGATGAGATCCTCGCCGACAAGCAGGCGAAGTAGCAAAGCATCGCTTCCACCAGCAAGGGCATGCTTTGTTATTACACGTTTCATGGGGCGGTAGCTCACCCATGGGGTGGTAAAACCCTCATGGGGCGGTAGTCGAAAACGGCTCTATTCTACGGAAAGGCATAATCCGCTAACCGCCTCATGGGCCAAATACCGCCCCATGAGTGTTTTACCGCCCCATGGGAATCACGGTTCTGCCTTCTTTCGACGGGGTAAGAGCGTAAGTGGGGCATATATAGGAGCGTCACAACCTCTGTTATCGTTCACGATGTGACCGCAACGCGGCGTGCCACAAAATCGAACCTATAGTTAAGCCCCATGTAGTGAGCTATCTCACAACGATTGGCTCGCTACGTAGAATTCAAGACTTGGATCGCAAACGTCGTTCATCCCACACAATGGGAGGGCGAACGGAACACACAGTCCAATCAAGAGTTCGCTCGCCGCAACACCATTGAGCAGTTGCACGCGGGCAGGTTTGCAAGAAGAGGGCTCAAATATGACTGCTGCTGAACAGCAGATTTCCGGCAATCCCGCGGCTATGGAAAACGCACAAGCACGTACCACCGTGACGGATCAAGCCAAGGTTCAGGATATTATCTCGCGCATGGATCGCGCACATGAAACCCCGATGTTCCATCGCATCGTGACGCTGGTCGCCGCTGGCATGCTGATGGACAGCATCGACGTATATATTGGCAGCGCCGTCGCCTCCAGCACGTTGGCTACCCGCTGGTCCACCGTTGCGCAAAATTCCACCTTTATGTCCGCGGGCTTCCTGGGTCTGCTGGTCGGTTCGCTGCTGGCCGGCTTCGTCGGTGACCTGAAGGGCCGCCGCGTGGCTTACCAAATCAACCTGCTGCTGTTTGGCGGCTTCACCTTCCTCGGCGCATTCGCCCCGAACATGGCTGTGCTGTCCCTGTGCCGTCTGGGTGCCGGCCTGGGCCTCGGCGCTGAAATCGTCACCGGCTTCGCGGACATAAACGAGTTCCCACCGATGAACCGCCGTGGCCACTGGTGCGCGATTGTCTCGCTCGTGGCCAACTGCGGTGTGCCAATCGCTATGCTGCTGTGTGCATGGATCATCCCCCGCTGGTCCTGGCGTCCGCTGTTCGTGGCCATCGGCCTGGTGGCCGCCATCATCTGGTGGCTGCGCCGCGACATCCCCGAATCCCCGCGTTGGCTCGCCGTGCGCGGCCGTTACGATGAGGCCGACGCCATCGTCAAGCAGCTTGAGGCCAACGGTTCCGAACCGATCGACGCAGCCGCCAAGGCCGACACCAGCGACACCCGCAACGCCGGAGGCCGTTCGCTCGGCATCTGCCTGCTTGTGGCTGTGGTTGCTGTGGCCGCCACGAACGTGTGCTCCTACGCCTTCACTTCTTGGGTTCCGACGATTCTGGTCAAGCGTGGTATTAACCTGTCCAGCTCGCTGCTCACCTCCACGGTGATGATGCTCGGCGCCCCGGTCGGCTGCCTGATTGGCTCTCTGCTTATCGACCGCATCGGCCGCAAGGGCACGATTGTGCCGGCCTTCCTGTTCACTGGCGTGTTCGGTTTGATGTATGCCTTCCAGACCTCTACCGTGAGCGCAATTATCGTTGGCTTCCTGCTCATGATGTGCCTGTACGTGCTTATGGCTTCCGTGGTGGCTGTGTACGCTCCGGAACTGTTCGCCACCAAGGTTCGCTTCCGTTGCGTCGGCTTCGCGAACGCCGTGGCCAAGCTGCTCAATGTGTTGATGCCAATGGTGGTGGGCTGGATGCTTACCTCGCTTGGTGCCACGTCCATCTTTGTGGCCATCAGCGCGATTGCTATTGCATCGATGCTGATTGTCGGCTTCTTTGGCGCGGAGACTGCGCAGAAGTCGGTTGGGTGATCGGTTTCCTCACAGTGGAATAACTGCTGATAATGTCCATTCGGCGTCTTGCGTGGTGATATGCAGGGCGCCGTTTTGTTGTTCTAGTAATTGTTGGTAACGGTTGAGGCCGGTGCCGGTGGATAGGTCTGCGTCTCCAGCGGACAATCAGCGTCTGTGATGTCACATGCAATGCCAGGAGCGGCATCAACGGTCGAATCATGCGGAGTCACTGCACTGTGCGCCGCTTCTCCCCTGCCTTCAATCACATCAATGACTTGATGCGTGCGATCCAATGCGCCCATAGACATATCCGTAACCAGCACGTCAGGCCGCTTGGTGGGGCTCAGGCATCGGCTGATGGCCACAGCACCCAAATCGCAGGTCTATATCACGGCAAAATCGCTGGACATACGTTCGATTAGCGCGCCGAACACTTTCAGCGCATATGGGTCATTGTCCACAATGCCGATGCGTATGTTGCGGTTGCGCGCTTCTTCCATTACATTCACCCCTTCAGTGTGCCCGACGCCGAACTACTCCGTCCTGACACGTCATGGTCACTATGACAACTATCATTCCACATTTCCTGCGTGATTTACGATGGAATCATCATCAATCCTTGACAAGGCGGTAAAGGAGGACGGCAATGAACCGTGCACAAGCACTCAGCAAGCTCAACAGGAGCGATATGCGCAATGCCGCCGCCGAGCGCGGGATGCAACGACTGTTCACATGGAACCGCGCGCATTGGATTGGCATGGTTGTACTGATAGCGGTGTTGCTGCTACTGCAGTGGAGCTCATCAATGTATCTCATGCCCGACGAGGTTCTTGACAGGGCTGCCAAAAACCTGTTCGTATGGTTCCCCGGTATGGTTCTGCACTGGCCATTGGTGTTGGGAATCACCAACTTGATACTCGGTTCGACACGATCCGGCAGTCTGTCTTTCCCGTTGGCGAGCGCAATCATCGGACCACTGGCATTCGGCTGGACCAATCTTCGCTTACGGCCGGGGTTCCCATACCGTTCCTGGGCTCAAGGGAAAGCCGCAATATAATGAAAACAGCGATTTCATGCAATGATGCACGAGCCGATCCAAGCAAAGGGGCCAACCATGAGCGAGCAACTGATGGAACAGTACCGGTTGCGCGGACAACGCAAATGCCGTAACGCTTGTATCGCCGCCATCGTGACAGTAGTGCTTGTCCTTGCCGTCGCCGGCGGCGTATGGTGGACGGCCGGCGATGGCAGCGCATTGGTTCGCAATATGTTCAAGCCGAAGGCCACGCCTGCCACGCAGCCGGTAGTCAACAGCACCGCAACCTTCGCCTACCGCACCGCACCGGAATTCCTGGCGATGGAAGCCGGCGACCGAGGCACCGGCAATGTGAACTACTCTCCTGCTTCGATGTGGATGGCGTTGGCCATCGCCGCGCAGGGCGCCAATGGCACGACCCGCTCGCAACTGAACGAACTGCTGGGCTCCGGTTCGCTGACCGATAGCGACTACCAATCGCTGCTAAGTTCGATCAACGGGCAATATTCGGGGGCGAAATCCGAGATGAGCGCCGCGAACTCGCTGTGGATTGATGACGACTACTCTCTTGCCAGCGATTACCAATCCACCGTCAAGAAGATGTTCGAGGCCGAAGTCACCACGTTACCGTTCGACGATCAGGCCGCCGCAAAGATGTCCGATTGGATCGCCAAGCATACGAATGGTTCGCTCAAGCCGAAGATCACGCTGCGTGACCGTGAAGTCCTGTCCATCATCAACACCGTCTATGCGGATGGCCGTTGGAAGGATCCGTTCGAAGAGCAGTCCACCGGCAACGGCACCTTCCACGGCGAAGCCGGAGATGCTCAGGTGCCGATGATGCACCGGACCTTCAGCCAAATGGCTTACGGACATGATGAGTACAACACTTGGCAGCGGGTGGAGATTCCGTTCGACAACGGCGGCAATCTGGCCATCGTGCTGCCGGCCGAAGGGCATTTCGACGAGTTGGCCGGCGATGCCGAGAAGCTCAGTTGGGCGTTCGGTACATGCTCGACGGCTTCCCTTGGCGAGGGCGCAATGGGTTGCGCCGCGGACAGTATGCCCGGATGGGGCGTCTCCGTCAACTCGGTCATGGTGAACGTCACGCTACCGCGATTCACCATCGACAGCATGTTCGACTCGGAAGCCACCATCAAGGCATTCGAAAAACTGGGGGTGACCGATGCGTTCAGTGCAGGCGACGCCGACTTCACCAAGATGATCGACACCGGTTCGCACGGCGAGAACCTGTATATCGGCTCGATTCTGCAAGGCACGCGCATCGAGGTGAACGAAGCCGGCGCCAAGGCCATGTCCTTCACCAAGGTCGGCGCAGACTCCGTTAGCGCGCCGGTGGACAACGTCGAGTTCACGGTGGATCGCCCATTTCTGTATTCGTACGTCACCCCGGACGGCATACCATTATTCATCGGTGCGGTGCGCAACCTCGGCGGAGTCGGTGGAGAAAACTGATACTTTCCTGGCAGTCCGTCAATTAGGGTGTATCGTTTGACGCATGGTTACGATGAAGGAAATCGCGAACAAGGCGGGGGTTTCCGTCTCTACGGTATCGCTGGTGCTCAACGGACGCGACGAGGGGCGCGTAAAGTCCAAAATTGCGGACAATGTGCGCGCCATCGCCACCAAGCTCGGCTACCAGTCGAATCCGCTGGCCAGTTCGCTGCGTACAGGCAGGACGCACATCCTCGGTTTCATCAGTGAGGAGGTGGCCACCACCCCGTACGCCGGCGGTATGATTCTGGGCGCGCAGACCGCTGCAAGCCAGTTCGGCTATATGCTCATCACCGTGAGCACCGACGGCGAGAACAGCGAGAGCGAGGAAATCGCCGCACTCAAGCGATACGGCACCGACGGCTTTCTGTACGCCAAGATGTCGAACCGCATCACCCATGTGCCTTCCTCGCTGGCCAAGACGCCACTGGTGTTGGTGGATGCCACCGACTCGCTTGGCAAAATCCCGAGCGTGGAACCGGACGAGTTCCAAATCGGCTACGACGCCACCACCAGATTGGTTAAGGCCGGATGCGCACGTATCGCCTATGTGGGTTGCTTGGAGCCGCTGATTGCGCAGGACGATCGTTTGGAAGGCTATCAGGCGGCGCTCAGGGACGCCGGCCTCGACTATGACGATCATCTGGTCGTCAATGTGCTCAACAACGGGCCGGCACTGACCGCAGTCAGCGATTTGTTCGATGCCGAGCATCCGGACGGATTCTTCTGCTTCAACGATGCCCGCGCCTGGTATGTGTACGAATGCGCCGCACGCCGAGGACTCACGGTCGGCAAGGACATCTCCGTGGTCGGCGTGGACAACCATCGCGTGTTCGCCGAAACGCTGGAACCGATGCTCACCACTGTGGAACTGCCGCATTTCGAGATGGGCTACTGGGCCGTGGCCAAGCTGGTGTCGATTATCGAAGGACGCTCGATGGACGACGTCTCATGGCCAGCGACCACCGCTCCCCTGCCGCCGATCGACGCGCCGATTCCGGCGAAGATCCACTGCACGCTGATCGAAAAGGCCTCGGTGAAGTAACCGAGTCCCACACGATTTCTCAAGGCCTCCGTTCAGCACGGAGGCCTTTGCGTGTCGAACGGATACGACACGCCGATTTACGTCAATCGATTGACGTAAATCGATTGACGTCGCATAATAATTACTACGCAACAACTTCTACAAAGGCACGGCCGCCCGAGCAGAAGCGTTACATAACCAATAACCAACCAAGTAGTAATCAAAGGATGATTATGGCAAGTGCAACCAAATCTGCATGGAAGAATCCTTCCTATCTGCAGAGCTCTTTCGGCATCTTCATGTTCTTCTGCTCCTGGGGCATCTGGTGGTCCTTCTTCCAGCGCTGGCTCATCTCAGGCGTTGGATTGACCAATGCTGAAGTCGGCACCATCTACTCCATCAACTCGCTGGCCACCCTGGTCATCATGTTTGTGTACGGCGTGATTCAGGATCAGCTCGGCATCAAGCGCAAGCTCGTCATCGTAGTCTCGGTAATCGCCGCCTGCGTTGGCCCATTCGTCCAATTCGTTTACGCCCCGATGATCCTCGCCGGTGGCACCACCCGCTGGATCGGCGCACTCATCGGCTCCATCGTTCTGTCTGCCGGCTTCATGTCCGGCTGCTCCCTGTTCGAGGCCGTCACCGAACGCTACTCCCGTAAATTCGGTTTCGAATATGGCCAGTCCCGTGCTTGGGGCTCCTTCGGTTACGCCATCGTGGCGCTGTGCGCCGGCTTCCTGTTCAACATCAACCCGCTGATCAACTTCTGGGTCGGCTCCGCATTCGGCCTTGGCATGCTCCTCGTGTACGCCTTCTGGGTCCCGGCCGAGCAGAAGGAAGAGCTCAAGAAGGAAACCGCCCCGAACGCAGCCCCCACCAACCCGTCCCTCAAGGAAATGGTCGCCGTTCTCAAGATGCCGACCCTGTGGGTGCTCATCGTCTTCATGCTGCTGACCAACACCTTCTACACCGTGTTCGATCAGCAGATGTTCCCGACCTACTACGCCAACCTCTTCCCCACTGAAGAAATCGGCAACGCCACCTACGGCACCCTGAACGGTTTCCAGGTCTTCCTTGAGTCCGCAATGATGGGCGTGGTCCCGATCATCATGAAGAAGATCGGCGTGCGCAACGCTCTGCTGCTCGGCGCTACCGTGATGTTCCTGCGCATCGGCTTGTGCGGCGTGTTCCACGACCCGATCACCATCTCCATCGTCAAGCTGTTCCACTCCATCGAAGTGCCGCTGTTCTGCCTGCCGGCATTCCGCTACTTCACTCTGCACTTCGACACCAAGCTCTCTGCCACGCTGTACATGGTGGGCTTCCAGATCGCTTCCCAAGTGGGTCAGGTCATCTTCTCGACCCCTCTGGGTGCCTTCCACGACAAGATGGCTCAGATTCTGCCGAACAACGACATGGGATCCCGCGTGACCTTCTGGGTCATCTCTGCCATCGTGCTGTGCGCACTGATTTACGGCTTCTTCGTCATCAAGCATGATGATCAGGAAGTCGGCGGCGACCCGTTCTACACCGACAAGCAGCTGCGTCAGATGGAAGCGGCCAAGGCCTGAAAGGACAGCCATGACTGACTTCACTCCCGAAACCCCTGTTCTCACCCCCATCCGCGACCACGCTGCTGAACTGGCAAAAGCCGAAGCCGGCGTGGCTGAGATGGCCGCCAAGCGCAACAACCGCTGGTACCCGAAGTATCACATCGCCTCCAACGGTGGCTGGATCAACGACCCGAACGGCCTGTGCTTCTACAAGGGCCGCTGGCACGTGTTCTACCAGCTGCACCCCTACGGCACCCAGTGGGGTCCGATGCACTGGGGCCACGTCTCCTCCACCGACATGCTCAACTGGAAGCGCGAGCCCATCATGTTCGCGCCGTCCTTAGAGCAGGAGAAGGACGGCGTGTTCTCCGGTTCCGCCGTCATCGACGACAACGGAGACCTTCGCTTCTACTACACCGGCCACCGTTGGGCCAACGGCCACGACAACACCGGCGGCGACTGGCAGGTGCAGATGACCGCGCTGCCGGACAATGACGAGCTCACCTCCGCCACCAAGCAGGGCATGATCATCGACTGCCCGACCGACAAGGTCGACCACCACTACCGCGACCCGAAGGTCTGGAAGACCGGCGACACCTGGTACATGACCTTCGGTGTCTCCTCTGCGGACAAGCGCGGCCAGATGTGGCTGTTCTCCTCCAAGGACATGGTCCGCTGGGAATACGAGCGCGTGCTCTTCCAGCACCCGGATCCGGATGTGTTCATGCTCGAATGCCCCGACTTCTTCCCCATCAAAGACAAGGACGGCAACGAGAAGTGGGTCATTGGCTTCTCCGCCATGGGGTCCAAGCCCAGCGGCTTCATGAACCGCAACGTCAGCAACGCCGGCTACATGATCGGCACGTGGGAGCCGGGCGGCGAATTCAAGCCGGAAACCGAGTTCCGCCTGTGGGATTGCGGCCACAACTACTACGCCCCGCAGTCCTTCAATGTGGACGGCCGTCAGATCGTCTATGGCTGGATGAGCCCGTTCGTGCAGCCGATTCCCATGGAGGATGACGGCTGGTGTGGCCAGCTCACCCTGCCGCGCGAGATCACCCTTGGCGATGACGGCGACGTGGTCACCGCGCCGGTCGCCGAAATGGAAGGCCTGCGCGAGGATACCCTCGACCATGGTTCGGTCACACTCGACATGGATGGCGAGCAGATCATCGCCGACGACGCCGAGGCCGTGGAAATCGAAATGACCATCGACTTGGCTGCCTCCACTGCCGAGCGTGCGGGTCTGAAGATTCACGCCACTGAGGACGGTGCCTACACCTACGTGGCTTATGACGGCCAGATCGGCCGCGTGGTGGTGGATCGTCAGGCCATGGCCAACGGCGATCGCGGCTACCGCGCCGCCCCACTGACCGACGCCGAACTGGCCTCCGGCAAGCTGGACCTGCGCGTGTTCGTGGATCGCGGCTCCGTGGAGGTCTACGTCAACGGTGGCCACCAAGTGCTGAGCTCCTACTCCTACGCCTCCGAAGGCCCGCGCGCCATCAAGCTCGTCGCCGAGTCCGGTAGTCTCAAGGTGGATTCCCTGAAGCTCCACCACATGAAGTCCATCGGACTGGAGTAGCTCTTTCACCTCCCTCTGACGAGGGAGGTTTTTTTGTGCGCCCTGTCGTTCGCCTTCGCCTATACTGATGGACGGCATATAACACAATCCATCACACGACCGGCAGGCGCGCAGGCTCCTCACCTTACTGTTCCACGCCCCGGCCGCAAGCGCCACCAGCAAACCGGACTGGCGCGGAAAGCAAGGTGACATCCCATGTCCATCGCCAAGCGCCTCAAGCGCCGCATGCCCACCGTCATCGCCGTCATCGTATTGCTGGCAGTCTGGGAAACGTGGGTGGATCTAGGACATGTCTCCCCCACGATGATCTCCGCGCCAAGCGAGATTTTCGCCGCCACCATCGAAACATGGAACACGCTCGGCCCGGCCGCGGCAATCACCGGCTATGAGGGCGTGGTTGGATTCCTGTTTGCCGTGTTCTTCGGCATTATGATCGGCATTGCACTGTACTGCTCGCACACGTTCAACGCGGCGTTCTATCCGCTGCTTGCCGCCGCACAAACCATGCCGCTGATTTCCATCGCCCCGTTGTTCCTGATTTGGTTCGGTTTTGAGATTTCCGGCAAAATCGTAATCGTGGCGGTATTCGGCCTCTTCCCCATCGCCGTGCAGACTGTGCGCGGACTAGAAGCAGTGCCCCAGTTCTATTCCGACGTCGCATTGACCTGCGGCGCGACCCCGGTCTGGACGCTCTGGCACGTGAAGCTGCGCGTTGCCGCACGTCAGATCTATGGCGGTATCCGAGTATCTGCCGCATACATCTTCGCCACGGCATCCACCGCTGAATACCTTGGCGCACGCAAGGGCCTTGGCATCTGGCTGCAGGCTGCCTACAATTCATTCCGCACGCCGCTGATCTTCTCCGCCACCATCGTCATTATCCTGATGACATGCGTACTGATGCTGGCGGTAAACGCCAGCGAGCGCATCCTGCTCGGCCCGCCCGGCGACGACGAAGACCCCGACGCGGACCAGTAGTTCTTTTTTTACCGTCAAAGGCACGAGCCGGCGGCCAGGACCGACTGAACGAAGCGGCTTCTCATGAGGTCTCCAACCCTGTCTCTATAATGGAACAGCTTTACCAGCGTGTGGCAAACCGGCTTTCCCGAGCTTTCATAGGGAATGTCGGGGGCGCTGGTCGAACGGAAATCAAGGCCCTCCATATCGTTTTCTGCCGACTTCCGTTCGAAGCAATCCCAGAGAACGATAGAGAGACAACGAATTAGGGAACCATCATTATGAAGAAAAGCCTTGTATCCAAGGCCGCTGCCCTCGTGGGCGCCCTTGCCATGACTTTCGGTTTCGCCGCATGTGGCCAGACCAACACCGCCGACTCCTCCAACTCCAACACCTCCGACCTCAAGAAGGTCACTTTCATGCTTTCCTGGGCACCCGATACCAACCACATCGGCGTGTACGTGGCCAAGAACAAGGGCTACTTCAAGGACGCCGGCCTTGACGTGGATATCGTGGCCGTGGCCCAGGCCGGTGCCGAACAGGCCGTGAACAACGGTGTGGCCGACTTCGCCCTGTCCAACCTGACCAACGTGGGCGTCTACACGCTGAAGGGCGCTCACATCAAGCAGGTGCTGCAGGTGCAGCAGAAGCCGAGCGCCATTTGGTGCGCACTGGCGTCCAACACCGCCATCAAGTCCCCTAAGGATTTGGATGGCAAGACCTTCGCCACCTTCGGCTCCAACGAGTCCGATGCCGTGGTGCGCCGCATGATCCAAACCGATGGCGGCAAGGGCGAATTCGACAAGGTGACCGTCGGCACCTCCACCTTCCAGACCATGGAATCCGGCAAGGCCGATTTCGGCGGCTTCTACGCCACGTGGGAAGGCGTGCAAGCCGACATGTACGGCCCGAAGCTCAACTGCTTCACCGAGCCTGACTATGGCGTGCCCGGCAACGCCGACACCATCGGCATCATCACCAATGACAAGACCATCAAGAACAATCCCGACCTGGTCAAGAAGTTCACTCAGGCCACTCAAAAGGGTTACGAGTACGCGTACGCCAACCCGGATGACGCCGCGCAGATTCTCGTGGACGAAGCCCCTGACGCCAACCTCAAGCCCGAATTCGTCAAGAAGAGCATGCAGGTTATCGTCGACGGCCAGTACTGGGGCGATCCGGCCAAGATCAAGGACGGCTCTTTCGTGCTCGGCACCAACGACTTCAAGGGCGCTCAGGAATACTTCGACTTCCTGGCTGAAGAAGACGCATACACCGACAGTCATGACAAGATAATTCATGAGGCCCCGCAGGCCAAGGACCTTGCCACCGACGAATTCATCGGCAAGTAATTTCCGATATTCCGAGTTTGAATCTACGCAAAAATGCGTCCTTCCCATGAGGAAAGGACGCATTTTTGCGTATCGGCCGATAAGGTTATTCATAGCGGATCACGCTAACAAGGAGACGATTCTATGGTCCAATGTCCTGACCGTATTATTGCCAGCATGGATACGGGTGTTGATGATGCGTTGGCGTTGGCGTATTTGTTGGGGTCAGCGGATGAGTGCGAGTTGGGCGGCGTGATTGCCGGTTATGGCAATGTGGATGCGAACACGGCTTATGCCAATACTTGCGCGGTGCTTGATTTGTTTGGTCGGGCGGATATTCCAGTGTTTTTAGGGGCTGAGCATCCTTCTTGGGCTGATGCGTTTATTCCTGATGCAGGGTGTGCCCAGTTCCATGGGGATGATGGACTGGGGAATACTCGGCTGGCAGGGTCCGGGGCTCTGGCTGATGGAGCTGGTGTGCCTGGTGATGATATGTCTGGTGATGATATGTCTGGTGATGATATGTCTGGTGATGACATGTCTGTGGATGTGCCCGATGAGGTTGTTTCTGTTGGCGGGTATTTGGCGGGGGATGTTCATGCTCATCCGGCGTTGGGTGCTTGTTCTCGTGTGAACCGCTCTCAGTCGGTGGACCATCCCCAGTCGGCTATGCCGACAGCTCTCGCCAGCGGGGGCAAAAGGAGATGCTCCGTTGATGCTGCGGATGGGATTGAGTATCTGATTGAGCAGGTTCGCGAGTTTGGCCGAGACGTTACCGTGCTGGCTACCGGGCCGTTGACGGATGTGGATGCGGCTATTACTCGAGCACCGGATATTGCATCGAAACTCAGGCTGGTGATGATGGGCGGTACGCTTACCCAACCCGGTAATTGTTGGGATGCGGTAGCTGAGACGAATATCATCCAAGACCCTGAGGCCGCGAATCGTGTATTTCATTCCGGCGCAGACATCACAATGGTGGGACTTGATGTGACTCACCAGTGTTTGCTACCGCAATCGGCGGCCGACCGGTGGCGTGCGACGGGGACCAAGCGCGGGCGGTTCTTGGCTGATCTCGCGGACTTTTCCATCAAGGCAAATTTGGAAGCCGACCCCGCACTGTTCTCTGGCGGCATGCCGTTGCATGATCCGTTAGCGGCGGCGGTTGCACTTGATTCTTCACTGGTCGATTGTTTTGATCTTGCGTTGCGCGCGGAGACCAATACCGGTGATTTCAATGGAGTACGAGGCCGGACCACCGGAGACCCGGTTGGGCTGGTGAATCATTCCATGCCGCATGTGCATGTGGCACTTGGTGTGGATTCGGAACGTTTTTTGGATGAGTTTGTAGAGAGGATGGCTGAGGTGTGCCGGTAACTCCCCTCAGTCCGCTACACGGGCAGCTCGACCGCAATTACGGACAAGCTGCCGCTCGCATTCTTCTGGCTTGACTCTCGTCTCGCCTTCGCCTACAAACAGCCCACCGGGCTGTTTGCTTTACGGCTCAGCCCGTCAGAGGGGGCCTAACAAGGACTATTTCACACCCCCAGCAATCAAGGACCGGCTTCGCCGGACTCATCATTACCTGGTCATGTCCTATCGGCCTCGGCCAGGCGGCGTGAACGAACAGTCCACTGGACTGTTCTTTATTTCACGCCGCCAAATCGGCGATCGCGGTGGATGTAATGGTCGATGGAGCGCCATAGCACGTCACGGCCGCAGTCCGGGAAGAGTTCGGGCACGAAGTCGAGCTCGGCGTAGGCGGCCTCCCACGGCAGGAAGTTGGAGGTGCGCTGTTCGCCGGAAGTACGGATCACCAAGTCGCAATCGGGAATGTCCGGATTGTACAGATGGTCGGCAATCATCTTTTCAGTCACACGGTCGCCGGAAATCTTGCCATCGCGCACTTCGCGAGCGATGGCGGCGCAGGCGTCGGCGATTTCAGCACGGCCACCATAGTTGATGCAGAACACCACATCGATGACCTTGTTGTTCTTGGTGCGCTCCTCGGCGGCTTCAAGCTCGTCGATCACCGACTTCCACAGCTTGGGGCGACGGCCGGACCAGCGCACGCGCACACCCCACTCGTCCATCTGTTCCACACGACGGTGGATGATTTCACGCGAGAAACCCATGAGGAAGCGCACTTCCTGTGGCGAGCGCTTCCAGTTTTCAGTGGAGAACGTGTACAGGCTCAAATACCGTACACCGGCTTCGATGGCACCGGCGATAGTGTCGAACACCACCGGTTCGGCGGCCTGATGACCATTGGTGCGGACCATGCCGCGCTGCTTGGCCCAACGACCATTACCGTCCATAATCACACCGATATGGCGGGGTACCTTGTTCTTGGGGAAGTCGGGAATACGAGCGGGGTCGCTGAACGGAGCTGCGGGAATGTCCAACGACGTGTAATCAACGTTCTCAAAAGCCATACTCATGAATCTATCAAGCGCAGCGAACGAATCGGGCGTTCGAGGTAATACTCCCCCCAATCTTCAACCAACTCCTGCACAACCCGCTCCACAGGCGCGGCATCAAGCACCGACCAATCGCCACGAATCAGTGCATCGAACTGGTTTAACACGAACGGTGCGATACGGCGCGCATCGGTAGTGTGGTCGGCTTCGCACATCACGCCGCCGGACGCGATGGACAGGTACGCCGGCTCCGCCTTGCCGCATACCACGCAAGTGCCCAATCGCGGCGTCCAACCGGCCAAGGCCAAGGCGCGCATCACGTAGGAGTCTCCTATGGCTTGCGGGGCGTGGGATTGTTTGGCGAGCGCGTTCAACGCGCCGATGAGCAGCCGATATTGGTTCGGCAACTGCTCATGTTCGGTGCTGGCGATTTTATCGATAGTCTCAACGATGACGTTGGCGGCCTCATACGCCGCATAATCCGCCGCGATCGGAGCACCATAAGCGGCGACCGCTTCAGCTTGGGAGACCACGTCAAGCGAGCGGCCTTCAGCGATAAGCACATCGACTCGCATGAACGGCTCGAGCCTGGCACCAAAGCGTGATTTGGTGCGACGTACGCCTTTGGCGACCGCCCGAATCTTGCCATGCCCACGCGTCAGGATGGTGATGATACGATCAGCCTCGCCCAGTTTGGAGGTGCGCAACACCACACCTTCGTCTCGGTACAGCGACATCTCATCTCCTTTCCCGCGACGCCTGGCAGACTCTACTCAATGAAGTAGTCAGTAAATAAACAGACCCCAGAAGGCGAACACCAACAGTATGTACAGCATGGTGAAGGCCACCAGCCAGAACAGGATTCGGCCCAGACGGGTGGAGGCCAGTACCGGGTCAGCACCGGTGACGATGTCTCGAACGGATTCGCGACGAGGGGGTATCTGAATCAGGCCGCGGACGGAAGCGACTTCTATCAGATGCATAAAGACGCGGGACCAAGCCCATAGCACCAGCACGGACACCACTTGGATGACCGGCCAGCTCCAATACATGACACCCGGCGTCTCGGTAGGTGCGCTACCCCATGCAAGTTTGACCACGCCCATGATCACCTGCCCGAGTCCGGCGAAGAAGATGAGCAATGTGGCAAGAGTGGTGAGGGTCAAAGTCAGCAGCGCATTGCCGAAACCATGTGCGAAACCGAGTACCACAGGCCGTTCCGGTATCAGCATGCCCGCATGTTTGGCCTCGCGCTTCTCTCGCCGCCATCGGGCATCCGCCGCGATTTTGCGACCCAGCGCCACCAGTGCCAGCACGATGGATGCGAGCAGCAGCAGTACCACCGTGACGTGCAGAATCACACCATATATGGTGCCGACGCGTCTTGCCTTCAAAGCGCCCGGCAGACCGATTGATTGGTACAGATTGGTGCCGGCCACCTTTTCACTGGTCTGCGTGAGTCCGGCGGAAGTGCCGACGGCCCAGTCGATGAGATCGTCCACATAGGCGTCCGCAAACGGGGTGCCCGCTTCGGACTCATCTCCCAAACGCAGCACATGGTTGGCGACCGGGTAGCTGCGCACGGTCACATTCCAGTTATCGGCTTTGTGGGCGTTGTAGAGAATCGCACGCACACCGTCGACCTGCGCCGTCATCACGTCTTTCGAACCGTAAGCCACATAGGTGGGTACGGCGTAGGCGGCGGGTTTGAGTGTGGCGAGGTCGAAATTGTTCAGTCCGAACAGGCCGGTGTCCGCGCTGAACACACGTTGGACGATGGATTGATAGCCTTCGTTCGCGCCAACAAGGGTGAAGTCTTGGGTGACGAAAAATCCCAGCGATTGGCGTGGGCTGAACACCATCGGGCTCAGGAGAATCTGGAAGGCGATGTCCGGATCGTCCTCGAGCAGATACGAGGAGATCCATGTCGATTCGGAGGTGGCATAGATGCCGACCTTGGCCTCGTCTACATCGCTTTGGTCTCGCAGGTATTCGATGACCTGATCATAAGCCTTGGCTGAGGCCGGATAATCGCGGTTGATGTCGGTGGTGTTCCAAACGGGTTTGTCGAGCACTGCGGTCACAAAGCCGGCCGAAGCCATATCAGAGGCCACGTCGCCAAAGGAGTTGTCACAGGTGCCGTATCCGGCACCGTGCATGAACACCACGCCGGGGCGCTTGCCTGATGCGTTCTGAGGTTCCCGAATCAATACCTTGATAGCTTGGACGCCGTCCGCATTGGCCTTGCCCCGAGCACCGGACTCCTTGGTCAGATTGCCGTCGCTGGTCATGTTCAGCGTGATGTATCGCTCGGTGACCTCATACGTGCCTTTTGCCGGCAGCGTTTCTCCGGACGGGTTATCGAAGGTGACTTCGGTATCGTCGGTGAGCGTGGCCATCGACTGGCCGGTGGGTTCGATGTTCCAAGGCACCGTGGTCAGATTGGAAATGGAGACCAGCACGCCAATCAGGATAATGAAGATGGGCAGGCTGACCATCAGCCGGTGGGTGCTGGTCCACGGCTTGGATCGAACAGTCAGGCGATGCTCTTCTTCTTGCGGCACGTGCGCTATTGTAATCTGACCGCGATATTTATGCCGAGGGCCTATTCGGCCGAATCAGTGACCGGGGTGCTGGATTGGGACCACGACCGGGCCGGTGGAATTGACGGGGACTTGACCGTCGGCCTCCATTTGGGCGGCGATATCGTTCGCTATGGTGAGCAGCGTGTCGACGATCTGGTCTTCGGGCACGGTCTTGATGACCTTGCCCTTGATGAAGATCTGGCCCTTGCCATTGCCGGAGGCCACGCCGAGGTCGGCTTCGCGTGCCTCGCCCGGACCGTTGACGATGCAACCCATGACGGCCACTCGGATCGGCGCGGTCACGTCCTTCAGGCCTTCGGTGACGGCGGAGGCGAGCTGGATCACATCCACTTGGGCGCGGCCGCAGCTCGGGCAGGAGATGATGTCGAACTTGCGGGGGCGCAATCCCATGTATTCCAAGAGTTTGCAACCCACCTTGACCTCTTCGGCCGGCGGCGCGGAGAGAGACACGCGAATCGTGTCGCCAATGCCCTCGGCCAAGAGCGCACCGAACGCCAGGCAGGATTTGATGGTGCCCTGCCAGGCGGGGCCGGCCTCGGTGACGCCGAGGTGCAGCGGCCAATCGCCCTTGGAAGCGAGCAGTCGGTACGTTTCGACCATGGTGATGACGTCATGGTGTTTGACGGAGATCTTGAAATCGTGGAAGCCGACGTCCTCGAACATGTGCGCTTCCTTCAAGGCAGAGGCCACCAATGCTTCCGGAGTCGGGCCACCGTATTTGGCGTAGAGTTCCTTGTCCAGCGAGCCGGCGTTCACACCGATACGCAGCGAGATGCCCGCGTCGGTGGCGGCTTTGCAGATGTCCGGGCCGACTTCGTCGAACTTACGGATGTTGCCGGGGTTCACGCGCACGGCCGCGCAGCCGGCGTCGATGGCCTGGAACACGTATTTGGACTGGAAGTGGATATCGGCGATGACCGGAATCGGCGATTTGCGGCAGATTTCCGGCAGTGCGTCGGCATCGTCCTGACTCGGCACGGCCACGCGCACGATGTCGCAGCCGGCGGCGGTCAGTTCGGCGATCTGCTGCAACGTGGCAGGTACGTTGGCCGTGAGCGTGTTGGTCATCGACTGCACGGAGATGGGCGCGCCCCCGCCCACCGGCACCGGGCCCACCATGATGCGGCGGGACTTGCGGCGCGGGTGCAAGGGCGATTCGCTGGTCAGGTCGACCGGATCACCGGTTTTGCGGAACGGCTTTTCGATGGGATTTTCCGTATTCAAGGTATTCATCATTGCTTGTTTATCAGGTCGTCGGCGCGTCGGCGGGCTTCAAGCTCAAGCTGGTTCATTTCCTCCACGTCCGTGAACAGCGGGTTACCACGAAGCTCGGCGTCCATCTGGTCCAGCACGGCTTTGACCGTGTCCACGATGCCGAGGTATGGCAGACGATGCTCGAGGAAGGCATGCACGGCCTGTTCATTGGCTGCATTGAGCACCGCCGTATGCTTCTCGGAGGCGGCCAGGCAGTGGCGGGCCAGTTGCACGGCAGGGAACGCCTCATCGTCCAACGGTTCAAAGGTCCAAGTTGCGGCTTGCGTCCAGTCGCACGCGGCGGCCACATTGGTCATGCGGTCCGGCGCGGACAGGCCCAGCGCGATGGGCAGACGCATGTCTGGCGGCGAAGCTTGGCAAATCGTGGCGCCGTCCACAAATTCGACCATGGAATGGACGATGGACTGCGGGTGCACGGTCACGTCGATGCGTTCAGGCGGCACGTTGAACAAGCGGGACGCCTCGATGACTTCGAGGCCCTTGTTCATCAGTGTGGAGGAGTTGATGGTGACAACCGGCCCCATGTTCCACGTCGGATGATGCAGCGCCTGCTCGGGAGTGATGTTCTCCATGTCGGCACGTTTCCAGCCGCGGAACGGTCCGCCGGAGGCGGTGACCACAAGCTTGGCGACTTCGGCGTGGGTTCCGGAGCGCAGGGATTGCCAGATGGCGGAATGCTCGGAATCGACCGGGTTGATTTGGTTCTCGCGCACTTGCGCGCTGAACAGCAGATGCCCGCCCGCGACTACGGACTCCTTGTTGGCCAATGCCAGCTGGGAACCGGCCTTGAGCGCCGCGATCGACGGTTCGAGTCCGATGGAGCCGGTGATGCCGTTCAATACGACATTCGCACCGGAGCCGGCCATGGCGATGACCGAATCCGGACCGCCGGTCACGCGGACACCTTGTGCGCCGGCCTGTGCGAGAGCTGCTTGCAGCGCTGGAACCTTGGTCTCATCAAACACCGCGACTTCGGACACATGGAACTGTGCGGCCTGTTGCGCCAGCAGCTCGATATGTGCTCCGCCCGCCGCCAGACCGGTGACGGTAAATCGTTCAGGATGACGCGAGATGACGTCAAGTCCTTGGGTGCCGATGGATCCGGTGGATCCGAGAATGATGACAGTGGAGTTGGAGGCTATGCTCACTGTTCCTTCTTCGTATCGTCATTGTTCAGTGTGGGGAACGACAGGTCGGGGATATCCGAATCGAAGTTACCGCCAAGCGGGAACAGCAGCGGGAACGAATCGCTGGAATCGTGCTTATCCTGTGACGGCTGAGCTGCTTCCGTGTCATGGGAGGCGGCAACGTATTCAGATGATTCCACAGCCGGACGGGAGATCGTGCTGTCTGCAGGCTGACTATCGGATACGCGAACCGGAATAGAGTTCGTGTTACGATCCGGCTTGCTGGTGGGAGCAAAGGAGACCGGCATAGCAGCGGACGCAGCCTCGTCAGCAGTGCTATTCACAGGCTGTACTGCCGGGGCGGAGGGTGCCGGGGATGAAACCGAACCCGGTACCTCATTCAATTTCAGCGCATTCGGTGCATCAAGGCTGGGCATCTTAGGAGCGAAGGACGGTGCATCCACTGCCGGAAGTTCCTGAGAAACCGCAGCCATGTGGGCGAGAGCGGCCAAAGAGGAATCGTTCTGCACCATATCCACGGGCTGTTCCGCGAACACCGACGGGGTCGATGCCGGAGCTGCGGGTTCGTGAGCTGCCTGTGCCGGAGCAAACGAGGGGACGCTGCCAGCGGTCACACCGGAAACCGGCGCGGACGGGAGATGCCCAGGAGGCTCAGCCGCAGCAACTGCGGTAGGAGCCACGGAAGGCGTCTCGGAGACGGGCTTCGCCGCAGACTCGTTGGACGCATGCACCGGGTATGCTGCGGGAGCAAAGGAAACCGGCTGTTCCGCATTGGTGCTATTGGTGCTTGTGGTGCTATTGGTGCTTGTGGAAGCATCGAACGATGCAGGAGCCGACGCATAGGCGATCGGTGCCGCCGCGGCCGGCGCTGCGGGAGCAACCGGAGCCGGAGCCGTGAACAGGCTCTGCTCGGCCTGATGCAGGGCATCGAATGATTCGTCATGAGCAACGGCAGCCGGAGCAAAACGTTCGTCAGTTGCCGGGCGCTGCGTTCCGGAAGCGAACAACGGTGAGACGCCGTTCGCTTGAACGGTCACGTTCGTGGCGGTCTGAGCAGGAGCCGCAGGCTCGCCGGACACGAAATCGGCCACACGGGCATAGGATTCCAAGCGACTCAGCAACTGCACGCAGGCGTTCAGGAAGTAATCGACCTGTCGCTCGTCATAGCCTTTCTTGCCCTTGCGCTGGGTGAAGATCACATTGTTGACCGTATTCGCATTGAGATCGGCCAAAGACCGTACATCGTCTTCGGTAACGCCGTCAACGCCCAATGCGGCCGCCGCCTTGTCCACAATCTGGTCGACCAGACGATCCACCTGCTTCTTATCGTACGAAGGTTGCTTGGGCGCTCCGGACTTGAAGCGTTCGCGCTCGTTACGCTCCGCATGGTTCTGGACTTCGTGATACAGCTTCTCGGTCTTCGCCTTCCACGTCACACGCCCGTGCTGTGCGATCTCCCATGTGGTCTGCTTATCGACCACGGCACGTTCCAGACGTCCAAGCGCGGCGTCAACCTGTGCGATCACATAGCCGTTCTTGCGCAAATCAAAGGACACGTTCTGAATGTCATGCTGGGTGAGATTCATGCCCTCGCTGTCATACAAAGCATGGGCGCGCTCCAGGAAAGCGTCCACCTGAGCGGGGTCATACCCCCACTTGCGCTTGCCCGCACGTGCGATGCCCGACTTGCCGTCCCCTTCACGAAGTTCCTGCGCCATCGGCTATTCGACCTCCTGCTGGATATAAACACTCTGCCACAACTTTACGTGACTATTGAGACGCATCTGACCAAGAAGACCGAAATTCACGATTTTGTAGCAGTACTGCAAGCTTCCTTCTGCACGCATCTCATTGAGATTTCAGAACCCTTGCCGAAGACTGTCAAGGAATATCGTCACAGCCTATATCCGTGGAATGAGGGGATTCCATGAAGTGATGAAAAAAAAATGAAAGTGGGCAATGAGGGACTCGAACCCCCGACATCCACCGTGTAAAGGTGGCGCTCTAACCAACTGAGCTAATTGCCCGCAAATGACAACAATAGCGCATGGCCGGCACTACGCGACACGTGGTGTCGCATACGCGTGCCGTAGCGCTCAATCGCAATGACATTCAGTCACGCCCAGCAGCACTACGCAGCACGCGACGCCAGTCAACACGCTTAAAGTCAAGCGTATTGATTGAGGTTTATCAGCGGCCTTTGCCGAATGCGCGCAGGCGGATGCCGTTCCAGTCCGAGCTGACGGTCAGCGGGGTGGCGGCGTTCATACCGGCGGTCTGTGCGGCGGACTGCACGGTGGAGGAGCTGGCGGCACCCGGACGGCCGGGCTTGGGAGTCAGTATCCACAGCGGGCCGTCATTGCCCAGTACCGCGTAGGCGTCAACGATCGTATCGGACAATTCGTCCTCATCATCGCCGTCGCGCCACCATACGATGACGCCGTCCACAGCGGAGTCGTAGTCCTCGTCCACGAGATCCTCGCCCGTGAGCTCTTCAATCTGGGCACGAATGGAATCGTCCACGTCGTCGTCCCAGAGCCACTCCTGGACGATATCGCCGGGCTCGAAACCAAATTCTTCAGCGTTCTGTGATGCCGTTTGATTCACAGGGGACACATTAGCAAGTCTTCGCGAACAAATGCGTTAACGCGGCCGAAAAACGCCGCATTGTGGGCAGACCCATGCGAGTCGTCTCACCAGAAACAACGACTGGCCGCGCGTGTCATGCCTCGCAATGAGGCAAATCGTCGGCCTGCCCCTTGCCGATGGCCACCAACGCCTGATACGCCTCGTTCAGCGTGGCGACCTTGACGTCGCGCAGACCATCCGGCACGCGGCCGGCCACATCCAAACAATTCGACGCGGGGGCCAGGAACCATGTGGCGCCATCGCGCTTGGCGCCACGCATCTTCAGCTCTATGCCGCCGATTCTGCCGACTTTGCCGTCCTTGTCTATGGTGCCGGTGCCGGCGATGGTCTTGCCTCCGCTCTCGTTGGCGGGGGTGAGTTTGTTGATGCGACCCAGAGTGTCAGGAGGAGG
>OAZY01000526.1_pt1 | contig 25782 bp, 29 predicted proteins | sample 1494931 | NCBI WGS metagenome assembly OAZY01 (sample SAMEA2579921, study PRJEB22360) | human gut metagenome | biome: human gut; feature: human-associated habitat; material: faeces | place: Denmark | collected 2008/2010 | reverse complement strand
TTCGCAATTAGCTGCTTGTAAGTCACGCTGCCTGGCCCACCCGCCGATCACCGCGGCTCGCGCCCCATACGTGGCGGCATCAGGGCCTTGCGCCCGCCGTGCGCCAAATTCCATAATTGGTCGGCCTTGAGCAGCATGGTTGATTTGCCAAGACTTCGTCGCAATTAATGATTGATGGTTAATGATGTTTAGAATAAAGGTTTCTAACAGCTGGGCTTCAATCAACGGTCCACTAATTGAAATAATTGGTTCCCGTGGGAAAACAGGGGTTCCTTCTGGCAAAGCCTTAATCGAGCAGTGATTTTTAATCTTGCTCAGGTAATCCAAAAACTCGGGAGTAAATTCATTCAGGGAGGTCAGGTATTCAATATTCTCCTTAGTGAAATGCCAATTTTGAACTTGTTCTACCACTTGCTGGAGACCAGCGACAATGACAAAACTACCGTTGTCGGGAACCCGGCGGTAAAAGACGTCGAAGCGAGCTTGTCGATCATGGGGTAGGGTAGCGTAGTACCCATTGGCCATGGAAAATTCATATAAGTCGGTTAATAGTTGTAGATTCATCTTAAATGCTTCCTTTTAAGTAAAAATTACTTTAATTTGGCTAAAAATAAAAGTATGGTTAACTTTTATTTACGTCTAGTATAAATATTTTGCAGCAAAATGCAAATGATGCCCTTTAGTTAAGTTGGTAGAGCTTTGGTGGCCGCCCAGAATGGTTCAAAGTGGCGGCCCCGACTTCTTTGAAGAGGTGGTTGTGAGTTTTCTTAAAGTTGGAATTATCAATCTTGTCAATTGTCGTACCTAAGAAAGCCGCAAAGACTTCGCGCGCTTGGCGCAGGGTAAAGGTATTACCTAAGATCCGAAGAATTTGGGGTTGATAGTCCAGCTTGTTTTTAATCCGATTAATGGCGGTGGTAATGATTTGAATATGATCAAAGACCAGGTGACCGGCGGGACTTAGGATAATCTCCTGTTGGTCATGGGTGATCACATAGTTGCCCTGATCTTTATCAAGCACAAACCATTGGGCATCTGTGGCTCCATACCCTGGATGCAATTTTGGGGTTGATGGTAAATAGGTCATATAGGCGAGTGCCAGTGCCCGAGTTCCCGTAACCCGCTTGGGATCTGTAAAGGTGGCCAGTTGTTCGGTTGAATTCATCGGAACTTGCAGGCCAATTTTATCGTCAATTAGACGAATACAGGCCGCGTCGGCACTCTCTTTACTCCGCAAGAGGGTTTCGGGGAGGGCCCAATGTCCCTTTAGAGGTTCATCTGCCCGCTTAATCAATAGTAATTGTGGTCGGTGTAATTCAGTATTAAAACTCCAAATAACGTTGGTGATGGTCACCAATGGCCGGGCAATAATTTCACTATCCAATTGACGCTCCTCCCTTCATAATTGTTAACTCAACTCTATTTTAGCATTTCTCGGCCACTAGTAATTGCCCAGTTGCTTTAAATCATGTTAAGGTTAGTTGCTTTTTCAAGCGTTCATAGCGGTGTTCCTAATTGTAGGTGGTCTCGATCATTTCTAAAGGAGAGTGGCTTCGGTCACAGAATAAAATCCCAATGTGATTGAGAATGCAATATTCAATCACTCGCTCCGATAGATAACACTTTCTATTATCAAACACCAATGTACCAATATCATCAAAGGTCAGACATTTCTTTTCCTTTGTCTTGATATTTGAAAATTTTAGTCCTTCTTTAGTGACACCAACAAAACATTCATTCTCCACATAAACTATATTCTTCACCCTTTACCCCTCCCGAAGTAAGGACCTGCCGATAAATCAACATCCTACTATTTCATTTGGTGTTAATTTCTTTCTCTCGAATATAACCTATGCGTCAATTATAAAGTCTGGTCTACTGCAACGAGCTTTCTTGGCCCCTAAATCTAAAGAGAGCGTGTATTTAAATCCAAGGATTTCGATACACGCTCTCGCTTTTTACTACGTCTCCTTCTAACAGAGATTAGAAATAAAAACAAAAATCCACCCGGCGCGACGAAGATGGCGGGTGGAAGGGGAAGGCCGGATTGGGCCTATCCCAGGGAAAGCAAGGCCTTGTAAAGGTCGTTGACCTTCGTGGGCATGTAGTTGTTCATCATCATGATTTGGTGGGAGTCCACGACTTCATCGGTGTACAGGCTTCGCAGGCCCACCATACCCTGGAGGGTGTTGGCCAGGATTTGATGCCGAAGATGGCGGCGACGATCCCGGCGATGATGGCCAGACCGATCACGACCCCCATGACGGGAGCCATCCAATCCGGGGCGGGCGTCCCCTGGGAGTAGGTAGAGCCAGTGGCGAAAATCATGGAGGCCCTCCTTTCATTCTTGCGTATCTTCGGAAAGCCGGAAGGTATCGACGAACTGCTTGTATTCCGAGCTGGAAGTTCCAAAGGATTCGAGGCCATAGAGGCCAGCGGACGAGTAAACGACCTCTCGACGCATGATCACCGAGGAGTCCTCACTATCGCGACCGGTGTAGGAAATGGCCATATGCCCGTCCACGGTGGTGAAGGAATACTTGTCAATCTGCAGAAGACGAGCGACATTGGTCAAGACCTTACGTTTCTGCGCGTCATTGAACCCCTTGGAGTCCTCGACTTGCTTCCGAGTGAATTTGGTGACGGACACAGCGTAGTTGATGTGATCCTTGTCATTGACCGTCGAATAGCGGGCATAAGCGCCGGTGGGATCCTTATAGGTGTCCTTCTCCGGAACGCCCGGGAAATAGACGGAATAGCCCAGATCCTTGGACGTGAACTTCTTCCAGCCCTGGGGGCAGTGACGGAGGAAGTGGCTTTGTTCGCCGATGGGGCAAGTCGACTGGGAGGAACCGCAGGCGGCCAGACCTGTCGTGAAAGCCATCGTTGCTATGACAGCGGAAATCCGCCTGAAAGACCTTTTCATATCAAACCTTTTTTTCTTTCTTGTCGTTTCTTGTTTTTCCATTGTAACACCTTCTAAAGCATGCGGATAAAAATAATCTGGAATGGTTTTATCTTCAATTAAACACTGAATAATATATTTCCAAGGACTCCGCTTTTGATCATCAAACTCTTGAGGTAGTGAACTTTTAAATATTGAACGCCACTTGGGGTCTTGGCGCCGCTTTTTGAACTGTTTTTTAAAAGCTTTGGTATATTTAATTACTCTTGCCATTTATTTTGAAGACTCCAATGCGTCATCAGAGCTAAGCAATGGCTTCAAGTTAATCAAGCACATTTTAGTCCTGATGACGGTTATAACCGATCACTAATTATCGTTGACCGTGGACAATTTGTTAATGTCAAGACAACAGAGGGTAAGCATATTCAAGATGGTGGTTTATATGTTACTCACGGTTTTGCACAAAGAGCTAAAATTCATAAAGGTAATCACCTTAAAGTTAAGACGTTTGGAAGTGATAAACAGTATACTTTTAAAGTTAAGGGCATAGTTAATTCAGAGACCAATCAGGGTGCTTATATTACTGCTCATACCTGGCAAAAGGCTCACGGTTTTTATCAACCATCAATATTGCTAACTGATAAAAACTATCAACATAGTAAAGAAAATACCACTTCTATTGTTTCGATTAATGAACAAAAGAAGAATGCTCACAACTTTATTAATAGTTTAATGAGTATCTTCGCATTGATTATTTTCTTTGGAGCTTTGCTCATTATTATTGTCCTATATAATCTTGGTTCATTAAGCTTTATTGAAAGAACAAGAGATTATGCTACTCTTCGTGTCCTCGGTATCCATAAAAAAGAATTACAGGAACTAACGTTAATTGAAAACCTCATTACGACTCTCATTGGTTGGGTTGTTGGTATTCCCGCGGGTATTTGGTTCTTAGGTCGATATGTAGATACTTTCTCGACAATTAATCTAGAGTACAGCAGATATTATAACTGGCAAACAATCTTGCTTTCCTCGCTCTTTGTTTGGCTATGTTCACTATCAACAACACTCTTCATTAGCCGCAGGATTAAAAATATTGATATGGTACAGGCATTAAAAGGCGTGGAATGATTTTATATCTATATATTAGTAATTGATCTACAGTAATTCTCACTGTTATAGTTAAGTATAATCGTATTTAAGATAATTAAATTAATAGAGTCAGTGTAGACAATGAATAAGCGATCAAATAATACTAGTAAATGGATATTAGCGACAATCGGTGGAATAATTCTATTATCTATCGTGCTCACAGTGTTATTCACAATGTCTATTAGAATACATTCCTCTTACGTAGATTCGCTAATGTATAGATTTAAACAGGTTAGATATTATAATAAGAAATATCAGAGGAGGATTCAAAAGATATCTATAGAGAATGGTCTTAAAGGTAAAGTCAAGATAACAAATTACTATGCTGATCATACAGAAGCAGGTACTAATGTAGACATCCAGGTAACATATAGCAAGAAAATTAATAGTATAAGAAACTATTTCATTACCACATCCGTCTAAGATAGATGACAGATATAGCTTTACCACTGCTAAGATGAAATTCACTGATATTAGTATACCATTTGGTATTGGACATCAATGCTAAAATGTCGTGATAAATTATATTTGGAAAAAGAAAGAACCGTTTAGAATTTCAAATGAAACTCTAAACGGTTCTTCTTCTTAGGAGGCTTATGTCATAAACCCTCTAATAAATTACCTATATTAGTCCACTAAAGGCCATCCAATCATGATCAGACAGTAAACCTGTTTATAACTACTAAACCTAAGCTTAATAGTAACATTACTAGTCCAACGAACATCATACCTATTGATGATCTATCACCTGTTTGAGGTAATCTACTTGTTTTATCGTACGTTTTACCTTGAGTGTAAGCCTTTGGTATTACCTTATTTTCATTATTAGGAACTTGAGGTTTCTTAGGCGTTGTCGGGTTATTAGGAACCTGGGGCTTCTTAGGTGTTGTCGGATTATGGGTATTAGTAATATTGTAACCATCAACAGTACTTGTGTACCCAGCAACTGCATTTTCTGTTACCGTGTAGGTAATCTTCTGACCATTAGCATAAGCGGCTAAGTTGTCAAAACTGTATTGCCAGTTATCACTAGCACTAACCGTCTTGCTTGCGACTTGTTGACCGTTAGCCAACAAGTTCACCGTGATTGAACTTGGGCGGATTCCATCTTGATTGTTGTTATCCTTCCAAGTCTTAGTTCCAGATACCTTGACGGTGGCAGGAGTGTGGTTGTTAGTTACGTTGTAACCATCAACAGTACTTGTGTACCCAGCAACTGCATTTTCTGTTACCGTGTAGGTAATCTTCTGACCATTAGCATAAGCGGCTAAGTTGTCAAAACTGTATTGCCAGTTATCACTAGCACTAACCGTCTTGCTTGCGACTTGTTGACCGTTAGCCAACAAGTTCACCGTGATTGAACTTGGGCGGATTCCATCTTGATTGTTGTTATCCTTCCAAGTCTTAGTTCCAGATACCTTGACGGTGGCAGGAGTGTGGTTGTTAGTTACGTTGTAACCATCAACAGTACTTGTGTACCCAGCAACTGCATTTTCTGTTACCGTGTAGGTAATCTTCTGACCATTAGCATAAGCGGCTAAGTTGTCAAAACTGTATTGCCAGTTATCACTAGCACTAACCGTCTTGCTTGCGACTTGTTGACCGTTAGCCAACAAGTTCACCGTGATTGAACTTGGGCGGATTCCATCTTGATTGTTGTTATCCTTCCAAGTCTTGGTTCCTGAAACTGAGGTTTTCTCCATCTTATCGATAATTTTAATAACGGCCCCTTTTGAATCAAAATTTGTAGAAGTTACGATTACCGTATCTGCTAATTGATATCCCTTAGGTGCCCTGACCTCTTTCAATTGGTAACTATCACGTAACAACCCATAGATAGTGCCCTGTCCTGAGGAATCTGTTGTGATAGTTCCTACAACTTCTCCAGTTGACTGTCGAATTACATCAAAGATAGCGCCATGTAATGGATTGCCAGATTCATCCACCTTTTTTATTGTTAAACTATAGTTATATCCGTTTGCAGTACCATTTGCCTCTTGATAATATACTGTATTAGTATATTCATTCATCTTATGGTCGTTATACGAATAACTTGATGAATTTTTAATTTGTTCTCCGTTAATCAACTTATGAGAAGGCTTTACCTTATAGGTGATAGAGAAACCCTGATTGATATTACCAAGATTCACAGAAAAAGATGAGCCATTGAATTCAGGGGTATATTTTTCAGTTACTTCTTTATAGTTAGACAATGACCAATAGTTATTGGCGTCCTTAACCCAAGTTCCAGTTGCAATTTTTATGCTTGACTGTTCGTAATTAACTCCAGCGGAATTAAGAATATCCTTAATAATAACATTATTCCGTTTAGAATTAGTTGTGTTTATAACAATACGGTAGATAAGTTCATTGTTATCATAATCCATCCATCCATATTTATAAAAATCAATATTACTATCACCTTTATTAACTTTATAGCTTATACCCGTACTATCGATAGTAACTACATTCCCGTTTATTTTAATTGTTGCAGGAAGTATAGTGTCTTTCTTCACCTTTTCTGTATCAGCCATTATTTGCATATTAATGTGGCCGGTGACATCATCATGTGTATCTACATAGTCCGTGTATGTTAAGACCAACGTCTTTTTTTCTTTATTAATAATTGCACTAGCAACCGTAGTCGTCCCATCAGGAGCGTAGACATTAAATGATTGATCTCTAGTAAAATCCAACTCATTAGGAAGTGATATTGTCGTATAATCTCCGGATCTTACTGAATTAGGAACAGAAAAGTCAAAAGAGAATTCTGTAGTTCCTCCACCTGAGATCTCCTTAGTTGATGATCTCTGATTGGTAATTGTAATATCAACGCTAGTTCCTTTATTATATGCAGATGGGGAACTATTATTCTTAGAAATACTATTAACTGATGGACCCTGATTAGTATTAGTCTCACCATTAGAAGTCGAGTATTGACTATTACTTATATGATTACGGTCCTCCTGAACTGGCTGATTATTGTCAGTTGGTGCTCTTGGTTGTGCTTCTGTATTGGTAACTTGCTTCTGAGACGTCTGATCGTCCGAAGAACTAGTATTATCTGTGGTATTACTATTAACGGTACTTATCTGCGATTCTTCCTGTTGATTAATAACAGTCCTGGACCCCGTACCGTTCTGAGTAATATTTGTCTTGCTATCAGCATATACGGTCATACCACTATTAGATGATATCCATATTGACCCTAATAACGAAAATAAGACTAGTCCCATCATAAATAAAAGTCGACGATGCCTAGATTTATTACTCATACTGTTGCCTCCTTCTTTGTTTTCTATGCGCAATACTAAAGATTATCACATGCCCTTATATTACCATATTCTTATAGAAAATTTCACACTAACTTCACCAACCGTCAATAGTGATATCACTAGTATTAGCGTAGTTATCAAATATATGTTCCCGATGACATAACAAAGGCGCTGTATCGACAGTGAAAAAGCCGGCGCAGCGCCTTTTGTTATATTTAAACTCTGGTCTCCCCTAAAGTTTCCCAATTTTATATTTTATTCCTCCCATCCAGAAACAACGACTTTACCAACCATATGCCCACTTTCCACTAAACTATGTGCTTTCCGAAGATTAGTTGCATTTAAAGGAGAAAGGGAATGTGTTAGAGTACACTTTAATTGGCCATTATCAAGAAAATATGCAATTTTTTCTAAAATATCATGTTGGGTTTGCATATCATTTGTATGATAGTAAGACTTGGTATACATCCATTCCCAAGCAAAGATTGCTTTCTTTTGAGTTAATAAACGTAGATTGATAGGTCGCTTATTTTCGGTAATCGAAGCAATAGCCCCCTCAGGCTTAATTAACTCACACATTTCTTTCCAATGATTGTCAATATCTTTTAACTCTAAAATATAATCCACAAATTTATAACCAAGTTCTCTGACTTCGTCGACTAAATTATTCCTGTGGTTTACAGTGTATTTAGCACCATGACTTTTGACCCAATTGATACTTTCGGGACGTGAAGCAGTGGCAATTACGGTTAGTCCTGCATTTGCAGCTAATTGTGTTGCAACTGATCCTACTCCACCAGCACCATTAATGATCAAAATGGTTTTATCTTTATTACTTTGACTATTAGAGGACAATGACAGCTGTTCAAATAGCGCTTCATAAGCTGTCAATGAAGTCAGAGGCATTGCGGCTGCTTCATCGTCGCTTAAGGATTTAGGTGCATGTCCAACAATTCGTTCATCTACTAACTGATATTCACTATTACTTCCTGGACGTTTAAAGGAACCGGCATAATATACCCGATCTCCAGGGTTAAATAGAGATACTTGATTACCCACTTTTTTTACAATTCCACATGCGTCCCATCCAATAACTTTTGGAGTTGTAAGTTTGCCGTGCCCGCCACGTCGTACACCAACATCAACTGGATTAACGGATACAGCATTAACTTTGACGAGCAAATCGTGCCCTTTAGGTACTGGGATACTTTCTTCAAATTCAAATAAGCTTCTAGAATCGTTAATGTTTAAATGTTGAGTAAATCCGATAGCTTTCATAGTGAGTCCTCTTTTCTATTGTTCTATACTTACAAATAGTAACTTGTTATATAAGACATACAAGAAGAGAATTTAAATTATCTATGCAACAATTATTTCCCTAATAGCCACAAGGAATGAATTAATATATAATTGAAGTATTTATTTTTTTAAGAAGGAGTGTTGGGCTTGCAAAGACATATTTTTAACTGTAGTAATGGTTGTCCTGTTGAAAGCACTTTACAAATAATTTCAGGTAAATGGAAAAGTGTAATTTTGTATCATCTTATAAAAAATAAAGTATGTAGATTTAGTGAATTGCAAAAAAAAAATGCCGAATTGCTCTCGCAGGATGCTATCGCTACAACTTAATGAGTTAGAGAAGGACAAGATTATCGAAAAAAAGATATATCCAGTGATTCCTCCTAAAACAGAATATAGAATGACTAGGTTTGGTGAGACACTGACGCCAATTATTCTAGAAATGGACAAATGGGGGCAAACTTACAACTCCATAAACTCTGAGGTATAGTAACTAAAAATGCTTCAAAATTACCTGAATAGTAACATTTCGAAGCATTATAGTTATATTATTTACCTATTTTTTCGTCTTAAACATATCCAGCTAGAGGCGATAGGCTTGCTTTTCATCACTTGAACTTTTATTGCTCTTGGTTGATTTTTGATTTCCCTGTATAATAGTTCTTTGTAGAGAAGTTAAGGCGGTGGCTATTTCCGATCGGAGGTGGTGCTTATGGTGTTAAACCTTTAAAGCCCATAAATCCTAATGAAAGGAGTAGCCTAAGTGTCCGTTGCGGACGCTTTACAATTAATGCTGGCTTTCGGTACTTTTATCGTGGCCTTAATCGCATTAATTGTTGAGCTGATCAAAAGTCAGCAAAAAAAATAACCGCCTTAGCTTGGCAGAGCTAGCGGTTATTTAATCGTATTAAGTTATGCCACCGTCTTTAACGGCTCTACATGGGAAGTCCTGTTCTAGCGGGGCTTCCTTTTTCTGTCTACATTATAGCATGACTATAACTGATTTTCGACTATTTTTAATCAGCTTCCTAACAACTTAAAGGAACATATGTTTGCTTTATGTGCTACAATCCAGGTAAAAGCTAACGGAAATGATGAAATTGTTTATTGATGATGAACCGCATGGCGTGTTCTTCTTAATTGATAACAAGTCCTTTTATGCTAGTTGCGAGGCCGTTGCCCGGGGACTTAACCCCTTAAAAGTACCATTAGTGGTCCTTAGTGAAGCTGAAAATACCAATGGTGGACTCATTTTAGCCACGTCACCCGAAGCTAAAGCTTGCGGTGTTTCTAAGAATACTTCGGCGGCTTTTCTGTGCTTACTTAGCAATCGAAGCTATTTTATGGTTCATTAATTGGATTACGGGATCGGACTTAGATAAACCGACCAAAGTACAGTTGAAGTTAAATGATTACTATCAGGTGACGCCCGGCGATACTTGGAGGACGATTGCCTATAAGTATGCCATGTCAGTCGAGGAGCTGTTAAAGGTGAATTGTGCCAAAGCCGTCGATGTCTTGTCGATTGGCCAATATGGCTTTAATCTGGTGAAAATCTCATCATCATGGCTCCATATGGATGTCGGCTTATCATTTCTACATGATACATCGCCCCTAGTTAATAAAATTGGCCGGACAATCGATCAATTTTTGCTTCTTGCTATATCTAGAATCATTGATATTGTATACTACGGTTATAGTATGATCAGGTTTACTACTGGCGATATGACTGGTCTTGATATTATAAGATTAGTTATGTTTAGTAATGATTATCAAAAGAAGGAGATGATTTCTTATGATTGAGAAAGAAAAAGTTTTAAGCGATGCACCAAAGATTCTAAATTCTGATAACAATCCTTGGGAAGTTACTGTTGAAGGAGATTCGATTATTGGTACATGGAAATGGATGGATGCCCGTTTTTTCACTGAGGGTGGAATCTCCGATGAGGACAAAGAGTTTACTTTTACAGTTACTTTGAAAGATAACGGGAAATGGAAGGAAGTTGATAGCACTTCTAGTAAGACATCAAGTATTAGGATGCATAACGGTAAACTATCTTTCAGTAAAGACATCTCCTTTTCTAAGGGAAAGACTTATCAGAAAAGTATTTCTTTTGGCATTGGACAGGATAAGAAGAGCGGTAAAGTTGGAATTGTTGAATCTAAGTTAGATACTTCAATCATTAAAAAGTCGATTCGAGATTATTTGAAACAATGTGGCTGGAAGAAAGCTGGACTATTTGGATAGGAAATTATATGGTTCACGTGATATAACACTGTTAGTAACAGGGCTGAAGTTACTAACAGTGTTATATCGAAAGGCCCGTTACCTCATTGGGTATTGTACGTATTAGCCTTTGCTGTCAAGAGCAGTTTTATTGCTCTTGGTTGATTTTTGATTTCCCTGTATAATGGATTGAGCAAGAAGTTTTAAGGGCGGTGGCTGTCTTTTCCCTTGTGAGGTGAGGCCCATGGGAACATGGAATAATCTTCAGGAAGGTTTCACAGTCAATGAGCGTCTTCCAGACACTCTCGTTGATGTTGCTGTTTGGCACGTTTTTAATCGCGCTCCTCAGCTATATCGACAAACACCACAAATAAAAAAGTCGCCCTGCGTAACTTTGGTCGGTTACAGGGCGACACTGTAGTTTTGTAATCTAGGCCACCGCCTTTGAAGCAGCTTGCGCGGGAAGTCCTGTTTTCGGCGGGGCTTCCTTTTTCCGTTTATATTATAGCATGACCTTTAAAAACTGGCTAACGCTTTAAACTTTGATCAAGTTCGGATTTGGGTTGCTTGATTGACGGATTTTCTTCAGTAAATGCTTGCAGCTGTTTTTGTGTTCGATTACTGATTTCATGGTGTATATCATTTAGTTTATTTTTTAGTTCTGATTTTTGTTGTGGGTTCCTTGCTTGCTGAACTTGTTGTTGCAAGCTTTGATATGACTGATTAAGCGCTCGGGCTGATAGCTTTTTTATTTTACATTTAAATTACAAGTGCATGCCCCCATCTTCATGCCGGTTCCGAGTTTGGTGTTGCCGTTGCTTTTTCGTCATTTCCCACTCGGTCTCCTTTAGCCCACGTAGTTGCTGTTTTCTTAGATAGTCCGTATTTTTCGCATATAAAATGGTCATTAAGGCTTCGTCCAAAATATTCATCAGGTAATTTTTTGGGCTAGTTGGGTGGTAATTAATGGCCTGATAGTCCTTAACTTGAGCTTGCTTATATTGATCAAAGCGCATTGTCTGTTGTTTCAAACGGGTTTGCACCATTTCAATTTGTTGGTGATCCAACTTAGGATCTTGGCCACATTCGCCAATAAACAGTTGCCGGGTGCCATCATGTTTTAAGATCCGTTGCAGTCGATGATCCTGAATATCTTTTAATTCCATTTTACCTAACAGGTAATTTAAACCGACTTGGTGTTGCTGACTAGTAAAGACGACCGGTGGCTGCTGTTGCAATTGCCTAAGATCATCGGCGCTTAATGGCTTTAATTCTGGGTCATAGTAAACCACAGCGGTATAGATTTGCTCCTTATCAATCGTCTCTAGCTTATCCAGGTCACTGTCCGGAAAAGCAGTCGTTAGAATGCTGTTGTATTGGGTTTGCACTACGGCTTTAACTTCCCGCATGACCCGTAAATTTTTCACCGCTTTCGAAATGAATTCAAGTTCGTTAGGTTGATAAGCGGCTAGCATGCCCCGATCAGTATGCCTCAAATCGTCTAACTGGTGACCATGTTTGGCTAGTACCGTGGTTAATTGCTTCTCAATTGTTTGGGCCCGCTGATTAACTAACTGCCAGCTGGTATATGGCCGCTTGGTAAACGTCAATAATTGCTGGGTTAATAAGTCACTTCGAATATCCGCTAACCGTTCTGCCAATTCGCTACCCTTAAAAATCGTTTGTTCACTATTAGTTTCTTTAATCAGTTCCCGTCGTTCAGCTGCGGTTGTCTGTTCAAAATTAAGTTCCGGATAAAGCTTTTTCGTTGCTCGTTCCACCACTTTATTTAACAACTGGTTAGCTTGTGCTAGTGATGTCGTTTGCTGGTCAATAGTCAGCAGTTGCTTGGTTACATCTTCACCAACCGCGTGTTTAATTAATAAGCTGTTTTTCCAATTAAATAGCATGCGCTGTTTATCGTCTAAATGTTCTAAATCGACATAGGTTTTCAATTGCTGACTTAGATGACTAATTGTGTGTTTTTCAGAGAACGATAGCTCGTCAGTTAACGCATCAAAATGTTCATGATTTCTTATCTTTTCGTCAAGATTATGATATTTAGCTTGAGCGTTTCTTTGCGCTCTAACTTGTTGATTAAATGCTTTTCGATTTTTTCTTTGGCTGTTAATGCCTTCGTGTTGGGTAGGTGTCTCTTGAATCCCTTGATCGACAAACGATTTTTCACTAATCCGATCCGGAATATTTTTTTGTGCCAAAACTTGATTAACACTGTTTGCCCAATTGTGCCGCCATTCAGTTATTTTTTCTTTTTTATCCCAATCAACCAACCAAATTTTTCTTTGTTTTGGAAACCCGCTTTTGGTTAAAAGTTGCTTGCCATTTTCATCTTTAATGTACTGCGTCTTTGCTTTTAATCCCCAACTACCATCGGGGTTAAATGGTCGGTTCGTTAACATCACATGTGCATGCGGATTGTCTGGGTGATCGCGATGAATTGCTACGTCAGCTACCATGCCTTGATCAACAAAATTTTCTTGAACATATTTTGTCAATAATTCTTTCTGTTCATCTTCGCTTAGTTCAACTGGTAAGGCTACGTTAAACTCTTTCGCGTACCGAGAATTTGCTCGCCGATCTTTCTTTTCAACTTCATTCCATAATTGTTCTCGATTACTGGCCCATTCTGGTGCGTTTTTTGGGGTTAAAATAAAGCTTTCTGGCATAACCGCGCGGGCATAAAAGTAGTGGCGTCCTTCCTTATCATCAAATAATTTTTCACCGCTTCGATAAGCGGCACTGGCAATCGCACTTCGTCCTTTTCCAGCACTAATATTACTAAAACTCATATGAAAAATTGCCATGTTAGTCACCTCTTTGCTTTGATTCTATGGGCTTGACTTTGTTGTCGCCATCGGCGACTTCTAATACAGGATTTTTGGGGTTAGCACAACATAGAATTTATTCTATGTGTAAGTGCGCATTGACCTCGTTTCACTCGGTCTGCTGATCATCTAAACTCTCCATTTAGTGTAGATCCTCCGCTTCGCTTTTTCAACTTTTATACTTTGACTTAACGTTTCTTATATGATATAGTTTCGGTGATTATTTCTAATATGATTGGAGGGCTCGTTATGTCTCAAAGTAACTTAGAAAAACAAGAAGCTAAATTAAAACAGCTTAACCAAAAAATTAGAGAAGAAAAATATAAAATTGAACAACGGCTAGGTAAACAAATTATCAGCCAAGCCAATTTAGAGTATACTAATTTATCTAATGACCAGATTAAGCTTTTAGCCCAGCAATTTTCTGAATTTTTAAAGGAAAAGACTGTAGATCGTTAATCATAAGAGATGGGGAAATTCCATGCCTAATCAATATGAAAAACTAGTCGAGCAGCAAGCACGTTTAAAACAAAAAATTGAGCGGGAAGATTTTAAATTACGGCAATCTAAATACTATGAAAATCGGCAAGCCCGTAAAGCCCGTTCTCGCCGACTAATTCAAAAAGGAGCCTTACTCGAAAAATACTTTCAGGCTGATAACTTATCAGTCGAACAAACCGAAGAACTTTTAAAAATATTTGCTAATTACGTTAACGCCCATAAACCGAACAAATTCAAAAACGATCAACCTAATAACTAGGCCGATCGTTTTTATTTTCAGGATTATTTTTGGGCTTAATTTCTGGATTGTGTTTAGCAAAGACTTTTAACTGTTTTTGAATTCTTTGTGTAAGCTCTGCTTTACTTTCTTTGTGCTTCCTTTTACTTGATCGCTGTTGAATTATCTTTTGACCCTTACCTCTTCTTTTTGATTTTAGGTCAAGCGTAAAATCTGAAATTTTATTTTGATCTAGCTTACTTAAATGACCGATTTCTTTAAAGTTTAAACCGGCTTTGGGAAAGCGATAAATATTACCAAGATCGACCCAGGAAGGTTTCTTCAACCCAGCGGATTGCCAATCTTGAATCGGATAATATTGTTGCTTGATATAAGCCGACTTCTTTTCATACTGACTAGTAATTTTAAAAGCCTCGACCGTCTGTTCTGATACCCGACGAATTAAAACTGGCCGAGACTTGCCACCGTTAGTTTCTACAAAACTAACGTATAGGCTGACTAAGTCATTAGTCCTCATCTGGATCGTTGAGCCAATCAGCGACCTCTTTAGCGTCTTTGAACTCGGTGACTGGTGTCCCTTCGGTCGCCTTTAAAAAGCGTAAATTAGCTCTTTCTTCTTCGCTTAAAGACGCATTAAAAGGTAAAGCACCATTAGCAACAATCCGCTTGTAAAACATGTTAATGGCCGTGGTTGGATTTAAGCCCAATTCGCTTAAAACTGCTTCGGTATCATCGGCCAAATCTTTATCAATCTTGACTTGGACCCGTTTCTTTTCCTTAACTGCCATGATTGTCTCATCTCCTTTCTTTTATTACTACCATTATACTACCTTTTGAGTACCTTATCAATAGATAAAGCCCTGGCCTCAAATCACCTGAGCTTGGCGTTGATCTAAAAGCTGAACTTTTGAGCTGGTTAGCCTGGTTAGCTCTGGTGATCATTTAAAAGCCCCTATTCTTCTGTCTAAGCCATTTAAATCTAACTTAAGTATAAAGAGATTAGTAAGTCTTAAAACCGCTTAGAAAGGATTTTGTAGCCTTTTGGGACTAGTAGTACAACCCACTGTTATCGTTGTCGGCCGACTTTTCTTCTTCGGGGTGTTTGGCCGCATAGTCTTTAGCCGCTTGTCGGTTCCACCAAACACCAAATAGGTTTTGCATGGTGCCGTACAGGTAGTTCTCAACATTCTTGATATGTTTCTCATCGCTTCTTAGGGCATTAAAATAGCGTCTTAATGTTTTGGTCATCATTTTTTTTAAATCAGGATCGTCTAATAGAATCCATACGCCTAAATCCTTATGTTCTTTTTCAACAGCATATTTGGCGTTTAAGATAATGCCAATAAAGCGCCGCATTTGTTGTGGGGTACGGCACCAAAAGCTAAGTAGTTGCACTGCTTCTGGTTCTAAGAAAACCGGTAAGCCATTATCTTCGTCAGTTAAGAACTTATCAGCATGTTTTACTAAATCCCGATTTTGGGCTTCAAGTTCAGCTGGTGAAAAATTGGCTGTGGAAAAGTCCAACTTTTGAGTATCTGTATCGTATCTATTAGTATCTATATTATTTTTATAGTCTTTATATAGATTAACTGCATTTTTTGCAGTTCCGCTTGTATCAAGGGTTTGAGGGCTTTTTTCAACGGTCTCTTGCGGAACTGCATTTTTTGCAGTTCCGCTTGTATCAAGGGTTTCAACGGTCTCTTGCGGAACTGCATTTTTTGCAGTTCCGCTTGTATCAAGGGTTTCAGGCTCTTTTTGCCCATATTCGCCCCTTAAATAAACATCAGTAGCTTTTACATCGAGCTTAGAAAGGTATAGACGATTTGGTTCATTCTTTTTAGTCTTTGGGTTGAATCCCATTTGTTTTTGTAAGAGTAGGCCGGCTGATTTAAGTTCAGCTTTTATTTTAATAACTTTATGTTCCGAACAGTTAAACAGATTAATTAATTCTTGATTGGTAAAAATAAAGTAGACGTGTCCTTCTTCATCAACCCAGTTGTTGCGCAAAGAATACTCGAGCCGATCTTTCAGTACCATATAAGCCAATTTAGCATCACTGCTTAAATGTTTATATTGCTCGCCATACATTAATACCTTAGGGAACTGGAAAAATAAGGCTCCATATACGTTATCGGCTTCATAGTAATTAAAATTAGTTGATTTTGTCATAATAAAAACTCCCTTTCTTGACTGACACACGCTGTCTCAAAAGAGAGTTGCTAAAACATTTGACTTGCATTATAATACAAACCTGATATGCTCTAACTGAATTACAAAGCGAACATTGGCTGTGATCGGCTTTGTAATTTTACCAGCATGTGTCTATTTTTGGTTGCCCATTCGGCAACTTTTTTAATTTCTAACAACAAAAAATGGACTAAATAGCTCCAGTTAGCTACTTAGTCCATTGACTTCAATTTGTTTTTAACTATCCTTAACTTGTCCTTTCGGACTGGTTTGCGGTATAATTAACCTACAAATTAAGAGCAATGTTCAGACGATTTAAACCGGCAAGTAAAAATCGTCTGAACCTAAGTAGCTGCCTGATAGCTACTTGCTAAACCAAAGGTCCCTGATTCCTCGTGAATTGGGGACTTTTTGGTTTAGCTTGATCTCTTTATTCGGTTGTTAAATTAGTCTTAGTCTAGCATAGTACTTCCTAACCGGCAACTTTATTCTGTCTTGTATACTTTACCAGCCCCTATCGGTCCGTTGAGTCCGTTGATAAGATACAAGGTCTTCGTATCAATTATTGCTATCAACTATTTGTGATTTCATCATTTTCCCCACTCAATTATTCTTGAAAGTCTCTATAAGCATTTTCTATTATGGTATCTAATAAGGTTGATCTTGATTTTGCGTTCAACTGATTAACCATTTTATCTAAACGATCAATATTCTTTTGTTGGATTGAGAAGCTTGTCTTTACTTTTCGTTCCCAATTCAATTTTTCGTTAAGTGCATCTTTTTGCTGAATGTCTCTAGCCACTTGGTAATCGTTGTTGGTACTTGAAAACTTTTCAAATTTGTTTGCCATAAGTTAATCATTCCCCCGTTTTTGGATTTCTGAAAACACGTCACTTAATAGTTTGAGAAATGGCTCTTGTTCATGCAACTTGTCATTCTGGGTTGCATATTCTAGTATGCCCTCCTTTGCAAGCATACTAGCGTTAACTAATTCCTTTTCTGGGATAACCCCAATGACGTTATCTATATGTTTGAGTGCTGATAAAAATTCGTGAGAAGAATTAGTATTGTGTTTGATTCGATTGCCTAAAAAGAATACGTTGGCAGTAATATATGATTTACCACTAACTGGATCAACAACTTCATCTTGCAAAGTTCCCACACTTTGTAATACTTTTATATGACTTTCATACCCAAATCGACTTGGTTCCATTGGAGAAATGATTTTATCGGCTACAGCTACACCATTTTTGCTTAACAGGTTCCAAGCTGGTGGCAAGTCGATAATTATGTAGTCATATTTTTGATTCAGTTCTTGCGCATTTTTAACAAACCACATAAATAATAGCAATTCTCTATTTGGTTTTGAGACTAAACGATCTGCTACTTCTTCCAGGTTGCTAGTTGATGGAATTATCGCGATATTATCCTGAACATGTGTCTCAATTAACCCGGAGCTTGGTTTTTCTAGGACATCTGCAATGGTGGGCTTTCCACTGAAATTAAAATGTTCATTTTCAAAAGTGCCCGTCAAACTCTTCTGTGCGTCCAAATCGATCATCAAAACTTTTTGATCTTGTGTTTGTAAAAATTTGGCGAACTGAAATGCCATTGTGGTTTTACCAACGCCACCTTTGATAGCCATAAAACTGATTACTTGCATAACACACTTTCCTCCTAACATATAAAGATAAAGGTAATACTTAACGAATACCTTATTCTCCTAAATAATACGACTTTAAGAACACAAAATCAAGATAAAAGTGGCACTAATGGAATACATAAAACGCATAAAGGTATTTATTTGGTGGTATAAATAGGTTTCAACAATTAGTCATACCTATTATCTGTTAACATTAAATTTCTTTCGATACCTTATAAAGGTCGTCCGTTTAATCCCAGTATTTCGAGCTACATCAATGTCACTCATGCCTGCCTGGTAAAGCTTAAAAGCATGTTGCAAGCGGGGATCGTCTTGGGTGTATTGGGGGGGTTTACGTCCGTGATATTTACCTTGCTGTTTTGCTAGGGCGATTCCTTGTTGCTGACGTTCGATGATCCGCTTACGTTCACTTTCCGCCTGGTACTTATACAATTCAATGATGAGGTTAGTCATAAGTTGACGCAAATTAGGGTCAGCAATCCCTGTCATGGACGGTAAATTTAACACATCTAGGGTGGCACCCTTATTTTGAATGGTGTTCATAATCTGAGTTAAATCCTGGTTGTTTCTGCCTAAGCGATCTAATTCAGTGACCAGGACAATATCACCCTCACGAATATAGGCCAGCATTTTTTGCAGTTCTGGCCGATTAGTGTTAGCCCCACTTAATTTATCCGCAAATAATTTATCAACGCCTTTTAAAGCCGCTAACTGTCGATCTAAATGTTGCTATAACAACATTTTTGAACGTAAATATTAACGCTTTGAGATTTGTGTACTTTAACATACTTTCTTAAGTCATGAATAGGGATAAACAGTTCATTTGTATCCATAGGATCATCTAAAGTCAATCCCATTCCTGTTTTTGGAATATTAGATTGAAAGGCTTATATGGCCGGGACCAGCTTCTCTTTGCACGTTTAGACTCGGTAGCCAGCTTACTCCAAAATATTCCGTATTAAACAAAACATAAGCTTCAAGAAGAAAAAAGACCAAGTCACAACCGCAAAAACTATTAAAGTCGACTTGACTTTTATCAAGACAGTCGTACAATGTTTTTAATTAGATTAAAGGTATAAATTACTTTTAAATAAAAGTAATTTATACCTTTATTTAAAATAATTAAGCAAATGAGGTGCGGATTTTGAGAGTCCAAAATATTAAGCGGTCAAGTATCTGGAAGATTCGGTTGTCAACAGCAACGATGACGTTGATTCCTGCAGCAGTCGGAATTAACTATGTTGCCAAGGCGTTTGCCGAAGGATTAAAATTACCGGTTTGGTTAGGAACGTTGGGAACTTTTCTGGCAAGTATGTTAGCTGGCCCGGTGGCTGGTGCAATTAGTGGCTTTATTAATAACGTCATTTATGGATTGACGCTATCACCGGTTTCAACGGTCTACGCAATTACTAGTATTGGAATTGGGATTGCCGTTGGGGTCCTCCACGCCAAGGGATGGTTTTCATCCGCAAAGAAAGTATTCGTATCCGCTATTATTATTGCAATTGTATCTGCTGTCATTTCAACACCACTTAATGTCATTTTTTGGGGTGGCCAAACTGGGATTCCTTGGGGTGATTCAATTTTCGCTGCGATGATCGCTAATCACATTCCAGTTTGGATTTCATCATTTACTGATGAATTTATTTTGGACATTTTGGATAAAGTTGTTGTTGCCTACTTGGCATTCTTTATCTATCGGCAACTGCCGCAGCGAATGATTCGCTTTTTCAGGGATGATAAATAATGAATGAACCAAATTCAATTTTACAAGGTTCGGTAGCTCACCGTGGCTGGACGTCGGTAGTTGATCCGGTAACAAAATTATTGATGGCCCTTGATCTGGCCTTACTAAGCTTTTGTTTCACCAATTTGTTAGTTGAAATTGCGCTTGTATTCGTTGCGCTAGTGATTCTACTGATTTCGAAAGCCGGCAAGTCGGCGGTTCACGCAATTGAATTCAGCTCATTCTTAATTTTTACAATGCTGATTATTCAGGGCCTCTTTTACAGTCACAATCAGACTCTGTTGGTTTCAGTGGTCGGGATTCGATTCTATCAAGAAGGGCTGTTATATGCAGCAACGATGGGGTGTCGAATTTTTGTCATTATTTTAGCAACCAGCTTTTTTATGACAACGACTACAGTGTCAGAAAATTCTAAATATTTGGAGCAGGTCGGTCTCTCCTATAAAGCGGTCTATATATTGATGTCGGTTTGCTATATTTTACCGGAAATGATGGCCAACATGAAAAAAATTCAAATGGCGCAACGGGCACGTGGCATTAATCAACAGAAAACCATTCTTGAAAAGATTAAATCAATTTTACCAGTGCTGGTTCCATTAGTGATCAAAACGCTTGATCAATCAATGGAACGGTCGATCGCCCTGCGATTACGTGGATTTAATAGTCCCCATCGGGTAGCACTAAAATCGGCAAATCTTTATCGGCACGAAATGGTTAATCATCGTGGCTTGAGTTTATTAGCAATTATATTGATTGAGTGGAAATTATGGATAATCGGCAGCAAATTCATTTAGAAAATTTAAGTCTACGTTACCGAGGGATTGAAACATCCGCGCTAAAACATATTTCGGTTGACGCCGAATTTGGGCATGTTATTGGCATCATTGGTAATCATCATGCAGGTAAAACATCGTTATGTCGGGTATTAGCCGGAATTGTACCAACAATTATTTCAGGTGATGTAACGGGAACCATTCAAGTTGGATCATTATCGCCAAATTTGGATTGGCAGAAGTATAATCAGCAAACCGGTGTTGTGCTGCAGAATCCGGCTGGTCAATTGAGTGGGCTTGCCGATACGGTTGCCGATGAAATTGCGTTTGATCTTATTAATCAAGGAGTTCCAGCTGATCAAATTAAACGGCGAGTCCTCAATGTTGCCGATCAGTTGGGGTTAGGCGACCAATTAAATCAATCACCGGGAACGCTGTCTGGCGGACAAAAACAACGGCTGGCAATTGCCACAGCAATCGTAACTGATCCGTCAATTTTGGTTTTAGATGATCCCACCAGTGAAATGGATCCACTTGGACGTCAGCATTTCTTCAGTTGGTTAGTCAGTGTTGAAAAAAAGACGATCTTCATTGTGTCAAATGAAGTCGACGATCTCTGTGAAATTGCTGACCAAATTTGGGTTCTGAAAGCTGGCGAGTTAGTTGCGGCAGGAAAACCGCTGACTGTTTTTAATCATCTGAAGCCGGACTGGCAGCTTGATGAACCGACTGTGTTTCGATTGGCAAAATTAATGAAGTGGTCAATCCCTGGTGCAGCAGACGAGTTTCCGGTTACCAATCAACAATTAGAGGAGGCTTATTATGCCGCAAATTGAAATTAGTGGGTTGCGTTACACTTATCCAGAACACTCATTTCAGGTGGAAATTGATCGGCAATCTTTTGACAGTCCACTAACCGCAATTGTTGGTCAGAACGGCGCTGGTAAATCAACTTTGTTAAAGTTACTGATCGGATTGATAACACCGCAAGAAGGGACCATTATGATTAATGGCGTTTCAATAGATGAGTTGAAATCACAGGCAAAGTTGAAACAAATTGGCGTGACATTTCAAGATCCAGATGATCAATTATTTAACGCAACGGTTCAAAAAGAAGTGGCTTGGGGGCTTTCTCAAATTGAATCGGATCAATTGATGATTAAAAAAGCGGCTGATCAAGCTTTGGTTGCGGTTGGATTAGCTGATAAAGCAGCCGAAAATCCATATGACCTTTCGTTATCTGAACGAAAGTTATTAACGTTTGCAACGGTTTTGGCCATTAATCCTGCAATTTATTTGTTTGACGAGCCGATGATGTCGTTAGACTGGCCCAGTCGAAAGCGAATGACTAACATTTTTCATCAACTTGTAAAAAGTGGTCATCAGGTGATCACGATTACTCATGATATGGATTGGGTAGCGGCTGAATTTTCGACAGTTCACGTGATGGCGCATGGTCAGATTGCCTTTTCCGGGACACCTTCAGCCTTATTTGGTAATTCAGGACTGGTTAAGCGGGTGGGATTGCTGCCACCAAGAATTATGACGATAACGAGTGCATTAGGTGATCACTCGGTTTATTTAACCCCAGAGGATTACTGCAGGAAGCATAAACAAGTTGCCAACAATTTAAATTGATAAAGATGATAATAGCAACATCTAATTAAAAGTAATAAACATTAAGGATTGGTCATTGTGGTGACCAATCCTTTTGCATATAATGAAAATATTAACCTTGAATTTACACTTTAAGTGCAACACTAATTAAATAAAGAATGGCCCATGGCTAAATTTCTGTAAAATGATGTTTGCGAAAACAATCATGAAAGGAATTCAGCCATGGACCACTACAAGCATATTACCATAGATGAACGGGAAACTATCTTTTTAATGAGGAATCATGGAAACTCACTTCTTGAGATTGCCAGCCATATCAAGAAAAGTTACTCAACCATTTCTCGAGAATTAAGCCGTAATTCTACTGGTAAATCCTATTCACCTTCGAAGGCTCAGGAGAAGTACAAACAGTGCAAAGAGAAGCTGGTCTCGGCCATATAAGCCTTTCAATCTAATATTCCAAAAACAGGAATGGGATTGACTTTAGATGATCCTATGGATACAAATGAACTGTTTATCCCTATTCATGACTGTTAAAGTACACAAATCTCAAGATATTAATAATTTAAGATTGGGAGATATATAAGCTCTTGGAGTATATTTTTACTAATTTTTCATGAAAGAAAATTGAACAAATTTGTATAGCAATTCTCTTATAAGTAAGGCCAATAGGGTATACCCTATTGGTCGTTTTTATTTCTGTGCTATACTAGGAATTACAAATGTTCATTAGAACTGTCCAAAAGGAGAATTAGAAATGGCTAAAATCGGTTATGCGCGTGTGAGTTCCAAGGAGCAACATTTAGATCGACAGTTAGCGGCTTTAAAAGACGTCGATAAATTATTTACGGATAAATTAAGTGGGGCTAACACTAATCGGCCAGAACTGCAAAAAATGCTGGCCTATATTCGTGAGGGTGATATTGTCCTGGTCACTGAATTAGATCGCTTAGGCAGAAACAACCAGGATTTAACTAAGATCATGAACACCATTCAAAATAAGGGGGCCACCCTAGATGTGTTAAATTTGCCGTCCATGACAGGGATTGCTGACTCAAATTTACGTCAACTGATGACCAACTTGATTATTGAACTCTATAAGTACCAGGCCGAAAGTGAACGTAAGCGAATCATTGAGCGCCAGCAGCAAGGAATTACCTTAGCTAAGCGGCAGGGTAAATATCATGGACGCAAACCCCAATACACCCAAGACGATCCCCGCTTACAACATGCTTTTAAACTTTATCAGGCAGGCATGAGTGACATTGATGTGGCTCGAAATACCGGGATTAAACGGACGACCTTTATCAGATATCGCAAAAAATTTAATATAAAAAGATGAGACTTATATGTCAGATAAATTAAAAACCGTTTTTTATGAGCAGCAAAACTATTTTGAGAAAATGATGGGAATCATGTTAGAGTGGTATCATTTATTAATCGGAATGCAAACAACTGTGCTCAACATAGTTCTGGAAGTGTCTGTTGTTCTATTCTTCGATTGCATGCTTAGTAGTTTTCGATTCATCGTACACGTTGAACTGCGTTTCATTAAACACAATATCTTGATTACTGTGATTAATATTTTCATCATGTTCAACATGCTTCTGAATGCCGGAATATCCAATTTACTAGGGAGCTCTGCCGGGGGCATTAAGAACACATTTCCTAATAACCATTAAATTTCATTTTCAAGATTGTATTTGAAAATAAAATGTTACCTTTTACCCTAGAAAGGTAACGCCAAAAGAAAAATTCCTAATGCATTTAGCAAAGGGAATTTTTTGTAATTAATTCGTGGTTTTTTTGATAATCATTTGAAAGTGAATTATCGAATTGTGGCCCCTAATACGTTTTTAAAATGATTCATCGCCCATTCAGCACCAGCTGGTGAAAACGTAGCCACGGCTGCTTGTGGAATCACAATGTGGTAATCCAGGTTGTAGGCACTGATTGCGGTGTGGAGGACACAAATATCAGTGCAAACACCAGCAATCCAGACTTCATCAATCCGCCGTTCCCGCAGGTAGTTATCCAAATTGGTGTTTTGGAAGGAGGAGTAACGGTTCTTATTGAATTTGTAGACATGGGAATCGTCACGATGTTGATCAAACCAGCTGCCGACTTGGCCGTATAGTTTCTGACCGGTCGTCCCAATAATATTATGGGCCGGATATAGTTTGGTTTCTGGATTGAATGGGTCATTAAGCCGGTGACCATCAGTGGGAAAGATCACATAATCATGCTGGCTTAAGAATTGATCGGCTAACCGCATAATTTCTGGGGCCAACGTCTGCGCTGGCTTGCCAACCGTTAGTGATCCCTTATCAGCCACAAAGTCATTTGTATAGTCAATAATTAAGAGCGCTTTAGCCATCTTAATGTTCCTCCGTAAATTGAGCTTTAGTAATTAACTGTTCTTGCAATTCAGCCAATGTAGCTGTTAAGTAAACTGGGTACCGATCGGGGTTAACTAACCGTTTTGTGGCTTCTGGTAATTCTGCTACTTGATCCATTGAGAATTGCTGAATCTTAAAGAGATCATTTTCGATTGGGGAAGCATTGGAACCCAGATATTCTTGCATCAAGGGCTTAGCATTAAAGTTAGTCAGAACTTGGCTGGCGTGCGTGACTGCCGAATTAGCATTAACCACTTTCAATGGAGCCGTGATGTGCTCATCAGCCAGGGCAATCACATCGGCGATCGCTTGATGAAGGTTATCTTGCCGGTAAATCCGGTAAACTTGCTTATTACCAGGCAGGGTGATCTTTTCTCTGCTATCACTAACCTTAATTTTTGGGATCCATTGATCATTAATCTTTTCTTCGGCGAGCTTATAAACGCCACTTAATACCGGACTGGAGGAACTGGTAATTAAACGTTCCCCAATCCCAAAGTTATCAATTGGAGCTCCTTCATCCAACAACGACTTAACTACATGCGCATCAAGGGCATTTGAAGCTGTAATCTTTGCCTTGGGGAAGCCAGCATCATCGAGCATCTTCCGGGCTTTGATGGCTAATTGCGAAATGTCACCGGAATCGATCCGGATCCCGACTGGTTGGTGCCCTTGAGCGCTAACTTGCTTGAAGACCCGAATCGCGTTCGGCACCCCTGACTTCAAGACATCATAAGTATCAACGAGCAAGGAAACTTTGTCAGGATAAACCTTGGCCCAAGCTTGAAAGGCACTTAATTCATCAGAGAAGCTTTCGACCCAGGCATGTGCCATTGTACCGGCCGCGGGAATATTAAATTTACTGGCTGCTTGTAAGTTCGACGTGCTGGTACAACCGCCGATCACCGCGGCTCCCCCCCCCCACCGGGCGGGGTCAGGGCCCGGATTACCTG
>OAZY01000516.1_pt1 | contig 26300 bp, 20 predicted proteins | sample 1494931 | NCBI WGS metagenome assembly OAZY01 (sample SAMEA2579921, study PRJEB22360) | human gut metagenome | biome: human gut; feature: human-associated habitat; material: faeces | place: Denmark | collected 2008/2010 | reverse complement strand
GGTCAGAATCAATCTGAAGAAAAGTCAGCGTCTGCTTCTAAAGAAGCACAAGCCATTTGGATGAAGGCTTTTAAGACCTATGTTGGTCGTCAGCCTCTTCCAGAGGAATTTCTTCTAGGTAAGTCTTCGGGATATGATGTGTCAACCATCCATAAATTCATCTCAGATGGCAAGGCAGCCAAACCAGCTAAGCCAGCCATGGCTAAGAGTAAAAAAATCTTGATGATTGCTGGTATTGTTGTTGCAGTCTTGGCCCTTACTGGCTACAGCTTTGGATCTTATTATTACTCACGAGGTCAAGTAGCAGAGCGTTATGAAACAGCTGCTAAGAAGAGCTTCAAGGATAGTTTGGAATACCAGGTGTGGTCTGATACTAAAAAAGAAATTAAAACATCTGAAGTTAAGTATACAGACACCAAAAATACAACAACCTATAGCAAGAGCCAACTCATGTCTGGTGAACGTATGCAAAAGGTTGGACGCCAGTTCCTTATCTTTCCAAAGTGGAGAGTCGTGGTTGATCCTGGAACAGTTGATTTGACGGTTAATACAGCTGATTTGAATCTGACAATCAATGGTGTTTCTTATGCTACTACAGATGGAAATAACTACACCGCTGAGCTGAAACACCTCTATCCAGGAACTTACAATTTTGTGGCTTCTGGTAAGGTCAATGATCAGGATATCACGGTGTCATCTGAAGAAAATGTCACATCTAGGACCGAAGTTAACCTTTCAGTGAAGTATCTCAGCTTTACTGTTAAATCTAATCTTAAAGATGGGGACCTTTATGTTGGTGGTACCAAGGTTGGAACCCTCAGCTCAGGAAAATTGGATGTCAACAAGGTAGCAGTAGCCGGCTCTTCAGCTGTTTACGTTAAGAAGAATTTTGACGATGGTAGCTCTATCAAGACTGAGACACTGTCTATTAAGAAAATCTCTGAAGGTCAAACAGTTACTCTTGATGCTGACGGAGTTCTTGACCGTGATACGGCAGACCGTCTTTTGACAGCAGCCTACGGTAAATTTGGCAGTTATGCCTCAAACCATAACACGACTCCAGATGGTGTTTCCGACATTTTCCTTAATGGTACTGATGATACCATGTATAAGGATGTTATCGCTGATATTGATAAAAATACTACGGGAGCCAAAAACCGTTCCGCTGATAGTATTACCTTCTCAGATGTTGATGTGACCGATGTTGTTCAGACTGGTGAAAAGACCTTTAAAGTAACTTTCACAGCAGTCTATGATTTCTATTACGGCTATGATTCGAAATTTAAGTCATCAGGAGATATTAAAGATAAAATCTCTTGGACTTGTAATGTGGAATATGTCGGCGATGATGATAGTGATTCTAGCAGCAGTAGTTCTGACTACAGTGATTATCGTATCAACGGTAAGGCTGGCGAATCACAACATGTGAGCCGTGAAGATACCGTGAAATAGCAACTTCTTTTGCGGTTGACTAGTCAACCGTGAACTAGAAAATGATTAAGGGGTTCGAACCTCAATCTAACAAGTGGAGAACTTGGCTATTGCCAAGTTCTTTTTGCTTGCCTTAACTAACCTCTTAGGGGTAAAACTGAGCCACTTACCTGAAAGGCCTTGTTTTGTTGAAAGCAGCTGCTATAATGAAATCATTAAAAGGACAGGAAAGGAGTATTATGAAAGTTAGCATCGAACTGGACCCATCCATGTATGAGCCTGAAATCTTGATTCGAGCTCCTCAATTAACAGAAGAAATAGCGTGGCTCCAGGAGTCTATTTTAAAGCAAAAGTTGACCCCTTTAGCCTTTTACAAGGATCGAAGCGAATATTTTCTGGATTTGGCAAATATTCTCTTTTTTGAAACAGATGGGGAGAAGATTTATGGGCATACCAGGGATGAGGCCTATGAGGTCAAGCAGAAGCTCTATGAGTTAGAAGAACTGCTTCCGATTGCCTTTTGTCGGATTTCCAAATCGGCGATTGTTAATGCTAAGCAGATTTATTCTTTAGAGAAGTCTTTTTCAGGGACCAGCACGGTTAATTTCTATCAGACCCACAAGCAGGTTCATGTATCAAGACGCTACTATCCAGTCTTAAAAGAACGATTAAACGAAATGAGGTAACATGATGAGAAAAAAATTAATTGGGGTTTTCTTAATCCTTCTAGCAGTCTTGGTAGTTTTGCAGGGCTATTTTGTAAAATGGGCAATTAGCATTTGGATGCTGGCCTGGGTGGTCTTGTTGGCCGTTCTTTCCCTTTCTAGTTTTTTGAAACGCCATTTTGGTTGGGGCTTCATCTATGGTGTTTTGGCCCTCTTTTCACTCAATGGACAGTTTCATTTTCTTCCAGTATCCAACTCTGTCGTTATCCTTTCTTCTATCCTTGCAGTTATTGGCTTGAATATTCTCTTCAAACCTTCAGGTAAAGCGAAAAACCGTTTTGGTTCTTATGCCGCCGGCTCAGACGCTCAAAATGGTGGTAATGATATTGATGTGACTTTTTCAACGGTGACCAAATATCTCAATGACCAACACTTTACTCATGGAAGTGCGGATGTAAGTCTGGGAGAAGCATCGGTCTATTTTGATAACTGCCGTATTGAAGGGCCGTCTGCCCAGTTTGATGTGGACGTTTCTCTGGGAAGTCTTAGTCTCTATGTGCCTAGTGATTGGCGAGTTCATGTTAATGTGGACAACTCGCTTTCGGCTATTCAGCACCAGGAAAATCCAAGCAATTTGACTAGCAAGGATTTCTATATCAAAGGAGATGTTTCCTTAGGTAATCTAGAAATCATCTATGTTGGAGAGAATGTGATTGATTAAGTTAGGAGAGAAGTTACGACTAGTAAAACAAGTACGAGCTATAAAGCAAGACAATTAGTGAAATAATATCTCCTATATTTCTAATTTCATCCAGTCTATCAGATTAATTGACACTCAAGGGAGTGGGACAAGGAACAATTTTTGAAAAGTTGTTCGGTCTCACTCCCCTTTTCCTATTTTATAGTCTCTTTATTTGTGATAATATAGTATAGTGAAAAACTAGACTGGAATGACTATACTCTATTGGCGTTTTATGTGACGAAAATGACATTAAAAAATCTAGGCGAATACCTGCTAAGACTGACAGTCAGATAAACTCAAGATGAGACTAGAAGGGAAATTGTTATGAGAAAAAAAGCAATTGGTATTGATTTGGGAACAACCAACTCGGTCATGGCTGTTGTTCGTGAAGATGTACCAGAGATTATTCCGATGGGAACGAATGACGATCAGGTCTTGCGTTCAGCGGTCTACTTCTCAAATATCGGTGGTAAAAACCATGTGTCCTTTGGTAAGGAAGCTATCGAGCGTGGAACAGAAATCGGAAGTACAGAAAACTTTAAATTTGACTTCAAACGTGATATTGGTCGTCCGATTGCCAGTGACACACCGGATCACACACGTGTTAATTCTATTATTCTTTCAGCCTTGGTTTTGAATGAATTCCGTAAACGTGCTTATGTGGTTGGTCAAGAAATAGGTCAAGCAGACGGCATCAAGGATGCTGTCATCACTGTTCCTGCCTACTTTACGTCAGATCAACGTGCGGCCACTAAGAATGCTGGTCGTATTGCAGGATTTAACGTCTTGCGTATTATCAATGAGCCTACGGCTGCGGCTATTGCCTATGCCCACACTAAAAATGCTCAAGGAAATGTCTTGGTCTTCGACCTTGGTGGGGGAACTTTTGACGTTACCATCATGCGCGTGGCTGATCATGCTTATGATATTTTGGCAACTGACGGGAATTCACGTCTTGGTGGGATTGACTTTGACAAACGTCTTGTTGGCTACATCATGCAGGAGTTGGAAAAACAAGGGGTCAATATGACCAACCTTTCTGAGAAGGAAAAAATTCAACTTCAGTATAAGGCTGAGCAAATTAAGACTAGCCTATCTGTTAATGACCAAGCTCTCTATGAGCACTATGTCAATGGTCAAGGTTATGGTGTCTTGATTACCCAGGCGATTTTCAATGAACTTACCTTGGACCTCCTCAAAGATACTGAAATTAAGGTACAGTCTACCCTTCAAGCGTCCGGTTTGAAGTGGGAAGAGATTGACCATATTCTCCTTGTGGGTGGGTCAACACGGATGCCAATGATTCGTCAAATGATCCGCTTAATGAGTGGTTTGGAACCTAAGTTTGACCTTAATCCAGATACTATCGTGGCACAGGGGGCATCTATTCTAGCCGATCTTATTGTCAACAATGAGGTTAGTTTCTCTGAGCATCAGGACGGTAAGACAACTGAGACAGATAGGGTTGTTGTCAAGGATGTGACCTCTCAGGGAATCGGTCTGCTCTTCAAGAAAAACCCTAACAGGAACTATAGTTTTGTGGGTGACTACTACAATAGTGTCGTGGTTCCTCGTAACTCTGTCTTGCCTTTGGCCGTTACTAAGGATCTCTTTGCGGTTGTAGACGGACAGAATAAGTTCAAGCTACGTATCACAGAAGGTAATTATGAAAATCCTTTTGCCGTTAAGATTTTAGGAGAAGTGAAAGGCCAGGTTGCACAGCCACGTCAGAAAGGTGAGCTCTTGGCTCAAGTTACTTATGCCTTTGACTCAGAACAAATTGTTACAGTGACAGTGTCTGATCCGAGAAGCAAGACTGTTGTGGCACGCTTCTCAGTCAACGCACAAGTCAGTCAAACCCAAGAAGTGGTTAAGGAAGACTTGTCAGAACTTCAAGCTATTTTTGCTAAATTCATCTCATGATAGACTATTACAAAGCAATTGATACAGAGACGGGACAAGAATTGTCCTATTTGAGAGCGGTCAGCAATCGTATTTCTCCCGAAATGTCGGCCCAAGACTGTTTCGTGGCCCTATCCTTTCTACGTGAGGAACTAGAGGAGCTTTGGACCAATGGAACCCTGGACCAAGAAGGAGAACGTCTGCGCAACGAACTTTACACGATTCGCCAGCTCTTTTTCTCAGATTATGAAAAATTTCAATACGATCGAAAACTCAAAGAAGCTAGAAGAAAGGTTTTAGAAGTTGAGCAAAAGCCGATTCCTAAGAGGGTAGAGGTGTCTGCTAAAAAGGAAATCCCTTTTGCACCTGTTAGGGTGACTCAGGCTAAAGAGTCATCTTTAAACAATTACCTATTTGCAGCCCTATCTTTTGTGATTCTATTAAGCTTGATTCTCTTCTTCAACATTAATGTTATCGTTCTTATCATCGGAGCCGTCCTTATTGTGGCCCTGATGTTACTTATGTCTTAGGAGATTTTAATGGAAACCAATCAATTAACATTTGAACATATTTGTTTTAAATATAAGGGAAATGATAACCAGCTCTTTACAGATTTGGATGTTACGATGGAGACTGGTCAAGTTGTCGGTATCCTAGGGGCTTCTGGTTCTGGGAAGACAACCTTAACGGAGATTCTCCTTGGTCAGCTTAAACCAACTTGCCAACAATTTCGTATCTTGGAAAATGGAAAACCTGTGACAGCAGGCTCACGTTCCTGGTCTTATGTGCCCCAACAGAATCTGCTTCGGGAGTATCTTAAGGTGTCTGAGACTTTTGATTTTTATGCGGCCCACCATCTTAAAGGAAGCAGTAAATCGACTAAAAGGCAACGCATCGCTGGCATCATGGAAGATTTGGGCTTAACGGAATTTGCCAACAAAAAAATTTCCGAGCTTTCTGGTGGGCAAAAACGCCGTGTATCCATTGGTATCGAGCTTCTTAGCCCTAGTCCTTACTTTATTCTGGATGAGCCGTCTTCCGGCTTGGATGCCCTTAGTGACCGTAATCTCTTACGGACCTTGAAAATCTTGGCTAAGTCGGCCCATAAGTCTATTGTGGTTATTACCCACAATACGGAAAATTTGGCTATTTTTGACAAAATTATTTTCTTGTCTAAGGGACGTCCGACTTTTGCAGGGACTTATGAAGAGTTGCTTTTGGAATATAAGACCAGCGATCCTTACATGATTCGTAAATACATGGACATGAATATCGCAGATGTCTATCAAGAGCTCAATGCTTCAACACGCATTTACAAAATTTAGGGAGACTTATGAACGCAGCATTACGATTAAGTTGGTATAAATTTAAACACCACTACATGGATTTTGTTAAGGTTCTTCTAGGCATCATTGCTTTTGAAGGGCTAATCCTCTACATTCAAGATAAGGGATTCTTGAAAGATTTCGAAACAACTCGAATGACGCTCTTTCTCTTACTTTTTTCAACCAGTCTTTTGATTGTGGTTCAAAACAGTATTTATATTTCCAAGGAGCGATCGGTTCTCAACCGTGACTTTTTCTCAGGCCTGAGTCGTTCGGCCTTTGCCATAGCCAGCATGGGGATTCATACTTTCTTTGCTGTTTTGGAAACCATTGTCTTTATCCTTTCTTACTCTATCTTTAGTAAGTACTTTGACAAGGAGTTTCCAGATGCTGGTCATATCTTTTCTTCCTATCGTTGGGAAGTTGGCATTACAGTGCTCCTGGTTTTCTTGGCCTCGCACTTTATTGCCCTCTTCATCTCAGCCTTAGTTGGAAAATCTGAAATTACCTCTGTTATCCTAGCAGTTGTTGTGGGTATCATGCAATTTTCATTGTCAGGGACTATCCTATCATTGCCCAAAGCCATTGATTGGGTGCAAAAATTTATCTATCTGGGTTATGGCCACAAGCTGTTTGGGATTTCTAGTGATTTGTCAGACCTGCCATCTAGTTTGGCTAAGTACGGTGTCCCTGTACCCAAGAGTCAGCTAGAGGCCTTTCAAGGGTCTACAGGTGATTTCCGGGGTCAATGGTGGGCCTTGGTGCTTCATTGTCTGGTTTATGCCCTACTCTTTTTCGTCACACTTCAGAAGAAGGAGAAATAAATGCAACAATATGATGAATGGCTGATTGATTTCCAAGTGCAGCATGGTCGCAAGCCAAGTGATAAGGAAGTGGCAGAAGCTGCTAAGTCTGGCTTTGCCCTCTCTAGTGGTTTGAGCAGACAGAAACAGTCCAAATTAAGACAAGTCTTGTCTAAGCTTGGTTTGGGGGATCTCAAGTTTAGTTGGTTTTTAGTTTTAGAAATTTTGCTTTTGATTTGTATCGCTCTTTTTGGCTATGTTGTCGGCTATCTGTTTATCTAGGAGGACCTTATGAAACAATTTAAACATAAAAAGTTTATCGGTTTGGCCTTACTTGTCTTTTTGGTCTTCATGGTACTTGGAAAATACACTCAGAGCACGGCTTTTACGTCCTCTTCTAGGGTTTATGCCACAACCGTGGTTGACAAGAAGACAGGAAATAAGGTACGTTTTGAAGTTCGCAAGGTCAAGGGGGACAAATACGAAGTCAAAAATACGGAGACTGGGGATACCTACCAGGCTAATGCCCAAGCTGGCGAAGACCGTTCTTTGAGCTTTAAGTTGGCCGGAAATGACGGAAACTCAGACGGCACTATCCGTATCACACCAAGTATGGTGCCTGGGGGTGACGCTAAGGTTGAAATGACCGATTCAGATACCTATACTCAGGTTGAAGGAGGCTCTGAAGTTATTCAGTCTAGCGAGGCTTCATCAACTTCTTCAAGTAGTGAGGTTAAGAGTATCATTAAGGATATTTTGGAATCAAGCAGTTCCTCTTCAGGTAGTGATGCCAGCTCAAGTACGTCTTCGAACGATACCAACAAGCCAGATGCAGATATCAAGACCAAGACTGATGTCAACGGTGATAAGGAAACCACGTATGTTGCGGACTATTCGACTGAGGACATCAAGTCCATCACGGAAGCCTTTGGGAAATGGCTTTATCAGTCTGACTATGCTAAAGATGCCGTCTTGGTTCAAAGCAGTTTTGATAGCATCACCAAGGTCAACGAGGGTAGCCCGACCTTCCTTTCGTTTAAGGCACCTAAGGAAGAAGGCAGTAGCCAAAACATCACTATTTTAGCCAACCTCATTAATGCGGATGGTTATGAAAATATCTCAGGTGTTCCTAGTGGTATCGTCAATGGTAAAGAAGCTTCAAACTATGATTTCAAGGACTATAAAAATAGGGTTGATTCCTTTGCCCTTGGAATTAATGAAAATAGTGGTAAGACTGCAGACTATAGCCCAACGTCATCCTTCCGTCTCTATACCTTGAAGGATAAAAAACATGCCATGTATGAGGACAATGATGCGGAACAAAAAGCCCTCTTCAAGGACTTTTCAGCTGATGACAAGACGGGTGGCAATTATAACGGCTATAACAAGCTCTATAAGGATTTGGTTGATCAAGACAAGGACTCTTACCAAATTGTTCTAGGTTCTAATGGTACCGTTTATTATGTGACTAATTACTGGATTGGCAATTACGATAAGAAGGCTGTTCAGACCTATAAGGTAGCACCAGATGATATGCAAGAGGCCTACCAAGAGTTGCTCAAGCATTATTCTAGCGCTGGTAAGTCTGAAAGCTCAGAGTCATCAAGTTCTTCACAAAGTTCAACAACATCATCAACATCAACTTCGTCAAACTCCTCAGAAGCTAAGACAGAATCAAAGACAGACGCTAAGACTGAGCAAACTGGCATGGATGTTACTGCTATTAAGGACAATAACTTCCAAAGCCTTGAAGGTACTTGGAAGAATGGAAATGGACAAAGTTTAACGTTTTCGAAGGATAATTTAACAGCTCCTGAAAGTTATGTTGTTGAAAATACGAATGTTAAACTTGAGAATGGCTATGTGACATCAAGTTTGAGGATGGGAATCTCGGGCGCAGCAATTGTTTTTGTTCCTAAGGGGGTAACTCTACCGACAGTACAGGGATTTGTGGATGGTTCGGACAAAACTAAGGATCGTATCTTGATTACTCAGTCAGCCTCACCACAATCAGATGCCAAACAATTCTACTATAAAGCTGACTAGGTCTATTAAAGCTACAAGCTTGAGATAAGATTGAAAACGTAGACTGACTGTCTATCACTTAAAGAAAGTCTCTAAAAAAATATGTCTTTAATTAACAAGTTGGGATAAAATTATCTCAACTTTTTATGTTACATTTGTAACTTTAATTTAATAAGCCAGCTCTTTTTACATGAATAATTGGATTATTAGATGTTTCATAGACTTTCTTTAAAAATTAATTATTGTGAAAACTTCTAAAAAGCTATATAATGAGTAGTGTTGTATAGATGCTTTCTGAGAAAGTTTCTTAATTCATGTTAAGGGAGGGGGAAAAAGAATGACTTTTATTGTCGAATGGCTGCTTGCTGTCTTAAAAGACTTACAATGGTTGATAGTTATTGATGTACTCTTGATCTTCTTGGTGAATTACCTGATGTTCAATGCGGCCGGTCGAGTTAAGGTCTCTTGGCGGCTACTTTTGGTGGGTGGCCTTATTTCAGTTGTTCTGACACCAATTCTTCCTATAGGATTCAAATTTTTGCTTAATCCTCTCATTCTATTTTGTTTTAGTTATTACAAACGTCCTGATTTGCCGTGGATTGAGCCAGTATTTAACAGCTTCTATGCATGGGGAACGACTAACATCATCATGCGGGGACTCTCGTTTTTTATCCTCCCTCTGCTTTTAGGGGATGATTTGGTCAGTCGCATTCCAGAGCCTCTAACGACTTTCATGTGTGTGGTAGCTACCTACCCACTATATCTTTTGATTCACCGTTTTATTGGTTATGACTATTTGCAAGTTGAAGACAAGGAACGCTTACGTTTGCACTTTACTCCGATTGTTATCGGGGTTAGCTTTGCTTTTCTGTCATATGGCCTTTTAAATGATTTTTTGCCTTATTTCGCTACTATCTGGCCTGTGGAAGTGGTTAACAATTATGCTAAGCTGGTTGTTTTATTAGCTACAGGGGCTTTCTTCCTAGTCGTGTCTTATGCCAACCAATGGGTTAAGGATGAACTTTTTATAGAGTTGAAGGAAGAACAGGAACGTCATTTCCAAAGTTTGCAGGAGTCTAGTAGGCATATCCTTCACCTTTATCAGGAACTTTACCGTGATGGTGTTCCAAAGGTAGCTGTGCCTAAGAAGGTTAAGACTGTTCTGGCAACTAGTCAAGAAGGGGATTCTCAGAGTCTATCTGAGGAGGAAGTTCCTTTCAAAAAAGTTATACCAGATATTTCCAATATCCATTCTCAACTACTACGGTCTGTGATTGAGAGTAAGTATATGGAGTTTCACGCTGTGGGACTTGAGTTTATCCTAGAAATTCCGGATCCTATCTCACCAGTTCATATTGATGTGGTGGATTTATCGGGGGTTTTGTCAACTTTCTTGGACAATGCCTTGCTAAAAGCGCATGGTCAAGAAGAGTGCTTAGTTCGCCTGTCGTATTTTCAAAGAGGTGAGGAGCAGGTTCTCTCTGTAGAGGTGACTCTTGGTCAAGGTGAAGCAAGGGGAGCTTATAAGGAAGGTGAAGAAGGCTTGTCAATGAATGAACAACTTGAGGATATTATGGAACGTTATCCTCAATCTAAGTTTAGTTTTAAGGATGACAAGTTGATTTATAGACAGCAATTTGAATACTAAACGAGTCATTGGAAATTTTTTTGGGGAAGAGATTAAATGTTTGAATCGTTTTTAGGAATTAATTTTTTAAATCTTTATGATACAGATGCCTTTTTGGCTGTCCAGATTATTCTGACGCTGACAATTAACTGTATCATTTTCAGGCGGATGACGGATATTCGTATCTCCTGGACGGTATTTTTGACTTTGGCCCTGCTTGATGTGGCTATTCAATACAATATTGCGAATCTGACGACTGTTGTGGATGTCTTTCTTCTGATGATTTTGGCAGTTCTTGCCAAGGGGAAGACCTGGTCGTTAACGCAGTATGCCTTTCATACCTTGTTTCCGGTGGTGACATCGGATTTACTCTTTCGTTTATTGGGACTTTTCTTTTTCCCGCTTCTCTTGAATATTCCTGTAGCTGAGGTGGGGAGTAATGCTCTCTTTTATCTCTTGACCTATAGTATGATTCTGCCACTCTATTTCATTTTTAACCGTTTTTTGGGCTTGGATTTGAAACGTTGGAAGGTCTATAGCGATGATTCTCTCCACAATATTCAGATTTCTCGACGTGTTGCCTTGGCAATGGCGATTTATTTGTTGGGCATCTATCTTTGCATGAATTTGGATGTTTGGTTTCCGTTCTATTCTCCAGAGTTGGAATTGCGTCTGCGTATGTTCTGGGTTCTCTTGTCAGCAATAGCCTTTATTTTTCTTATTGCCCACCTCAATCAATTGTCTAGGCAATATCTGGAAGAGAGCTTGGCTATGGAGGAAAAAAGGCATTTGAATAGTTTGACCAAGGCTAATCAGAAAATCGATGTTCTCTATAATGAATTGTTACAATACAGGCAGTCTTATCAGACGGTTGTGGAACAATTTTCGGAAGAAGTACGTGACCAGGAAGAGGCTCTTGCTGAACAGGTTTATCAAAATGTTTTAAGAGAGAGTGCCAAGGAGTTTGAACGTTTCCGTGTCGTTGAGAATCCTAAGCTGGAAAATATTCATTCTCTACCTCTGCGTAGCCTTCTTTCGGCTCGTATGATGGAGGCTAAACGTAATAATATTCCAGTGACCTGTGACATTCCTGAGGAAATCAAGGGATTTGCTATGAATGTGGTTGACTTAACCTTGCTAGTGTCTATTTTCTTTAGTAATGCGATTGATGAGAGCAAGCAAGTACCAGCCGCTCAAATCAGTTTTAGTTTTCACCAACACGATAAGGATGGAAGCTACCACTTCGTTATGGAAAATCGAACGCAAGAAGAAAGAGTTGACCTTGACGCTATTATGCAGGAGGAAAATCAGAAGAAGACCTCTGGACTTAACCTCCACTCGGCCAAGGATATTCTTAAGAAATATGGGGATGCCAACTTGGTAACAAGTAGTGGTGATTACCTCTTTAAACAGGAATTAATTTTTAAATAAAGATTTCGAGTCAAATCAAAGGATTTGGCTCTTTTTTTGGCTATAGAATCATAAAGGAGGGCTCTTTGCTGTCGTGCTTGTGCTTATGTCTGAAGCTTAGGACATTGGAGGAGAAAGGTGACAAGGGAGGGTTCTGATTGTTGCTTGATTCTGTGTTATAATAGCAAGGATTAATGGTTGTTAGTGCTAAGTAAATGATAATTTTTGCTTAGCCTCAACGACTGGCAGATAGACAAGAAAGGGACGTCTTATGAAATTACTTTATACGGATATGTCTCAGGATTTAACAGAAATTCTGACGGAGCAGGCGACCAGCCATGCTCAAAAGGGAAAGAGAGTCTTTTATATTGCTCCTAATGCCCTGTCATTTGAGAAGGAGCGTAAGGTCTTGGAGTACCTGCCTCAATCAGCATCCTTTGAGATTACGGTGACTCGTTTTACTCAGATGGCTAGGTATTTTATTCTCAATACGAGTAATCCTAAAACCCAGTTGGATGATACCGGTCTGGCCATGATTTTTTATAAGGTGCTGTCGCACATGGGTGATGATGAGCTCAAGGTTTATGGTCGTTTGCGTAAGGATAGTAATTTTATTAACCAATTGGTGGATCTTTACAAAGAGTTGCAACAGGCCAATATGACGATTCTGGATTTGCAGTATTTGGACCAAGCAGAGAAGCAGGAGGATTTGGTAAAGATTTTCAGTGCGGCTCAAGACCTTTTGTTGGCAGGAGATTTTGACAATCAATCCAAGCTCAGCTCCTTCTTTGAGGAAATTAACTCGGGACATTTAGATAAGGCATTGAGCCATACGGTTTTGGTCATTGATGGCTTTACCCGTTTCTCAGCTGAGGAGGAAGCTCTGATTGCCCTCTTGAATGAGAAGTGTCATCAGATTGTTATTGGGACTTATGCCAGTCAAAAAGCCTATAAGGCTAACTTTGTCTATGGCAATGTTTATCAGGCCTCAGTGGATTTTTTGAGGACTTTAGCTCAGACCTATAAGGTGACACCAGATTATGTAACGACGGACAAGGAAGGCAATCCTTCTTTTGCACGTATCAGTCACCTTTTGGAGAGTCGTCATGATTTTAGTACCATAGATGAACAGCTGACTGATCAGGACAAAGAAGCTTTGCAAGTTTGGGAAGTGGTCAATCAAAGGGAAGAAGTGGCTCAGGTTGCCAAGAGTATTCGTCAGTTACTAGCGGATGGCAAACGTTACAAGGATATCTTAGTCTTGCTTGGTGATGAGGAGAGTTACAAGCTTCAAGTGGGTCAGATTTTCCGAAAATTTGACATTCCCTATTATTTTGGTAAGGAAGAAACCATGTCCAGCCATCCTTTGGTGCAGTTTGTGGATTCGCTAGAGCGTATCAAGCGCTATAATTATCGTGCTGAGGATTTGCTTAACCTTGTAAAATCTGGTCTTTATGGTGGATTTACTCAGGAGGACTTGGACCTTTTTGAATATTATGTCAATTTTGCAGATATCAAGGGGCGTCACAAGTTCTTGTCTGATTTTACGGCCAATAGTCGTGATAAGTATGATTTGGATCGTATCAATGCCTTGCGCTCACAACTGGTAGAGCCCTTGGACAAGTTGCTTAATAGTCGCAAACAGAAAGGATCTAGTCTACTCAAGAAACTTGTGGTCTTTTTAGAGACTGTGCAAGTGCCAAGTCAGATGGCTGCTTTAACTGCCAAGGCCAGTGAGGCTGAAAAAGAACAGAATGAACAGGTCTGGAAGGTTTTCACCCAACTCTTGGAGCAGGTTGAGACTATTTTTGGAGACGAATCGCTGTCAGTGGACGACTTTTTGTCTATTTTGCGTTCAGGGATGTTGGCCTGTGATTACCGTACGGTCCCAGCCACAGTCGATGTCGTCAATGTGAAGAAATACGATTTGATCCAGCCACATTCAGCTCCCTATGTCTTTGCTTTGGGCATGACCCAGTCACATTTTCCTAAGGTCGGGCAAAATAAGAGTCTCTTGTCTGATGAGGAACGCAGTCGTATCAATGAGGCGACGGATGAGCACAGGAGTTTGGATATTGTCACGCAGAGCAACAATCAGCGAGGGCATTTCGTGGCCATGTCGCTTTTCAATGCCGCTAGTGAACAATTGGTGCTCAGTCAGCCACAAATTCTCAATGAGACGCTGGATGACATGTCGGTTTATTTGAAGGAGATCATAGACCTTGGTCTTCCGTTGCTTGAGAAGGGACGCAACCGTTTTGAAGCTAAGGGTGACCAGATTGGGAACTATAAGGATCTCCTATCGACTGTTATTGCCCTTAACAGTAGTCATTTAGATGATGATTTGGACAAGGAAACCCAGACGTTCTGGTCAGTTGCTGTGCGTTATCTCCGTAAGCGACTTGATAAGGAACAGGTTTTGATTCCCAAGGTAATTGACGATGTGACGACAACCAAGGTCGATGATCAGGTCATGCAGCTGGTCTTTTCGGGAGAAGAACCACTGAAATTGTCAGCTTCGGCTTTGACGACCTTCTATAACAATCAGTATCTTTATTTCTTGCGCTATGTTTTGGGACTTGAAGAGTTGGAATCTATCCATCCGGACGCTCGACACCACGGAACTTACTTACACCGTGTCTTTGAGCGTGTTATGGGTGATTCTTCGTCAGAAAACTTTGACGAGAAACTGGAAAAGGCTATTAGTCAGACCAATCAGGAGCAACCCTTTGAGATTCTCTATACCGAAGACCAAGAGAGCCGTTTGTCTCGTCAGATTTTGGAAGATATCGCCCGTTCAACTGCCAGTGTTTTGCGTGACAATGCAGCTGTTAAAGTTGAGCGTGAAGAAGCTAAGTTTGACTTGCTTTTAGCAAATAGCATCAAGATTACAGGGATTATTGACCGTGTGGACTGTTTAACGGATGGGGCTCTGGGTGTCGTTGACTACAAATCAGGTAAAAATGTCTTTGACATTCAGAAATTCTACAATGGCCTTAGTCCGCAATTGGTGACCTATCTGGAGGCCCTTCGGCAAACCTATAAGGTCGATTCTGACCAGCTTTTTGGGGCCATGTATCTTCACATGCAGGATCCACAACTTAATCTGGCCCAGTTTGGTCTGGATAAGCTAGCAGTTCAGGCTCATAAGGAATTGACCTATAAGGGACTCTTTGTAGCTTCAGAAACAGAGCATCTGGCTGGTGGAAACTATGATTTGCAAAAGACTGTCACCTATGACAAGGAGGACCTAGAAACCTTGTTAGACTACAATATTAAACTCTTTACAGATGCTGCTGAGATTATTCGAAGTGGGAATTTTTCAGTCAATCCTTATACTGAGGATGGCAAGTCTGTTCAAGGGGATCAGATCAAGGCAATTACTCATTTCGAGGCCGACCGTCACATGGGACAGGCTAGGAAGCTCTTACGTTTACCAAAAAAAGGTAAGAAGGAAGCCTACTTGGAGTTGATGGCAAAAGCTGAGGATAAGAATCAGATGCAAGTTGCTGAAAATATCATCCCCTTTCCAGTCACTGATCAAGCTGTAAAAGCAGACAAAAAAGACCAGGAGGACAACCATGTTGACTAAAGCTTTTTTAAGTCCAGCAGAGATTAAGGAGCGTATTGCTCAAGAGGCAGCTTCTGACAAGGAACGTAAGTTAACACCCGAGCAGATTGAGGCTATTTACAGTAATGGTACTAATATTTTGGTATCAGCTTCGGCCGGATCAGGAAAAACTTTCGTCATGGTTGAACGTATCCTTGATATGATTGGACGTGGCGTTGGTATTGATCAGCTCTTTATCTCAACCTTTACGGTAAAGGCTGCAGGTGAGTTGAAAGAGCGTCTGGAAAAGCGTTTGACAGAGCAGCTTGGACAAGTTGAGACGGATGAAGAACGTGCCTTTCTTTCAGACCAGATTGCCAAGATTGGGACGGCTGATATTGGAACCATGGATGCCTTCACGCAGAAATTGGTCAATCAGTTTGGCTATCTCCTGGGTGTGTCACCTATTTTCCGCATCATGACGGACCCTGCCGAGCAGACACTGATGAAAAATGAAGTTTATGCCGATCTCTTCAACGATTACATGCAGGGAAAGGATGCCCAGCTTTTCCAAAAATTAGTCCGTAACTTTGCTGGAAGTGGCAAGACCAGTAAGGCCTTTCGTGAGCTAGTTTACGATGTCTATAGCTTTTCTCAGGCTACTGCAGGTCCTGAAAAATGGCTACGTCATAATCTCTTGAAAGGACAAGTAGAAGCCAACCCAAAACAAGCTAAAGCCGATCTTTTAGAGGGTCTCAAAGATGGCTTGATTGCTGATTTTCTAGCTTTTTTGAGTGACCATCTAGGCCTAGCTCAGCGTGAATTTGCCAAGGCCAAGTATCTGAATAATGTGTCAGATGCCATTAGCCTTCTGGAGGGAGCCTTGGCCAATGACCAAACCGATATGGAGGACTTGCTCAAACAACTCTTGACTCTGTCAGGAGGGACCGGCTTGACCAATATGACCCGTCCTAAAGATGAGGAACTCAAGGCCTACAAGGAGGCTTACAACAAGACCAAAAATGAGTTTGTGGCCCAGTTGCGTGAGATTGATACCCAACTAACGGTCCTCGAGGTTTTGACTAAGCATAATGATGACATCCTACCTCTGTTAGAGCTGCTTCAGGCCTTTGTGCTTGATTTTTCAGACCAGTATTTACAGGCAAAGATTCAGGAAAATGCCTTTGAATTCTCAGATATTGCCCACTTTGCCATCCGTATTTTGGAGGAAAATCCAGAGGTGGCAGCCAGCTACCGTGACCGTTACCATGAAGTGATGGTGGATGAGTACCAGGACAATAGCCATACCCAAGAGCGCATGTTGGAGCTCCTCTCTAACGGTCACAACCGATTCATGGTGGGAGATATCAAGCAATCCATCTATCGTTTCCGTCAGGCAGACCCTCAGATTTTTAATGGCAAGTTCCAGCTCTTCCTTGACAATCCAGATGCTGGTAAGCTGATTCTCCTAAAAGAGAACTTCCGTAGCCAATCTGAAGTTCTTGATGCGACCAATGGTGTTTTCAGACACCTCATGGACCAGGAAATCGGGGATATCCTTTATGACAAGACGCATATGTTGGTAGCGGGTAGCGAGAATCAAAAAGAGCCCCATCCTGAAAATGAGACTGAGGTTCTGATTTACAATAGTGATGAAACCGGTGCAAATCCTGACGAGGAAGGTCCTGATCAACCTATCAGCAGTGGTGAGATTTCTTTGGTTATCAAAGAAATCATTAAACTTCACGAGCAGGGAGTCCGTTTTGAGGACATTACCCTCCTAGCACCAACTCGTAACACCTATCTGGACTTGATGGCGAGCTTTGAGGAGCACGGAATTCCCTTGGTTCCTGACGAGTACAAGTCAAGTTATCTTGAGTCACTAGAAGTCATGATTATGTTGGACACCCTTCGTGCCATCAATAATCCTCTTAACGACTATGCCTTGGTTGCCCTCCTTCGTTCACCAATGTTTCATTTCAACGAGGATGACCTGGCTCGTATCGCTGTCCAGGCTGATGAGGGGCAATTCTATGACAAGCTTCTTGCAGTCCATACGAAATCAGGTCTTCATCCGGAAGTCGTGACGAAAGGACTTGATGCCAAGTTGACTCTTTTCACAGAGACATTGGCAGATTGGCGTGATTACAGTAAGTGGCACTCGCTCTACGACCTCATTTGGAAGATTTACGACGATCGTTTCTATTATGATTATGTTGGTAGTCTTCCACGAGCTGAGCAACGCCAGGCCAATCTCTACGCCCTTGCCTTGCGTGCCAATGCCTATGAAAAGACCGGCTTTAAGGGACTTTCTCGTTTTATCGGTATGATTGACAAGATCATTTCTAGCGGTAACGACCTAGAAGAAGTGACAGACTTGGTTCCTAAAAATGCCGTTAGCCTCATGACTATTCACAAGGCTAAGGGACTGGAGTTTAAGTATGTTTTTGTCTTGCAGATGAATCGCAAGTTCATCGGTCACAGCAAGGATGGACTGAGTGGTAAGTACATTATCAACCGTGAAAAAGGGATTGGCATTAAGTATCTAGCTGACCTCAAAGACCAGATAAACACCAATTTGCCCAAGTTGAATGTTGTTCTGGAGACCCTAACCTTTCAGGAAAATCGTAAGGAAGAGCGCCGAGCAAGTATCTCTGAAGAGATGCGTCTGCTTTATGTTGCAATGACTCGTGCAGAGCAAAAGCTCTACCTTGTTGGGAAGGGCAGTAAGGAAAAATTAACCCAGCAATATGACACTGATGTTGAAAATAATCGCCTACCAGTAGTTCTGAGGGACCAACTATCTACTTATCAGGACTGGATTATGGCCCTGGACACTGCTTTTATGAGAAAGGACCTCAAGTTTGCTGTTAGTTTTGTTGAGGCTGAGGAGTTGACCCCAGAAGCTATTGGACAGGTTGAAGTTCAAGCAGCAGTAAATGCTGATGATTTATTTAACAATCGCCAGACGGAAGACATTAAGCGTGCCCTAACGGTCTTAGAAAGCGTTGAAAAACTCAACCAACTCTATGCATCAGCAATTGACCTACCATCGGTGCGTACTCCAAGTCAGCTGAAGACTTTCTACGAACCAGTTATGGATACAGAAGGTGTAGATATCATGGACAAGAAAGAGGAAGTCCAACCTCTTGAAACATCCACTACTTTTGAGCTACCAGACTTTGGCCAAAAAACGAAAGTTACAGGAGCTGCGGTTGGTTCTGCTACCCATGAACTCATGCAACGCTTGATTCTTTCTGATACTGTGACCCTCCAAGACTTGACTCAAGCTCTTGGGCGAGTATCTGCTGATGACCAAGTCAAGGTGCGTGTGCAGTTAGAAAAGCTTTTAAGCTTCTTTGACACCGAACTTGGGAAGCTCATTCTAGCTAATAGAGATAAGCTGCGCCGTGAAGCACCGTTTGCCATGTTGGCAGAAGATCCCGCTAGTAAAGAAAACTTTGTCGTCCGTGGTATCATCGATGGCTACCTCCTTCTTGAAGACCGTATTGTCCTCTTTGATTACAAGACGGACCGCTTTACTCACCCAAGTGAGATTAAAGAGCGCTACACAGGCCAAATGAGCCTCTATGCCAAGGCTCTCAGTCAAGCCTACCAGGTGGACAAGGTCGACAAGTACCTCATTCTCCTAGGTGGAAAAGACTTGGAAGTCGTAGAAGTATAAGTTATCGCATAACCATTCTTTCATAGTGAGAGAATGGTTTTTGTCTCCCAAACCAAGTAAAAAAAGACCGGTGTCTCCACCAGTCTTTCCGATAAATTTCCATCGGTATTGTAAGTTCATTAAAATATTAGAGGATGGAAACGGTTATGAAAAAAAGTATCTTGTAGGTCGTTTAGACCTACGAAGGTTATTATAACAAACTCATCTTAATCTAAACAAGGTTAGAAAAATTAGAAATAAACAGCATAAGTGTTACTAGTTTTTTTATAGATGAACTCCATAACGACAGTAAATACAGACAAAAACCGCCGGCACTAGACTGACGGTATTTGTTCCTTTTAATCGTAACATCAACTAATCAAAGGCACTACCCAATTGACCCAGGCCCAGGAAATCGGCATGACCAGTATCATGGCTGGAATCATATCAGCGGTTGGAAATTGACGAAGTTTCATAATACGAAAACCAGTCGCAATCATAAGGAAGCCTCCACAAGCTTTAAAATCTCCAATCATGGCCTTTGTCGTCAAAGGGAGAATGAAACCAGAACTCACAAAGAGGAGGAAAAAAATGATGAATTGTGGAATGGCAATCATGGAAACGATATAACCCAGACTACAAGAGAAAATCATAGCCGTGAAGAAATCTAGGATAGACTTGGAAATTAAGATAGAAGCATCGCCTGTCATCCCAGACTCAAGGCTCCCGTAAATCCCTGTCCCACTTGCACAAAAGAGGACGATTACTGTCAAGAGCTGCGCATAAAACTCATCGTGAGCCAGTCCGGTTTGCTTACTTGGCGTAATTTTGGACAAGCCTTTTTCCATAAGCCCAGCTCCCTTGTTGATGAGGTTTCCGAACTTTAGGGCCAGTCCAATAATAGTACCGATAACTACCGCAAAGATAACGGCAGGCATGTTAACCATATTCATAATAGCACTAATCCCCATAACCATAGAGGCTAGACCGAAGATGAGATTAAGGTTTTCCTTGAAGTCTTCTCTGAGATAGTCGCCGAAGAGCCCTCCAGCGATTCCTCCTAAGATAATTGATAGCGAATTGATGATAATCCCAGTTGGCATTAGTGCTTTACCCCCTCTTGATACTAAATACCATAAGTCTATCATTATCAAAGGATGAATGCAAAAACAGGAAGTAATATCAAAGACTTTCTTGAAATTGTACCTTTGAAATGATACAATAAATGAGAAATTAGTAGAAAACGCTATCCAATCTTTTATTTAGCGGTTTTTAAGTTATTATTTATGAAAAATAAGCTTATAAATCTAATTTTAACCCTAATAAAAAAACAACAAAATGGCATTGTGATTAAATAAGTGCTCAAGGAAGGATAAAAGATGATTCGATTTGAACATGTGACTAAGCGTTATGAGGATAAGGATGCCCTCTCAGATCTTAATCTAGAGATTCGTGATGGGGAAATTTTTGGTCTGATTGGCCACAATGGTGCTGGTAAGACCACGACCATTTCTATTTTGACATCTATCATTGAAGCCAGCTACGGAGAGGTTTATGTTGACGATATGGCTCTTAGTCAGCACCGAGATGCTATTAAGAAAAAAATCGCTTATGTGCCAGATTCACCAGATTTATTTTTGAATTTGACTGCCAATGACTACTGGTATTTTTTGACACGTATCTATGATTTGGAAGCTAGTCAGGTTGAGGAACGTTTAACAGCCCTCATGACGACCTTTGATTTGACTGAAAATCGCTATAACCTCATTTCTTCCTTCTCACACGGTATGCGTCAGAAAGTTGTCGTTATCGGTGCTCTTTTGGTTAATCCACAGATTTGGGTTTTGGATGAGCCTCTGACAGGTTTGGACCCACAGGCATCCTATGATTTGAAAGAAGCCATGCGTCATCATGCCAAGGAGGGAAATAGCGTCCTTTTCTCAACCCACGTCCTGAGTGTAGCTGAGCAACTCTGTGAGCGCATTGGTATTTTGAAGAAAGGAAAACTCATCTTCCAAGGTTCCTTAGCTGAGCTGAAAGCTAAGTACCCTGACAAGGATTTAGAATCCATCTATCTAGAAATGGTTGGACGCAAGGTCGAGGAGGTGTAGTCATGAACTGGAACCACGTTTGGGAGCTTTTCAAAATCAATCTCCTCTATGCGAATCCTCAAGCTGTCACTAGCCTTCAGAAACGTCAGGAGAAAAAGAAAAAAGCTAATTTCTCCATTGTAAATGCCATGCTCAGACAGCAACTCTTGATTTTAATTCTTTTTACGGTGCTCTATAGCTACCTTTTTATCGGTGTTGATTACAAGGCTAACCCTGGTGTCTTAACCTTGTATCTTCTGACCTTTACGGTTATGGGACTAGTTCAGACTTTCACCGCCCTTTATAGCACCTTTTATGACAGTAAGGATAGCAAGGTCTATCTGCCCTTACCTTTGAAACCATCGGAAGTTTTTTTAGCCAAGACCTTATCAGGTTTTATGACTGGGATGACTTTTATGGTTCCACTTCTTAGCTTGCTCATCTTAGCTTACTGGCAATTTATTGGTCCACTGGGGATACTTGTAGGGCTAATTGCCTTTGTCCTTTGTCTTTTTGTCAATCTCGTTCTGTCAGTCCTTCTCGCCAACAGCATTGGGACTTTGATTGTTCGTAGCTCTCGTCAAAAGCTCTATTCGACTATCCTGATGACCCTATCAACCCTATTACTCATGCTGCCTATTATGTTGGTTAGTTTTATAAATGGTTATATTAAGGGTGCTGGACATGCCGATTTTCCTTTATTCCCTTACTTGCGAGGCTACTATGATTTCGTAACTGCCCCGCTGTCTATGGAGGCCCTCCTAAATCTTTACCTTCCTCTTGCCTTGGTGCTCCTCTTAGCCTATTGGTTTTATAAGGTCAGAATGCCTCGCTACTTCCACGAGGCCCTCTATAGTCAAAAAGCTAGTAAGGTAAAGACCAAGACTGTGACTCGTAGCCAGCGACAGGTCCTGGTTCGTCACCATTTATCTACCTTGGGAAATCCAACCCTTATTATTAATACCTACATGGTGCCAATCTTATATATGGTTATGATGGGTGGTGGGGCAGTCTTTTTGAAAGATTTAGGACCGGATTATTTTGGACTCCTGCTTTTAATCGGGATGGCCTTTGGTTTCTTTTCAGCACAACCAACCAGTTTTCTAGGGGTGGCGACTTCCTTGGAGGGGACAAACTTTGATTTTATTCGTAGTTTGCCAATCAATACGGGTGCCTACCTTCGTCAGAAGTTTTGGCTATTTTATAGCTTGCAAGTTGGTATTTCCCTCTTGTTAGGAGGACTTGGCTTGCTTTTCCTTGCTCACCTTCATCCCGTTTTAGTCCTTAGTTTCATTCTTGGATTCCTTGTCTCAACCTATCTGCTAGGAGGCTATTTCTTCGAGAGGGACCTTAAACTGTTGGAATTGAATTGGCAGGAAGTCACCCAACTCTTTAATCGAGGTGGTGGACAGTGGCTTTTTGTGGGAATTTTCATTTTTACCCTCATCGTTGCTGCCTTGCTAGGAGGTATTGTCTTCTTTGTCAGCAAGGTTTGGATAGCCTTTGCCGTTAATGCGATAACAGCTGTGGTTCTAACCTTAATTGCCCTAATGGTTTACCTTTTTGGAGATCGCAAACGTTGGAAACGCATTAAAGCTATGTTTTTTTGCTTAGACTAAATTGTTTAAAGAGTTTCTCCAAATAGGAGGGACTCTTTTTATGACAATTCCTTATATGCAAACTTATGCATTATATATGTTAAAATACCTGAATTTAGTGTATAATCATAAATATGAAACGAAATTTTGACTCAGTAAAACGCCTGGTTATCAAAATCGGGACTAGCTCTCTGGTTTTGCCATCAGGAAAAATTAATCTTGAAAAAATCGATCAACTGGCTTTTGTGATTTCCAGCCTGCATAATAAGGGGATTGAAGTCGTCTTGGTATCTTCTGGTGCTATGGGCTTCGGTCTTAATGTCCTGGACCTTGATAAGCGACCGGTAGAAGTTGGCAAGCAACAAGCCGTCTCAAGTGTTGGACAGGTTGCCATGATGAGTCTCTACTCTCAGGTCTTTGCACATTACCAGACAAAGGTTTCTCAGCTTCTTTTAACTCGAGATGTGGTTGAGTATCCTGAGAGTCTCTCTAATGCCATTAACGCTTTTGACAGCCTTTTTGAACTGGGAGTGGTTCCAGTCGTGAATGAAAATGACGCTGTCAGCGTAGATGAGATGGATCATGCAACTAAGTTTGGCGACAATGACCGCTTGTCAGCTATCGTAGCTAAGATTGTAGGTGCAGACCTTCTGATTATGTTGTCAGATATTGATGGGCTTTTTGATAAGAATCCTAATATCTATGAGGATGCAACCCTTCGTAGCTATGTACCAGAGATTACAGAGGAAATTCTGGCCTCGGCTGGTGGTGCTGGTAGTAAGTTTGGTACGGGTGGTATGATGAGTAAGATTAAGTCTGCCCAGATGGTTTTTGAGAATCATAGCCAAATGGTTTTGATGAACGGTGAAAATCCACGTGACATCCTTCGTGTCCTTGAAGGAGCTAAAATCGGTACACTCTTTAAACAGGAGGACTAAGATGACATATATCAATACACTTGGCCAACAGGCCAAAGTAGCAGGTCGTCAGATTGCTAAATTATCAACAGCAGCCAAAAACGACCTTCTAAACCAGGTAGCTAAAGCTCTAGTAGCTGAAAGTGCCTATATTATCACTGAAAATGCTAAGGATATGGCCAATGCCAAGGAAAATGGTATCTCCGAAATCATGCAAGACCGCTTGCTCCTAACGGAAGATCGTATTGCAGGGATAGCAGAAGGTGTCTGTCAGGTCGCAGACCTCCAAGATCCTATCGGTCAAGTGGTGCGTGGCTATACGAATCTCGATGGCCTTAAAATCGTTCAAAAGCGTGTCCCTATGGGAGTTATCGCCATGATTTTTGAAAGCCGTCCCAATGTCTCAATTGATGCTTTTAGCTTAGCCTTCAAGACCAATAATGCCATCATTCTCCGTGGGGGACGTGATGCCATTAATTCGAATAAGGCTCTAGTTACAGTAGCCCGTAAGGCCTTGGAAACTGCAGGAATTCCAGCAGATGCCGTTCAGTTAGTTGAAGATACCTCTCACGAAGTAGCAGAAGAACTCATGGCGGCGACTGAGTACGTAGACTTGCTCATCCCTAGAGGTGGGGCCCGTCTCATCCAAACGGTTAAAGAAAAAGCCAAGGTTCCAGTCATTGAAACAGGTGTCGGTAACTGTCATATTTATGTGGATAAATATGCTAATTTGGATATGGCGACACAGATTGTCATCAATGCCAAAACGCAGCGACCAAGCGTTTGTAACGCTGCAGAATCGCTGGTCGTTCATGCTGATATTGCGGAAGACTTCCTACCTCAATTGGAAAAGGCTATTTCTAAAGTTCATGCTGTTGAATTTCGTGCAGATGAGCGTGCTTTGAAAGTAATGGACAAAGCTGTTTCAGCCTTACCAGAAGACTTTGCGACAGAGTTTTTGGACTACACAATGTCTGTTAAAGTGGTAGATAGCCTTGACGAGGCTATTGGCTGGATTAACACTTACACGACATCGCATTCAGAGGCTATCGTGACTCAAGATATCAGTCGTGCTGAGCAATTCCAAGACGACGTAGACGCTGCAGCTGTCTATGTTAATGCTTCAACCCGCTTCACAGACGGCTTCGTCTTTGGACTAGGTGCTGAAATTGGAATTTCAACTCAGAAAATGCACGCCCGTGGTCCAATGGGACTGGAGGCCCTAACGTCAACCAAGTTCTATATTAATGGCCAAGGACAAATTAGAGAATAACCCATCAAGCTCCAGGAAGGGGCTTTTTTAAGTTGGTTTGCTAGACGACAGGTCTTCTGATATACTGGTGGTATCAAGAATGAGGAGATTTTGTCATGTTTAAAGCTTATAAGAAGTATTGGATGGGCTATTTCGATTTTACAGGACGTTCAACTCGCTCAGAATATTGGTTGGCAGTTTTAGCGAATACTATTGTAGGTATTATTTTATTTACCGTGATTATAGTTGCTATTTCATTTGATAGACCAGGTAGTGATTATCATATTATTCTCGCCTTATTGTATGGGCTTGCAATGGTATATTTCTTTGCTAACTATATTCCATCTATTGCCCTTCAGGTACGTCGCTTGCGTGATGCCGGTTTTCACTGGGCATTGATTTTCTTACGCTTTGTGTATGTTATAGGCGATATCGTTCTGTTGGTTTTGTTTTGTCAACCCACAAAAGTAGAATTTCCTTTCAACCAGTTCAATAATCCACAACGATAATAATGACTTAACAGCCTTGCTAGGCTGTTTTTTAGTTGATTTGTCAAATTCTCTTTTTATTGCTATACTGTAAGTATCAAAAAATGAGGAGATTTTATTATGATCGAAGCTTATAAGAAGTTTTGGAAGGGCTACGTAGATTTTGAGGGACGTTCAACACGTTCAGATTACTGGTTTGCATATTTGGCAAATATGTTAACAGTTATTGCTTTTTATGTGTTGCTAGCAGTCTTTGGAGGCATTGCACGTGCGACAGAATCAAGCTTTTTAGCTGTTATTTCATTTATCATCCTATTTATCTTTTTTGCCTTTGGTATTGCTGCGCTTTTACCTGGTATTGCTGTAACAGTTCGCCGTTTACGTGATGCTGGCTACAATTGGGCATTTATTTTTATTCCTTTAATTCCATTTGTCGGTGGTATTATCTTCATTGTTCTACTATGCCAACCAACAAAAGTAGAAGTGCCATTTAACAACTTCAATAACCCACAGCAATAATAATGACTTAACAGCCTTGCTAGGCTGTTTTTTAGTTAATTTGTCAAGCGCCTCTTCTCTTGTTATACTGACAGTAACATTAAAAAAAGGGGGTATTATGATTGAAGCCTACAAAAAGTTTTGGAAGGGCTATGTTGATTTTACGGGACGTTCAACACCTTCAGATTACTGGTTTGCATATTCGGCACATGTATTGATTTTATTTGCTTGGTATTTGCTCCTAGCAGTGTTTGAAAGAATGGCAGCTGAAACAGGATCAAGCGATTTATTTACTATTGGTGTTATTTTACCA
>OAZY01000500.1_pt1 | contig 27040 bp, 28 predicted proteins | sample 1494931 | NCBI WGS metagenome assembly OAZY01 (sample SAMEA2579921, study PRJEB22360) | human gut metagenome | biome: human gut; feature: human-associated habitat; material: faeces | place: Denmark | collected 2008/2010 | reverse complement strand
GGCTGCCATGGGGGTCGTGGTCCCGGTCCCGGTGGGCCTGGCTGCCATGGGGGTCCCGGTTGCCATGGTGGAGGAAATAACCACCAAAACCAAAATGGAATAATTGGCTGCCGACTATCTAACTGATTATCAATCATGTAATATTCATCTTGAAGCGGATCCATTTAAACACCTCACTTTATTATACAATATGTATCCCTTTAAAGAAGGCATGGGCTTTTACCAATCAAGATTAACTTTTTTTCCTTTACGATAATATTCTTTATCATAATCATTAATTTCGCGAATTACTCGGCATGGTACCCCATAAGCAACAGAATTTGCTGGAATATCTTGGGTTACAACACTACCAGCTCCAATAACACTATTGTCACCAATCGTAACCCCCGGTAAAATAACACTATTTGCACCGATCCAAACATCATCCCTAATTACAATCGGCAATGAAAATTGCGTTCCACCTCTTCGATATTCCGGATCAACAGGATGACCAGTTACTGATAATGTAACATTTGGAGCAACCATTACATTGTTACCAATATGAACTTCAATATCATCAACAACAACCAAATTAAAATTAGCATAAAAATTTTCACCAATATAGGTATTACAGCCGTAGGCAAAATAAGCGGGAACTTCAATCCATATATTTTCACCAGCATGGCCTAGTAACCCTCTTAAAATATCCTGTTTTTCTTTTTTATTATCAGGATGACAATGATTATACTCGAACATTCTTGCTTTACAATTTAATCTTTGACGTTCAATTTCTTTTTCATACTCTTGATCTTCTATATTTTCATGGCCAAATTCCCGATATAATTGACCGTTCTTCATTTTATCTTTTAATAACATATATCCTCCTTATGATAAACACCCAGCTAAGCTGGGTGTCATATCCTTAATATTATTTAACACGAACTAACTCTAAATAGCTAGTATCCCCTTTAAGTCCTGGTTTACCACCAGTAACTAAAATAAGTTCTCCCGATTCAACACCATTTTCTTTTGCAATGATTTCAGCATAATCCATCATACTTGAACGTGTTTTCATTGTTTTGCATTTTACTGGTTTTACTCCCCAGTTAATTGCAAGGGCTCTAGTAGTTGCTACTTCAGGTGTAGCAGCAATGATCCGAGCTTCAGGACGATAACGAGACATTTTTCGAGCAGTAAATCCACTTTCAGTAAAAGCAATAATCGCTGCAACTTGGAATTTAGAGGCAATTTCTGCAACTGACATACAAATAGCTTCAGATGTATCTTGTGGAGCAGTTCTTACAGCTTGACGATGTAATGCATCATAATCTAAGCTATTTTCTGTTTTTAAAGCAATCTTACTCATTGTCATTACTGCTTCTTGTGGATATAGGCCTGATGCAGATTCCCCAGATAGCATGATTGCATCTGTTCCATCAAAAATAGCATTGGCAACATCACTTACTTCTGCACGAGTCGGGCGAGGATTTTGCTGCATACTTTCAAGCATTTGAGTAGCAGTAATAACTAATTTTCCCATATCCTTACATTTCGTAATGACTTCCTTTTGAATCAATGGGACATCCTCTGCAGGTACTTCAACTCCTAAATCACCACGGGCAACCATAATCCCATCAGCTATTTTTAGAATCTCATCTATGTTTTCAACACCTTCGCTATTTTCAATCTTAGCAATGATTTGAATATCAGGTCGACCATTTTCAACCAAAAGTTTTTTTACATCAAATACATCTTGTGCACGTCTTACAAAAGAAGCAGCCACATAATTGAATGGTTGTGTACATCCATAAGTTAAATCATCAATATCTTTTGGTGATAGATAATCGAAACCTAATTTAATTCCCGGTACATTGATTCCCCTTTTATTTTTTACAATTCCGTTATTAGCACAAACACATACAATGTCTGTACCTTCAACATGATCAACTAGCAATTCCACTTGACCGTCATTTACCAAAATAAACCCACCAGGTTTTACATCCTTATATAATTCTTTATAAGTGATTGTAAAACGATCACTTGTTCCGACAATATCTTCTTGACAAATTGTGACAACCTGACCTTTTTTAAATTCAGTTGAACCATCGATAAAATCACCTGTTCTAATTTCCGGCCCTTTAGTATCTAATAAAATAGCAACGCTTGTATCCGACTCCTTATTGATTTCAGTAATCAAATCAATTTTTGCCTGATGCTCAGGATGAGTTCCATGAGAAAAATTAAGTCTCATTACATTCATTCCAGCTTTAACTAATTTAGTTAACATCTCTTTGTTATCTGATGCTGGTCCTATCGTACATACAATTTTTGTTTTACTCATTACTTCGTTTTTTAGCATATCGTCATTACCATCCTTTTCCTTCTCAATTTATCATACATGTTTATTATAGCCCATCTAAAAAACACTTGCGAGACTTTTGATAACATTTATCAAAAGATTTTTAGTTGATTAACGCTTACAAATTTCGAAAGCGTATTCAACATCTTCTTCACCTTTAATACGGTATTCTTCGAGTATTGGAGCACCCCAACTATCATCACCGCCAACACCCATTTGAGCAGCTAAAATAGTTTCAAAGGTAAAATATGATTTTGGTAATTCTTCTTGATGCATTGCAGCTTCTAAAGTCTGCAAGCTATATGGAAGAACAGTTGCTTCGAATGGCTGGTCGATCATTTTGAAACAAATTCCTTGATCTTTTTCATCAGTTATTGCTAAATAACGCAAATCACAGCGATTTCCACATTCTTGTGGAACTAAATATGGCGATAAGTTATCCTTAACAAGACAATCATAAACATCAATTTTTGCTCCATCCTTACGATCAATATAATTTTCTAAAGGTCCACGACCTAAATATTCAAAACGATCAACTTGATCATACAGTTTAAAACACATTCCTATTAATGGTAATTCTGGTAATCCTGCTTTTCCATGATAATGATAATCAACCCTAATAATACCTGGTGCCCGTACTGTAAAGACTATATCAACAGTAGTTGCAGGAATTACCGGTAAAGTATACTCAAAAAATACTTTTACACTACTATAATCAGAGGCAACTTCATAATTAAACTTAGTACAATTATAAAAAGTTGAAGCCCCAAACCACATTGAACTATTCACCTCATGTTTATACCCGCGTTCATTATCAGTTGATGCTCGGCTAAAAACAGGACGTGGAGCTCTTGCGATATATTCATGGTTCCCATATTTTAATGAAATTAATCCTTCACTATTAGCAAACATCACTTCAAAATCATTGTATCTTATACCGATATTACCATCACCAATAATAACTTTTAGCGGTTGTTTAGAAACTGAGAGCGGTTTATATTCACCAACTATAGTTTGACCGAAAGCAACTTCAAAACCAGCTTTAGCCCAAATTTGATCATCTTTCAATAAAGCACTAACTGTCTTAACAGCTTCTTTATCTAATTTTGTTAACCACGGAATCAATATTTCTTTAGAGTCTCCAGGTTTTACATCGGCTATGAAACATCCCTCCTGTAAAACTTTTTTACCTTGTTTTAATTGATAAACAAATTGATATTTACTAGTATTACTAAACATCATTTTATTTGTAATTATGACACCTGCATCTGTCGGCTTAATAATAATATCTTGATATAAATATTTAACTTCTTGAGCTTTTGGCGAAATAGTACGATCAGCAAAAACAATTCCATCGCCACAGAAATTATAATCAGTATAGCGTTCTTTAAAATCTCCACCATAACCAAGAACTTTTTCACCATAACCATTTGTATAGTACACTGCCTGATCAATATAGTCCCAAATAAAACCACCTTGATATTGAGCATACTTATCTTCTAAATCAGTATAATGTTTCATTCCACCTAGAGAGTTTCCCATAGCGTGCATATATTCACAACTAATATACGGTTTTGCAGGATTGCCCTGTAAATATGTTTCAATTTCTTTCGCTTTTGCATACATACGTGATTCCATGTCAGTTGCTTCACAATAATCACGATTCCATACACAACCTTCATAATGAACTAAACGAGTCGGATCATTTTCTCTAAAATGATTAGCCATAGCAACAATATTTGTTCCCGCGTATGATTCATTACCACATGACCAAATTAAAATCGAAGGATGATTTTTATCACGTTGTAGCATTGTATTAGCACGATCAACAACGACATCATGCCATTGTGGCAGGTTTCCTGGAATATTCCATGACGGTTCACAAGCACCTAATTTTTGCCATGAACCATGACTCTCTAAATTTGCTTCATCAATTAAATAAATTCCATACTCATCACATAGATCATACCACAATGATTGATTTGGATAATGAGATGTTCTTACTGCATTAATGTTATGCATTTTCATAAATTTGATATCGTATAGCATATCCTCTTTTGTAATAGCCCGACCTTTATCAGCAGCAAATTCATGACGATTAACACCTCTAAATCGTTAGTAAACATGCTAACAAAAAGCGCCGGGAACAACTCCATCAAAGTTACCATTATTACTGAAAATGTCAAGGCCACCTTAATTACCATTGGTAAAAAGACAATTTGGGCCATTGAAGCCATAATTGTCATAGAACTAACGGCAATATCACCGCCAAAAAATAATAATTGTCGATTAAAACATACTTGTAAGATTCCCTCCGTACTATTCATAAAAAATGGTGAAATCCCTAAACCCAATACCCTTTTCATAATTATTTTATCAAAGAACAAGTATTCTTTCTTTATTTTTATTGTTGACCGTTTCGAAAAAATAAAATGCATTACCCATAAAAAAGAAACAAATTGCGAAATGATCGTAGCCAAGGCCGCTCCCGCTACTCCCATATTTAAAGTAAAAATAAAAATTGGATCTAGAATAATATTTAACGCGCCTCCAATAACTAACGTTAACATTCCAAACTTCGCATACCCTTGGCAATTAATAAAATAATTCATTCCCACACTTAATTGTACAAAAATCGTCCCCAATAAATAAATATTTAAATAATCTTTGGCATATGATAACGTATTTGCACTTGCACCAAACAATAATAAAATTTCTTCACCAAATATATATAAAACAATCATGATAACTATTGAACTTAATACTAAAGAACTAAAACAATTTGAGATTATTTTATTTGCTTGGTCATTTTCATCAGCTCCTAGACTTATTGAAGCTAATGGTGCCCCACCACGGCCAAACAAATTAGTAAAAGCGATAATTATTGTAATAATTGCACTACACAAACCAATTCCAGCAATTGCTAAAGCTCCATCCTCCATTCTTCCAATATAAATTCGATCCACTAAATTGTATAGCAAGGTTACCATTTGTGCTAAGATCGATGGTATCGCCAGTGATAACAGTAACTTTGAAATTTTTTCATTAGCAAGTCGCTCATTCATTGTTATTCCCTCCTAAATTTTCATAAATTTGGCTAATTAATCGGTTAAACTGTTCTTTATCTTGATCACTTAACCCCTGATAAGCAATTTCATTATAATTATCTTGAACAGCCCGAATTTCTTTAATCAGCTCATTAGCATATGGTGTTACAAACAAACAATTACAACGACGATTTTCATTATCTACTTGGCGTTCAACGAGCCCTCTTTTGACTAGTTTGTCAAGCGAACAAGAAACATACGCCTTAGAAATACCACGGATATTGACAATATCTTGAGCATGATGATACTCAGGATTATTAGCTAAAAATGCCAATACATCAATTTCAATTTGAGTGATTTGATACTTTTTTTGTATTGTTTCAAACATAATATTATATTGCTTTAATAAATAAGGATAAATTGCCATTAAAAAGGTTTTCTTCATTTCTCTACTCCTAACCGTTCGTTAATGAACAGTTCTATAATAAACTATTTATTATGAATAAATTACATTTTTTCACAATAAGAAAAAACTAATATTTGTTGAAAGTTAAACAAATATTATTAGGGTGGTTATCTTTAAATATAACAACAAAAATACTTTATCGTAGATTAAAAAACAATGAGCTATATCATTTGTTATCCATTTTTCATAGCGGTATAATATGAGTATAGAAAATGAGTTAATCATATATAGCTTGAAAGGAGGATGCTATATGACAAATTGGCAAATAGTGAATCATCGCTTGCAAAATCTATCATTACATAATCTAAAAGAAATCTGTTATGCACATAATATTTCTATGGAAGAACGTGACCTAGAGTTAATTCTTCAAATAATTAAAAATAACCCATATTCAATCGTAAATGAAGAATATACTCCGATTTTGTTTATTGAGATTTCCAATGTGACGGATAAAGCTACCTGTGACAAATTTAAGCCAATTATCGAAAAGGAATATTTGATTCACTAATAAAAAGCACCTAATAAAATTAGGCGCTTTTTAATATCATTAAAAATAGGGTTACTATCTTCTAAACTTTCTGTTATATTTTCTAAAAGATTCCGTAAACACATTATACTCTTCATTGGGAATATCTTCACCTTGAACAATCCTATCAATGACCGGTTTGTTTTCTTCCATCATTTTACGCGCATATTCTTCGGCAGTATTATTTCCTTTACTAATATTTAAGATATAATTACAAACTTGTTCATACATATCTTCTCCGGTAAACAGTTCCCACTGTTGACAATTTTTTACATCTAAAATATTTATTATAATTCTAGCTATTAACTCTCTATCTTTCATTTTTATCACCGCTCAATATTATCCCACAAGTGACAATCAAGTTCAAATCATAGATAAAATTTTTAAAAGTTGTATAATATAAATGAGCATAAGATTGTCCTCCCGTTGACAAACTATGCTCATTTTTTCAATATTTTCATTGAGAATAATTGGTAAAATAGTTGAAATAATCACATCATAATCAATAATACTAAAAATATTTAATTTACCCCATATTCATCGTCATACAGTAACTTAATTCTCTTATTGACATTTCCAAATAATAATCCACCATTTTCCCCTTGAACCATTTCTACAATAAATTTAATTGCGAGCACCTTTTATATTATTCGTGCAAAAAATTTAATTATCTCCATTTTTTTATTAAAGATATAAAAAACAATCTGCTTATCAAAAATATTTTTAAGGAAAAATAACTTATTTCCCAGATCAATTGTCTAATTAAATCCTAGTTATTTCAAATGATTAAAAATAGCTATATTTCAAAAATTTATCATTGGCCATTTAAAGCTTATACAGATCACAATCCTCAATTTTTCCTCATTTATAACATCAAGCTTGATAACTTCTCTTTCCTAATTTTACTATAAACAAAGAATATTTGTAATAATTACCAAATTTAAAAAGTACAAACTGTTTTCACCTAATTTGTACTTTTTAAACTTTACTTCTTTTCTCATTAAACACAGAGATAAAAAATACTAATCTAATATTAATAAAAAAGATTACTATTGTATGATTTGTCTAGTTTAACGACGGCATCATAATATTAGTTTTCTTTTAGCGTATTTAGCTGCACCATACATTCCCGCTTGTTCCCCAAGTTCTGCAACCACTAGATCACAGTTATTACTAGCAATTTCCAAAGCATGAATAGCAGCAACCTCTCGAGTTGAAGCTAATAACCGCTCTCCTGCATTTGATACTCCACCACCAATAATAATACGTTCAGGATTAAATAAGTTAATAAGGTTAGTTATCCCATAACCAAGTATTTCTCCTGTCTCTTTAAGAGTCGCAACAGCAATCGAATCATTTAAATCATAAGCTTGGCAGATCATCTTTGCAGTGATCTCATCACAATTATTTACCCATCTATTAACAATACTCATATGATCAATATCCTTTTCTTTAAACGTATTGATCATTCCAACTGCAGAAACGTACCTACCCAAGCACCCACTACTACCACAACGACAAGCTCTCCCATGACGATACATATTCATATGCCCAATTTCTCCGACACTGTCATTTGCACCGTATAAAACATGTCCATCTACTACGATTCCAGAACCTAAACCGGTCCCAATTGCAATTAAAATAATATTTTTAAAACCTTTCCCAGCTCCAAAATACAATTCTCCATAAAGATGCATTCTAACATCATTATCAATTACAGTTGGAATCAGCCACTTATGTTCAAACCATTCTTTGATCTTGACATTGTGCCAATTATTAAAATTAGGAGAAAATAAAGAAATACCGTCATTTTGATTTAACAAACCCGGTACTCCTATACCTAGAGCATCTATCTGTTCAAATGAAAGATTATTCTTTAAAACTAATATTTCTAAACATTTTTCAATTCTTTTTAAAACTATATCTGCACCCAAACTTGCTCCTGTATTTTTTTGAACCATTTTTAATAATTGTAACTGTTCATCAAAGAGTCCTGCTTTAATAGTTGTTCCGCCCAAGTCTGCTCCCAAATAATACATTTTTCCTCCTATTAAAAAAGGGCATTTCTATAGTGAAGCTCCATTATTTTAATATGCTCAAATAACAGAGTTCACTTTCTTCTGCCCAATTTTTAAATTACTTTTTTACCGCCATACTTGCGAACTTTTAATACATGACAGCTTCCTTTACCAAAAACTCTTTCAATTTCAGTCTTATAAGCAGTTACAAATTCATCTTTAACAAAAGCTTGAATCGTTCCCGCAAAACCACCACCATGAACCCGACAAACGCCATTTCGGCCAATAATTTTTTCTGACATGGCTAATCCAATTGAAACACTTTGATTCTGAACATCGCAGTTTGCATACACATTTTGCAAGAACTTATAAGAACTATCTCCAGATTCCTTAACAACTTTTTTAAATGTTTCAAAATCACTATTGTTTAAAGCCTTAACTTCTTGATCAACCCGTTTATTTTCTTCAAATAAATGAATTGCTCTTAAAACCGCCCGGTCTTGACAAGCTTTTCTAGCACCTGCTATATCATTAAAGAAATCTTCCTCATCTACTTCACGTAAAAATTCTTTACCAAAATAGTTAGCTACTTTTTTCATTTCCATAGGAATTGCTGCATATTCATCAGTTAAATCAGCATGTGATCCTTTTGTATCAACAATACATAAACTGTGTCCAAATTTAGAAAAATTAACATCTACTTTATTAACAATTGGCTTAGCCACATCATTAAAATCAATATTAATCAAGCTACCTACTGAACTAGCACATTGATCCATTAAACCACAAGGTTTACCAAAGTATACATTTTCAGCATATTGACCAACTTGAGCAATTACAACAGGGTCAATAGTCATATCATTATATAAACCAGAAATAATAGTACCAATAATCGTTTCAAAAGCTGCTGAAGATGATAATCCTGCTCCCATTAATACATCACTAGTAATAAAAGCATTAAAACCACCAACATTATATCCTAATTCTTTTAACCGAGCACATACCCCACGAATTAAAGCCTCAGATGTTCCTTCTCCAGCCTTTTTTATTTCTAAGTCTTCTAAATTAATTGGCGCAATATCAAAATCATCAGATAATACTTTAATTTTATTGTCAACTCTTCCAACAACAGCGATTGCATCAAGATTAACTGCTGCTGCTAAAACACAACCATGCTGATGATCTGTATGATTTCCTCCTACTTCGCTACGTCCTGGAGCACTGTAAATTTCTACATCGGTATCACCATACAATGATACATATTTATTGATTGCTTTAACATATCGCTCACGTTGATAATCTAAAAGATTTGTATCTACATAAATATCATTTAATAACTCATCATACTTTTTATTATTTAATTCTTCTACTAAAATTGTTGCTTTAATCATTATTTTATTACCTCAAATTTATATGATGTTATTTCATCATATACTTCACCTTTCTTTAAAATTGTTGTTGGGTCCTCTTCAATATTAATTGCATCGGGAAGATTTTGAGTTTCAATACATAATGCGAATCTTCTTGGATATACAATTCCATATTTACCGATACGTCCATCTAAATAATTAGCACTATAAATTTGAGCTCCCGGCAATGATGTACTTACTGTCAATTTACGTCCAGTAGCTTCATGATATAATATAGCTTGGTCTTTATCTTGGTTAAAAATGAACGGATGGTCATAACCGGCACCTAATTTAAGCTGCTCATCATCACTATCAATTACATCACCAATTCTTGTCATTGAATTAAAATCAAATGGAGTATCTTTTACTAGATTAAATTTACCAGTCGGTAGTCCATCAGAATCAACACATGCATATTTATCACTATGCACTAACAATTGATGATTATAAATATCTTCTTTAGCCCCCGACAAATTAAAATACGAATGATTAGTAATATTAATAATTGTATCCTTATCACTAGTTGCTTGATAACGTACAATTAAAGTATCTTTATTTAAAGTGTAAATTGCTTTGAATGCTAAATTACCAGGATATCCCTCTTCACCATCTTTTGACAAATAAGTAAACTCAATTGAATCCTCAAGTATTTGATAATCAAATATCTGATATGAAAAACCTTTGACCCCACCATGTAAACAATTAGGACCATTATTAATTGGCAGCGTATAAGTTTCACTGTTTAAAGTAAACTTACCTTTACCGATACGATTAGCTGTTCTCCCAACTAATGCCCCTAAATAAGCGTCTTTAGTCTGATAATCTCTAAAATCATCATACCCTAGCACTACATCATCAGTATTTCCATCTTTATCTTTCATTAAAACTTTAACAATCGTACAACCATAGTTTGAAACAACAACTTCTAAATCATCATTTTTCATTTGAATTAGATCAATTTTATCATCAATCTTTTCGATTACCTTTATCATCTTATTCTCCTTTCAAAACTGTTTCCACGAAACTTGTTAAGGCATCAATTCCATAATCATCCATTTTAAAAACACCAGCATCTTCTAATACATTAACAAATTTAATTGCTACTGCTTCCTTCAAGATTTCATCAATATTTGTCTCTGTAAATTCATGTTGCGCTAACAACTGTTGATACCATGAATGGTGTTTATCTAATTCTGGATATTCTTCAATCTTTGCTTTTTTCAATAAACAGTCACTTAATAATTTTAATTCATCTTTTAATCGAGCTGGTAAAATAGCTAACCCCATTACTTCGATCAGACCAATATTTTCTTTTTTAATATGATGTGATTCTTGATGAGGGTGAAAAATTCCATCAGGATATTTTGTACTTGTCCGATTATTTCTTAAGACTAAATCAATTTGATACTTATCACCTTTACGACGAGCAATCGGTGTAATTGTGTTATGCGGAATATCCTCTGTATGCGAGATTATATCTAAAACTGGAGCATTATAATGGCGCCAGTAATCTAACATTTTCACTGATAAAGCGACTAATTCTTCTTTATTCTCTGAAGTTAATCGAACTGTCGATAATGGCCATTTAACCACTTCAATCAATGTACTTGGATATTTATCAGAAATTAGTGTCTTTAAAACTTCTGCCCCTTGAATTGGAAATTCATAATTTCCACCTTGATAGTGATCATGACTTAAGATTGATCCACCAACAATTGGTAAATCAGCATTTGATCCAATCATGTAATGAGGAAATATATCTAAAAATGAAAACAGATTCTTAAACGTGTTCTCATTAATCACCATCGGCTTATGTTCCTCATTAAACACAATACAATGCTCATTATAATAAACATATGGTGAATATTGTAAATAATAATTTCCAGTCGCCAATTCAATTGGAATAATTCGATGAGTTTGTCGAGCCGCCCGATTCAAATCGCCACTAAAACCAACGTTTTCTTTACACAATAAACATTTAGGATATCCGCTTGATTTAATCAATTTAGCTTTAGCAATTTCTTTTGGATCTTTTTCCGGCTTTGATAAATTGATAGAAATCTCAATATTTCCATATTTAACATACTTTTTCCAAATAATATTTTTATCCGTACGACTCTTTCTAATATAATTAGAAGCAATTGATAATTTGTAATAATAATCAGTTGCTACTTTAGGACTTACCATATATTTCTGCTTAAATTTTTCATTTACAGTATGGGGTCTAGGCATAATACAATTCATTATTTTAGTATCAAATAGATCTCTACTTGTGGTATTATCCTCAATTAATCCTTTTGTTACTGCATGATCCAACATCTTTTCTAAGATAGGTGTCGCTAACGGTAAGTGTTCATTAATCTCTTCATATTCAAAGTCATTTTCATCAAATAAATCTAATAATAGGTTTACTGAATAATCACATTCATCTTTAGTAATCATCTCTTTGTCTAAAGCAAACTGAATTAAACGATTAATTTCATGGTTCATTATAGTAATTCCTCCCTTTTACACAATTATATTGTAGCTCTAACTATAAATATTGTCAATCATTTTTACTAAATTACAAGTAAATATTTACTAATTTATTGACTAATGTTTACTAAAGAATTATAATAGCGTTGTAAAAATAAAAAAGGGGGACTCAAAATGAGTATATTAGTATTAGGTGGTGCTGGCTATATTGGAAGCCATACTGTATATCAATTAATCGAAAATGGAAAAGAGGTAGTTATCGTTGATAACCTTCAAACTGGTTTTAAAGAATTGATTCATCCTAAAGCCAAGTTTTATCAAGGAGATCTACGTGATAAAACATTTTTAAATAATGTTTTTGAACAAGAAAAAATTGATGGTGTAATTCATTTTGCCGCCAATTCATTAGTTGGTGTTAGTATGAAAGAGCCATTAGAATATTATGATAATAATGTTTATGGCATGATTGTTTTACTTGAAGTAATGAAAAATCATAGTGTAAAACATATTGTCTTTTCTTCTACTGCTGCAACTTATGGTGAACCTAAACGTATTCCAATCGAGGAAGACGATGAAACATATCCAACTAATCCATACGGAGAAACTAAATTAGCAATGGAAAAATTGATGAAATGGTGTTCTAGCGCTTATGGAATGAGTTTTGTAGCTTTAAGATATTTTAATGCTTGCGGTGCCCATCCAAATGGTAAAATTGGTGAACTTCATAATCCTGAGACACACTTAATTCCATTAATTTTACAAGTCCCATTAGGAATTAGAGAAAGTATTTATGTATTTGGTGATGATTATGATACTAAAGATGGTACCTGTATTCGTGATTATATTCATGTAATGGATCTTGCCGATGCGCATATCAAGGCTTTAAATTATTTAAAAGCTGGAAATCCAAGCAATATATTTAACTTAGGTAATGGTGAGAGCTATTCAGTTTTAGAAATTATCAACGCTGCCAAAAAAGTTACAAATCTGCCTATTGCAGTTACAAAGGCGGCACGTCGTGCTGGTGATCCTGCAAAATTAGTTGCTAATAATACAAAGGCAAAAGAAATATTAGGTTGGGAACCTAAATATACTGACATAGAAAAAATAATTTCTACCGCTTGGAACTTTTATATTGGCCGAAAATAGGTTATAATATTAAGTACATCAAGGAGGGTAATCATGGCTACAATTAAAGATGTTGCAGAGCTAGCAAATGTTTCCAGTGCCACTGTTTCAAGAATTTTAAACAATGATAAAACATTATCTGTTCCTGAAGAGACAAGGCAGGCAGTATTTAATGCAGCTAAAGAATTAAACTATATAAAGAAAAGAAAGGCAACCAAAAATGAATTCACGATTGGAATTGTTCAATGGTATTCATTGCAACAAGAAATTGATGACCCTTATTATTTACAAATAAGACAAGGTATCGAGAACTTTTGCTTACAAAATAATATAAATGTTATTAGAACTTTTAGAACCGATCAAAACTATCTAGATGTTTTGAAAGGTGTAGATGGCCTAGTTTGTGTTGGTAAGTTTAATAATAATGAAATTTCTCAATTTAAAAAGATTTCAAATAAAGTTATCTTTCTAGATATGCATAGTCCAAATAGTGATGACAGTACGATCACTTTAGACTTCCACAAAGCGGTTATTGATGCTTTAGATTATTTAAAATCTTTAAATCATCATAAGATCGGTTATTTAGGCGGTAAAGAATATCTTGAAAACAATGTTGTATATCAAGATGCTCGTAAAGAAATATTTATTGATTATTGTAACAAAAATAAGATTATTTACAAAAAATATTTACTTGAAGGTGAATTTACAACTGAATCTGGTTATTCCATGATGATGGATCTGATCAATCAAAAAGATTTACCATCAGCGATTTTTTGTGCCAGCGATCCAATCGCAATTGGGGCTCTTAGAGCTCTTCAAGAACATAATCTCAGTGTTCCAAGAGATATTTCACTAGTTGGTTTTGATGATATTAAGGCAGCCAGCTTCACTAATCCACCACTGACAACAATTTATGCTCCAGCATCACTTATGGGGGAATATGGAGCAAGTATGGTATATAATATTTTAAGCAAATATAATTCTCCTACTCCAATGAGAATAACACTCCCATGTACTTTAATTGAACGAGAGTCTTGTAAAAAAGTAGATTAAATCTACTTTTTTTATTTATTAATTTATTCTCTCTAAATAATACAATAAAATACTAATTTGGCATAAATAAAAAATAAAGGTGCATAATATTTGTATCCATCATCATTCCATGTTAAGATTTATACAGTTAGCAAGAGCTAACCTAAATAACTATAAATCTTTGTCGACAAAAGGTAATAAAAATAGTAAAGGAGTGAAACACAATGGATAAACAATTAAATAAACTATTAGCAGATTTAGTAGTTGAATACCACAAATTACAAAGTTATCACTGGTATATTAAAGGAAAAGATTTCTTTACTGTCCATGCAAAATTAGAAGAACTATATAACGGAGTTAATAAAGCCATTGATGAAGTTGCGGAAGCTATCTTGATGACTGGTTTTAAACCAGCAGCATCAATGCAAGAATTCTTAGATATTTCTGCAATAGAAGAAGTCAAAGGTGAACATATTGCATCAAAAGATATCTATAAAGTAGTTCTAAATGATTTTAATTATTTATTAGATAGGATTAAATCATTAAAAAATAATGCAGATAATGAAAATAATTATTTAATTTCATCTTTAATGGATGATTATATTAAAGAATTCACAAAATCTATTTGGATGATAAGCCAAGTAGTTGAAAATTAATAAAAAAAAGGAGAAAAACAATGTCATTAATCGGAAAAGAAATAACAGAATTTGAGGCTCAAGCCTTTCATGAAAATGAATTTAAAACAATCAAAAAAGAAGATTTATTAGGAAAATGGAATGTCTTATTCTTCTATCCTGCAGATTTTACATTTGTCTGCCCAACTGAATTAGAGGATTTGGCAAATAAATACGAAGAATTTAAAAATATAAATTGTGAAATTTATTCAGTATCATGTGATACTCATTTCGTTCATAAAGCTTGGCACGATACATCTAAAACAATTAAGAAAATCAATTATCCAATGTTAGCTGATCCTACTGCTAAATTAGCAAAAGATCTAGATGTATATATTGAAGCTGATGGTTTAGCAGAACGTGGAAGTTTCATCATTAATCCAGAAGGAAAAGTTGTTATGTATGAAGTAATCGCTGGAAACGTTGGACGTAATGCCGATGAATTATTTAGACGTGTTCAAGCTTCACAATTTGTTTATGAGCACGGTGATGAAGTATGTCCAGCAAAATGGAAACCAGGAGAAGAAACATTAAAACCATCACTAGATCTAGTAGGATTAATCTAAAATGTCTAATCTTTATGATGCTATTATCGTTGGCGGTGGTCCTGCTGGACTGTCCGCTGCGATATATCTAGCTAGAGCTAAATTTTCAGTTCTTGTAATTGAAAAAGAAAAAATCGGTGGTCAAATAACAATTACTTCTGAAGTTGTTAATTATCCTGGAATTTTACGAACTAGCGGTCAAGAGCTAACAGAAGCAATGCGACAACAGGCACAAAATTTTGGTGCAGAATTCCTACTTGCAACGGTTAAAGGGATCAATTTGAAAGAACCAGTAAAAAAAATCATCACTGATAAAGGTGAATTTTCAAGTATTGGGATTGTTTTAGCAACAGGTTCTCATCCACGTAAACTAGGTTTTCCAGGCGAAAAAGAATTTCAAGGTCATGGTGTAGCCTATTGTGCTACTTGTGATGGTGAGTTCTTTACCGGTAAAGATATTTTTGTCATTGGCGGTGGCTTTGCTGCTGCAGAAGAAGCCGTGTTTTTAACCAAATATGCTCGTAAAGTTACAATCATTGTCCGTGAGGAAGATTTCACTTGTGCTAAACAAGTTAGCGATAAAGCTAAAAATCATCCAAATATCGAAGTTCATTATAACACGGAAATAATTGAGGCTAAAGGTAATCACCAGTTAGAACAAGCAACGTTTAAAAACAACGCAACTGGTGAAACTTGGTCATATCATGCCGAAGCAAATAACATATTTGGAATCTTTGTATTTGCAGGTTATGAGCCAGCAACTGAAATATTCAAAAATCAAGTTGAATTAAATAACTATGGAAACTTAATTGTCGATCAAAATCAAAAAACTAATCTTGATGGTGTTTATGGAGCTGGTGACGTTTGTGTCAAAGAATTACGTCAGGTTGTCACTGCAGTCAGTGATGGCGCTACTGCTGCGACCTCATTAGAAAAGTATATCCCTAATATTGTTACTGCTTTAAAACTTTCCCCCAAGAAAATAAAGATTAAAGAAGCAGTACAAACAAGCAAAGAAACAAGTGAAAATGATGATAGTTTTATTACCCCCAAAATAAAACAACAGTTGGCTCCAATTTTTGCTAAATTAGAAAAACAATTAATAATTAAATGCTCCCTCGATCATAGTAAACTTGCTGGTGAAATCAAATCATTTATTGAAGAATTTACTACTCTCAGTGACAAACTTTCCTATCAGTTCGAAGAATCAAACTCTTCACCAGCAATGCGTTTCTATGATGAAAATAATAATTATTTAAATATTAGTTATCATGCTGTTCCTGGTGGTCATGAATTTAATTCCTTTGTAATTGCAATCTATAATGCAGTTGGTCCTAAACAACCGCTTGATACGCAAATCATCAATGAAATTAAACAAATTAACAAACCAACCAACATTAAGGTAGTTGTCTCCCTTTCTTGTACTATGTGCCCAGATGTAGTAATGGCAAGCCAAAGAATTGCAATTGAAAATAATAATGTTGATGCCCATGTATTTGATTTGGCACATTTCCCCGAACTTAAAGAACAATATCAAATTATGTCAGTTCCTTGTATGATCATAAATGATCAAGATGTGTATTTTGGTAAAAAAGATATCCAGCAAGTTATTGAAATTATAAAAAAGTAAGCTTACGCTTACTTTTTTTAACGATATAAATAACTACCTAACGGTGCTTTCATATGGTCTACTACATAACCGCTTCCTCCACGATTTTTTACATCTTCAACCATCGTTGTGATTAAAACCGGATTATCACTATTTGTTGTCATTACTGTAAACCAGCCAATCTCACTACCACTTGTATCATTTTGTGAAGATTTTAATTCTGCTGTCCTAGTCTTACCGGCTAATTCGATATCTTGATGATAAATCGAATGCCCAGTTCCATTACTATCACTGATCACTCCTACTAAAGCCTCTTTGATTCTCTTAACTGTATCTTTGCTAAAAACATCTTTGATCCATGCATCATTAGGTTTTTCATCAATAACTAAATAAGGCTGAGCAATCGTCCCCTCATTAACAAACGCTCCATATATTGATGCTAACTGTACAGGGTTTAATAATAATTGACCTTGCCCGTAGCCACTGTCAGCTAATTGTTGATCATCAAATTTACTATCTTTATTTTGATATTGAGAAGCATTTAAAGATAATTCAAAAGGTATTTTTGATCCAATCTTTAATTTCTCATATCCCTCAATCAACTTTTCCTTTCCTATTTCACTAGCAGCTCGAGCAAAATAAACATTATCAGAATAGATAATTGCATTATTCAAATTATTAGGCTTTGGAGCATGAAGTGTTGTTACATAATAATTACCCCAACTAGAATCTTTCTGCCATTTATCCTTAGCTCCAAAATCTTCATCTGGATCTATCTTATTACTTTCTAAACCAATTGCTGCAGTAATTGGCTTCATACTAGAGCCAGGAATATATGTCCCTCTAAAACGATTTGTTAAAGGTTTATTAGCATCATCATTTAATGCTTGCCATTCAGCACTACTAAAACCAAAAATAAAATCATTACTTGAAAACAACGGTGTTGATACTAAGGCTAAAATCTCACCTGTCTTTGGATTCATAGCTACCGAAGCACTCTTATCATTTTGATATTCTTTATACAAAGATTGTTGCAAATCAGCATCAATCGTTAATTTTATATCTTTACCATTTTCAACTTTTTTAGTAGCTAATGTTTCTACTAATTTATTATTTTTATCAATAATTATAATTTCTTTACCATCAGTTCCTTTTAAATCTGCTTCATAAGCAGCCTCAATTCCACTTCGCCCAATTAAAGAAGTTTCACTATAGCCTTCATTTTTATGTTTCTTCAAATCCTCAGCATTTACTTGCTGCAAATATCCTGTAACATGTGAAGCAGCTTCTCCATAAGGATAATAACGAACACTTACAGTATTTAGCTTAACTCCTTTGATTGTTAATAGTTATTGAGCTTTAGCTTTTCCTTCTTCATCTTTTGCCATCTCTTTTAACGGTACGAACGAATCATCTTTGATCCATGAAGCACTCATTACTTTTTTTATTTCATCACGACTCATTCCAATTATTTTGCCAATTGCTTCATAATCAGCTTCTCCATTTAGTTTGCCTTGGACTAAACCAACAGAATAAGCCTCCCCTTTAGTTGCAAGTTCTTTACCATTTCGATCCAAAATTTTTCCCCGACTAGCACTATCAGTATTAATTTTTATCTTATAATCTTCTTTTAATCCTTCCAAGATCATCGCTTCATTATAAACAAGCTCCCCATCTTTTACTTCAACTTTATTTTCAGAACTTATTTTTCCTGCCAAAGTATCCATCGTTAAAGTATAATTAACAATCCCATCTTCAACCTCGCCAATTTTAATTTCAATATTTTTAGCTTCAATCCCCTCATAAATATTTTTATACCTAGCCTCAAATACTTTTTAACTCGTTTTAGCAAGTGAGCCCTTTGTTAACATATTATACATTTTTCCATATTCTTTATTTTCTAAATAACCATAATATTCTTTTACATAATCATCAGCACTTTTACCCCGTGAAAAAATAAAAAAAACTGCACCTATAATTAATGCAACTGCCACAACACCAATAATGATTAATTTTCTCCGATCTTTCAATAACATACATTTCCCTCTTTCCTAGCTAATTAGTATTATCTAGATAATATTTTAGCATAATTTTGATAACTAAACAGCATTGTTTATAATTTAATAATTATATCAGCATTCAATAAACAATTCGCAAATACATCATACGTCTTATGTGATAGTGTGCTATAATAAGATTTATATAGGAGGATATTTAGATGAACATATTAGTATTATCAAGATTAAAAACAGATGAAATAAATAAACTAGAAAAAAGTTTTCCGGATTTTTCATTTACATACAGTAAGGAAAAAGAAGTGACCCAAACAATGATTGACAATTGTGATATTTTAGTCGGTAATCCAGGGAAGCATGTGGAACTTAATCGTCCCAATCTTAAAGCAATACTACTGAATAGTGCTGGCAGTGACTATTATATTCAAGAAGGTGACGTCTTGCCAATGCTAGCGGCAGTTATGGTAAAGCAATCGCTGAACAAACTATCGGAATGATGCTAGCATTAAATAAAAATTTTAAAAACTATATTAATAATATGCATGAACATTCGTGGAAAAGCTACCGTGGCGGAAAGGAAATTTATCATAGTACCGTAATCATTGTTGGACTAGGAGATCTAGGTTATGAACTTGCTAAACGTTTAAAAGCTTTTGAGTGCAAAACGATCGGTATAAAAAGGAATGTTTCTCCAATACCTAGGGATATTGATGAATTATATACGATTGATAAACTTGAAGAAATCTTACCCCATGGTGACTTTATCATTTCATGTTTACCTCAATCTACAGAAACCATTAATCTTTTTAACAAAAAACGCCTATTAATGATGAAATCTGATGCATTGTTTGTTAACGTTGGTCGTGGTAGTGCTGTAAATACTCAGGATTTAAAAGAGGTTCTTAAAGCTGGTCATTTGTATGGTGCAGCGCTTGACGTAATTGATCCTGAGCCTTTTAAGACAGACGATGATCTTTGGGATTTTGATAATGTTTTAATTACACCGCATGTTTCTGGAGGATTTGAGTGGGATAGTGTCCGAGAATATTTCACCGAATTGACAATTAGAAATATTAATCATCTAATCAAAAATGAACCTTTAGAAAACGAGGTTGACTTTAATACTGGTTATCGTAAAGTCGTTAAATATAATGATTAAATAATAAGGACTAATTCTCTTGAACCGCCCCTGTCAAGTAGACAGATGAAATAATTAAAATTATTATTGAAGTTGTCTCATCGACAACTTCATTTTTTCTTTATGCAGCTAATATTGTGCTGCTTGTATAGTGTTCTATTTTATATTTTATTATTCTTTTATTTTCAGGTACTGGATATTGATTTGGTGTTTGTAAAGAGAATGCCTCATTTCTAACTTCATATGGTGTCTTAACTCCAAATCTTCTCTAATTTCTTTCATACATGTAATAATGAATCCAATCATCAACAGCTTTGACAAGTTCATCTTTTGTATTGTAATATTTTCCGTAATGATACATCTCACATTTCATGATTCCCCAAAACCCTTCCGTTGGTCCAGTATCTATGCAACAGTGAACCCTTAACATACTTTGTGTCATACCATGTCCCTTAAGCATATTTATAAACACTGAACTTGTATATTAAAAACCTCTACCACTGTGGAATAAAGGACGTGCATTAGGATTATCTTTAACCGCCTTATCAAATGTGTTAAAGACAAGTATGTTATTATTGTGATCACCAACTTCATAACCGACAACTATTCTATCATAAAGATCAAGAAAGCTTAAGTTCCAGTTGTACCATTTCAAGTTCGTGTCCTTCTGCTTGAGCTGACGTTTTAATAATGTAACTTCATCAACTTTTTCATCATCCTTACGACAGCCACGCTTATCACCTAAACCATCTTCTCTTTTTTCCCTATACTTCTTAACCCAGTTAAAAACATTAGCGTAAGTTGTTTCAAACAGCTTAGCTGTTATCTTATAATCCATATCATGTTCAAGACAGTACTTTATAATTTCAATACGTTCTTCCTTATTGACTTTCTGCTTTTCACCATATAGATATCTTCTCCTCCAGGAATATAATCTTTTAGTTCTATATGACTATTATACAATCTTACCCAATTTTTTATAGGACTAGATGACGGAATACAATATTTTATTGCCAAATCATCATATGATCCCCCACCGTTGAGATAATCTAATACGACCTATTTTTTTAAATTCTTTGTATAAGATGCATTTGTATTAGAAATATCAAATGCACTTTCACCAAATGCATTATATTTTTTACCCAGTTGCCCACTATATTGCCTGATGTATTTATTTCTTTGGCTAAGGAGATGGTTGATCCTTCACCCTCTAAATATCTTTTGACAATACTTAATTTTAGTTCTTTTAAATATTTATTTTTTCTTCCCAATATAAAAACCTCCTGTATCAATGTTTAATTATTTACACTGTCTACTGGGAGGTTATCATATCATCTAATTAAATTAGTCTTTATTTTACTAGTTATATATCTAATTTAATTTGGCGAACTTTATTCGAAGCAACAATTCTTTTATTAACTTTATCATCATATGATAAAGTTCCTAACAGCATCGGACTTTCATCATCATGAATTGCCATATTTTTTGCAACTAAATTATGATTACATGCATAACAATAAGAACATCCATGATTACAACAGATATATGCACCAATATCAATACTCGCTAAACAACTACAATTGGCACGATTAGTATTTGTCTTGATATCCAAGGGATATCCTATCAACGTTTCAATATATCCTCGATCCAAACAACTACCTTTAGCAATTCCATATTCCTCTAAATGATATTTCTCACTACAAGTTTGAATATGAAGTTGATATTTTTGAGCAATTTTTCCAAACCGCTGGGCCAATTCTATTACATCATGATCAGTTAACTCATCAAACTTACCAATAATATTTTTGTAAATATCAAGAAAACTAATAATTACGGTTTCTGTATACGGAAAGAGCAGTTGGCACATTTTTTCAAACATTTTATAATGAAATACTTTTGTATAACGTTGATTTAACAGAACTGGATCATAGCGCCAGATCACCCGCTTTTTTCCAAGCATCTTACTTAATTCAATAAACGTCTTCATTATTTCTAGTTTTGGTCTTAATCCCGGTTCAATATCTAAATCATAGGCAGTAATAGTCCATGCTGTCTATTTGGGTCAAATAGGGGACTATTGCTTTGGGATCTTTAGTACAAAAGCAGATGCAATCAACAACTTCTGGAGTAACATCTACGTGTGAGACCTGATGCTCATTATAAGGATTTCGAACTAATATGTATCCCGCTTTTAATCGATTAACAAACCATTTAGGATAAAGTGCACATATATCAGTTCGTCCAGAGACTTGAAGTAACATTATTATTCTCCCTTTATCAATAACAGCCTTATTATTTGGTTATTTGCTGTTTTTTTAACTAAATTTTTCTGTTGTTTCTTTTTAACTTTAATTACAAATCGTTGAAACATTTCTTTAAAATATTTATAAAAACCATTTATGACAATTGCATAAAATTTTACTTTTTCTTCAATAATATAAATGATCAAAGCTGAATTGTTATAATAATATTTTTTAAACACTTTCTCACCTACCTCTTAGCTATTTTATCATAATTTATTACAAATATTAACAATCATGATATATCATTAAACAATTATTCATGGTATACTTTTGATTATCGAGGTGGGTTATGAACGAGCAAAAATTAATTAATTTAATCGGTGAAATTGGGCGGCTTTTATTAAAACATGGGGCTGAAATTTACCGGGTTGAAGAATCATTATTGAGAATGTGTAAAAGTTATGGTTATTTAAATGTTGAAGTATTTGCTTTACCTTCATACTTTACTCTAACGATTGAAATGCATGATAATCATACATATACTTTATCAAAACGGACTCAACAAAATCGTGTTAATTTAGATATGGTCTATGAATTAAATAATCTAGTCCGCTATACTTGTCAAGAATGTCCCGACTATATTCATTTAAAAAGTAAACTTGAAAAAATAAAAAACACACCAATCAACATGCCCTTAGTATTTCTAGGTTATGGATTAGGAACTGGGTTTTTTACAACTTTTTTTGGTGGTGGAATCCACGAAACAATTATTGCTGTAGGAATTGGATTTATCTTATATTTCTTTATTTGGTTAATGGAAATATTAGAAATAAATAATCTTGTCAGTACATTGTTATCAAGCATGGTTTTAACTGCCATAGCAATAATTTCTTTAAAATTAGGTTTAATAACCAATTTACAGTCTACTATCATTGGCTGTTTAATGATTTTAACTCCTGGGGTTGCTATTACCAATAGTTTAAGAGATATTATGGGTAGTGATCATATTTCAGGAATGGCACGAATGTTAGAGGCTTTATTAACAGCCACTTTTATTGCAATTGGGGTTGGAACAATGATGATGGTCTTAGGAGGGTAATATGCAAAGTATAATTGAATGTTTTAGTGCTTTCATTGCATGTCTCGGGTTTGCTTTTATTTTTCGTATTCATCAGCATCCACGTTTTGCTATAATCGGGTCAATCGGCGGGGCATTAGGCTGGTTAGTCTATTTGCTTGCTTCAAATTTTAAAAGTGAAATCAGCTGTTATTTTTTAGCAATGGCATTTGTTGCTTTATTTTCTGAGATATCCGCCCGAATCTATAAAGCTCCTGCCACAATTTTTTTAATTATCGGCTGTTTCCCCCTGGTTCCTGGACGTGGAATCTATCAAACAATGCTATACTGTACGCAAGGTAACAGTGAATTATTTTTAGATAGCTTTTTAAATACACTAGCGATTTCTGCTAGTCTTGCTTTAGCAATCTTGATTATTTCAACTATTTTCAAAGTAATCAAAAAATTATCATGTCGTAAAATAAAGGTGAACTCATGAAAGTACTAGGTCTAATTGTCGAATACAATCCTTTTCATCAAGGACATTTATATCATATCAATAAAGCAAAACAACTAATTAAACCAGATGTTACGATCGTAATAATGTCTGGACATTTTGTTCAACGCGGTGAGCCAGCAATTAGTAACAAGTGGACAAGAGCAGGAGTTGCAATTAAAAATGGCATTGACTTAGTAATTGAGCTGCCATTTGTTTATAGTGTTCAAAGTGCTGATTATTTTGCCCAAGGAGCAATTGAATTATTAGCAAAGCTAAAAGTCACTGATATTGTTTTTGGAAGCGAATGTGGAAATATCAATATTTTCAAAGATATTGCCTTCACGATTAAAAATAATCAAAAGAATTATGATAACTTAGTAAAAAAACAGATGAATCAGGGTTTGCGTTATCCAGATGCCTGTAATCAGGCACTATCTATTTTAATGAATAAAACTGTTACTACCCCTAATGACTTATTAGGGCTTGCCTATGTTAAAGAAGTAATTAATCATAATTATCCTATTGAATTACACTGTATTAAAAGAACAAATGATTTCCATAGTTTGGACATCGAATCAATTAGTTCAGCAAGTGCTATCCGTCATGCTTTAAAAAATAAAATTGATATATCAAATCAGTTTTGTAACTATGAAGACTATCAAGAATTTTACTTTTTTGATGACTTTTATCCCTTCCTTCGTTATAAAATTTTAACTACTGATGCGCCAACATTAAAACATTTGCATTTAGTCGACGAAGGAATTGAAAATTTACTTAAAGAAAAAGTAGTTATCACTAATCATATGGATGAATTAATAACAAGCCTTACTTCGAAACGTTATACACGCTCACGAATTCAGCGCATGTTAATTCATATCTTGATGAATAATAGTAAAGAAGATATTGCTGAAGCAATGCAAATCGACTATATTCGAGTATTAAAGATGAATAATGTTGGGCAGGCTTATTTAAACAAAATAAAAAAAAGCTGTGAATATAAATTAGTCACTAATTTTTCCAGTTATCATCATCCCGCACTTGAATTAGAATTTAGAGCAACAAAATTATTATCCTGTTTATCAAAAAATCCAAATCAGCTTATATCATTAGAATATAAAAGTATCCCAAAATAGAAGCCTAAAATGAAATGAACCTCTATTATTTAAAATGTGATGTGTGTCCAAGCAACGAGGTTCACTTCAAAAAACTTCTATTTTATCATTAATTTCCTTTAAAATTTCTTGATCAAAATCTAATGTCTTAACTATCGCGATTGCATTTCCAACAGTACAAACTCCCTTCTTAATAAGGTAATCAAAAATGATTTTATTATCTTTTTTAATATCATTAAAACAATATTTATCTACTTGATCAAAGACTTCTGTTAATTCAATATCATGAGTAGTAATAATCGTCATAGAATTGCATTTAAATAAATATTTCATTAATGCCAGCGCAATAATAATTCGCTCTTTTTCATTTGTCCCCTTTAAAATCTCATCAATTAAAATTAATGATTTTTGCTTATTAGCAAATTCAGTAATTTGCTTTAAACGTTTGATTTCTTTAACATAAAAACTATCTCCATTCATAATATCATCCTTCATATGAATTGATGAGATCAAAGCAAACGGATAATATTTAAATTCCTTTGCAAAACTAATATTTAAGGTTTTTGCTAACAACAAATTGGCACCTAACATTTTCAAAAACGTAGATTTCCCAGAGGCATTGCTACCAGTAACAATCGTATCATTTGATATTACAACAGTATTTTTAATCGGTTTTTCTATCAATAAATGATACCCCTCTACTATCTCAACTCTGTCATCTTTTAATATGATTGGTATACAAGTATCATAAAGACTACGAATAACCTTAATCATAATACATACATCCAACAAACCGATATTCTCATAAAGAACCATGATATCATTTTGTACTTGATCTACTTTCCTACTAAGTTTAACTGCTTGAAATATATCAATAAAGAATAATGATTTCATTAACTCCAAAATATTGAAAATATCAAACTGTTTTATTTTATTAAAATAATATGTTGTTTTTGTCATTTTCTTCAAATGGATAAATGAGTTCATTACTAAAGTCTGATTTGAATCAGGATAAATATTTATTTTTAAATTTTATATCTGATTTTTGATTATCCGCATAAATACAATACTTTCAAGCATTTTGACGTATAGGAAAACATTCATTTTACCACGAATTTACCACGATTGAATGAGCCTTGATATGACCTATAAAATAACACTCAAAAGACATCATTATACCTAAATGGTGTCTTTTAAAAAAGCAGTCAATCCTAAGACCAACTGCTTTGTATAATGGATATGAAGTTGTCAAACTGGGATTTATTTGTGTCTTGCTTTGCTGATAAGTTCTTCAGCAATAACACTGATTGCCATACAAATACCACATACTGCCCCCATATAAACTCCTATTGATTTGCCAATATACTCTGTTCCAGACTTTGTAAGTTCGTAAATAGGTATTCCGAGTATTTTAACAGTTAGTGTATTTACATCTGTACTATATGCGTTAGTATATCCAAAGTAAATTGCGACGCTCATCAATAGCATTGCAAGAGCAAATCCAACTATCAGCGCAATCAGAATTTTAATTTTTTTCTTCATATATTTTTTCCCCGCTAAATTCATATTTATCCGTTTCTTCATATCCATATTATAACAGTTCTATATATCCGCTACAATAAAAATCAGCATACCCTTTAAATATTTTGCATTGAAAATACACACTTTTTCTTTCTTCCTCTTGATTACCCACCACAGAAAAGGAAAAG
>OAZY01000486.1_pt1 | contig 28021 bp, 22 predicted proteins | sample 1494931 | NCBI WGS metagenome assembly OAZY01 (sample SAMEA2579921, study PRJEB22360) | human gut metagenome | biome: human gut; feature: human-associated habitat; material: faeces | place: Denmark | collected 2008/2010 | reverse complement strand
TAAAGGGACTTTAATGATTTTTATTTTATCTATTTGCCGGTTTTGACTTGAAAACGCGGCCAAAAATTGATAGAATTTTTTTAGAAACAGACAGGGTGTGTGTACTGGCTGCTACACTGGTGGTATCGTCAGTGAGTGCGTGGATGCATCCTGATAATTCATGTAATTCCTCGCCATGTGGTGAGTAACTACTGATTATGATCTAGTTAATATTTCACTGCTGCACTTTGAAGTGTCACCTGGGAATATTGATGGATTTTATCTGTTTTGACTTATCACTTTGCCGAGTGGGTAAGATCTAAATAGCCGAGAGGCTATTTTTTCTTTTTGTCAAAATCAATAATGTAATCCATCAGTTCTCCAGGTGACATTTCAAACGCCGTAGAGAGTTTTATTAACGTCTTCATTTTTATATTTTGTGATGCTGTATTTTTAACACCTTGATACCATCTGCTTCTGCATTCATTCTCCTGGTGATACAAGTTATCGAGATAAGCAGAACTGTATCTGAACTTTTCCTGCAGTTCGATCAGTGCAGGTATTAGATTTTTTTGAAAAGACTTCGTAATGTTGTCACAGCTTATTTTTATTGCTTCATCGAGTGTGAACCCTAAGTTATTTTGTAAATTTTTAATTCCCTGACTGATTTTCGATTTAGCCACCATTTTATCTCACCTCCCTTCAAAACATGTTTAATATAACAAAAAAAGCGACTAACAGAATACAGTTTGTCGCTTCGTATATATTCATTCATAATCTCTCCAAATAATCAGACAGAGTTATTGAAATAAAATTATGGTGCCGGCAACTGGATTTGAACCAGCAACCTATCCATTACGAGTGGATTGCTCTACCGTTAGAGCTATACCGGCATAAGTAACCGCATTCATATTATAACACTTTATTCCTTGTCATAAAATATCTTTTTTTATTTATCCTTTTTTAATGTTATCTATTTGGTAATCATTAAAATAATGATATAATATTCTATCGGAGGGAAAGAACATGTATATTAAAGATGATGAAATAAATAGGATATTTAATGAAAAAAACTGGAAAATTGCTCACAGTTATTATAAAGATAATGTAATCACAAACATGTCCGTTCTAAAACAGGGAAATGAGTACCACATTGATGGTACTGTTGAAATATATGGTCGTAGTAGTACTTGTCATATCGTCGTAGATACTGGAGGAAAAATAAATAATTTTGAATGTGATTGCCCTTATTGCCATAATGATGAATTAGCATGTGGTCATATTGGGGTACTATTATTAAAATTTTATAGTTTAGAAATGTCTGAAATTCCTTTTCAGTTTAATCAAAAAATTGATTACAAAGCAAAAATTGAAGCCTTTGAACGCGTTCGTGAAGAAAAATTAATTCAAACAAAACTCGAAGAATCAAAAAAATTAATTACCGACTACACTAATCAGCAAGATCCTCAACTAACAAATGATTCATTGATTGATTTAATTCCTAATATTAATTATTCATTTAATCGAATCTTGATTAGTTATCGAATTGGTCAAAATAAAACTTACTTAATAAAAAATCTTAAAGAATTCATATATAACTATCGTTATCACAATGTATATACTTACGGTAGTCAGTTAACAACCGATCACAATCGTAAATCATTTAGTTCAGAAGCATTAAAACAAATTGATTTTATTCGGGATAATAGCGAATTTATTGATGATATTGAAAGATATCGTTCTATTGATATTAACAAATATAATATTGATGAATTTTTTGAAACATATCTCACAAATCTTAACATCAATATGTTTTTTACCACTATTGATCTAAATAATTTAACAATCAACATCGAAGATAAAGAAGATTACTTTGAAATATCACTTTTGCCATTAGGCGGCCAATTAATTATTGGTAACCAATATTTATATTATTTAGACAAAAACATTTTAAATCGTTACAGTCTTAAAATGTCTAAAATTACTAAAAAACTGATTTCTAAATTAGATAAAGAAAATCTCATTGTCGCAAAAGAAGATTTTGGTTATTTTGGCAAATATATCATTGATCAAATCTTACCTTATATTGCCATTACAGGAGCTAATATCGACGATTATATGCCTAGTGTGATCACTTTACTTACTTACGTTGATTTGAATAACTTTGGTGATTTAACAATCAATCTTGAGTATCGTGATGATGAAGGTAATATATTATTTGACGGTAAATATATTGACAGTTATGAAACCAAGCTGCCACTCAACGTTGATACAGCACTAGCAATGATTGAAGATTACGCGCAATATGATGAACTAACGAATATGTATTTAATCACCAATAACGATGAAGATATATACTATTTTATAAAAAATATTTTGCCTAAATTAAATAGATATTGTGATGTATTTGTCAGTGAAGACATTAAAAATATTAATAAACCTAAAAACATTTCTTTAAACATTGGTATCCGTTTAAAAAATGATCTATTAGAGATTGATTTAGACAGTATTAATGTTTCAAAAGATGAAATCCGAGATATTTTAGAATCATACCAAAAACACAAAGCCTATCATCGTTTAAAAAATGGTGAATTTGTGAATTTAGAAGATCAAACTTTAAATGAAGCCTATAATTTAATTCAAGATTTAAATCTTGAAAACAAAAATATTCAAGATGGCGCTATCATAGTCGATAAATCCAAAGCATTATTCTTAAACGAATTAATACAAGATAGCGAAACAATTAATTTTAACCGTAACCAACAATTCCAAGAACTCATCAACCATCTAACTAACTGCAATATCAATAATTATCCTGTTCCTGAACCATTCAGTGATATTTTAAGAGATTACCAATGTACTGGTTATAAATGGATCAAAACAATGAGCGATTATGGATTCGGAGGAATTCTTGCTGATGATATGGGATTAGGAAAAACCTTACAAATGATTACTGTATTAGAAGACGCTAAAAAGAATCACAAAGCTAGTATTGTAATAACCCCAGCAACCCTAATATTAAACTGGCAGGATGAAATAAAAAAATTCTCAAACGATCTCAATGTCCTATGTATTAGTGGAACATTATCCGTTCGTAAAAAGATGATTGAACAAATAAACAACTACGATGTTATCATTACATCATATGATTATATAAGAAGGGATTTTGAATTATATAAACCATTTAAATTTGAATATATTGTTCTCGATGAAGCTCAATACATTAAAAACCAAGCAACAAAAAATGCCAGAGCAGTAAAAGAGTTACATGGTACTCATCGTTTTGCACTAACAGGTACTCCAATTGAAAACTCACTTGCAGAGTTATGGTCAATTTTTGATTTTTTGATGCCTAACTATTTATATAATTACAATTATTTTAGAGAACATTTTGAGCGTCCAATCGTTCGCGATGAAGATAAAGATGCTCAAATTCGTTTAAAGAAAATGGTTGAACCATTTATTTTAAGAAGAACAAAACAAGAAGTTTTAGAAGAATTACCTGATAAGATTGAGAATAACATTAAGATTGCTTTTAATAAAGAAGAAGAAAATCTGTATATAGCTAATTTAAGTCAAATTAATAGCGAACTTAAGACAGCATTAGACGTTGAACGAATTGATAAAATTCAAATTCTAGCAATGATGACACGATTACGTCAAATCTGCTGCGATGCTAGAATTCTATATAATGAAATTATTGGTCCTAGTTCAAAAATGAAAGCTTGTCTAGATATAATAAAGAAAGCTAAAGAAAACAATCAAAAAGTTCTATTATTTTCATCATTTACCAGCTCTTTAGATTTATTAGAAAAAGAACTTCGTAAAGAGGATATATCATATTACGTTTTAACCGGGGCAACCAATAAAATCAAACGTCATCAATTAGTTAACGCTTTTCAAAATGACAATACAGATGTTTTCTTAATTTCTTTAAAGGCCGGAGGAACCGGTCTAAATCTAACCGCAGCATCGATTGTTATTCACTTTGACCCATGGTGGAATATGTCGGCTCAAAACCAGGCAACTGACCGTGCTTATCGCATTGGTCAAACCAATAACTTACAAGTTTATAAATTAATCATGAAAAACAGTATTGAAGAAAAAATCCAAGAACTTCAAGCTCAGAAACAAGATTTATCAAATATTTTTATTGAAAATAATGACGGAAGTATTACTAAGATGTCAACAGCTGATATCATATCTTTATTTTCAATCGATCAAGAAGGCTAAAATGCCTTCTTTTTGTTACATCTAATGTAACTATTTTCAACAATCATTCCACCTATATTATTTACCTTTTAATTATGATATTTTAATATCATAAAACAAGAGGGGGAAAGGTAATGATATTTGATGAACTATTGAAAGGTCAATTGTTGACAAATGACTGCAATAACTATTTAATCGCTACAAATACTGGAGAAATAATCGAATCCTGTTATCGATGCCTGCATCGCCGTGAAAAAAAGGCATTAGAGCTCTACAAAAAAGATATCAGTATTATAAATACTAAAATAATTGATAATAATTTTGAAAGAACTCTTTGCATAATCGTTGATTTATAAACAATATTCAAACAATAGTAAATACTGTTTTTATTTTCACAAAAAAGGAAGTGGCCTTCACTTCCCTTTTAACATCTTGAACTACTTGTATTTAATTTGATAAATTTCAATGAGGAGAGGTTTTTTATCAAGTAGTCAATTATATACATAATATCTTTATTTATTATATTTTTTTTGCATCATTACAATTGCCGCCATTACTCCAATCAAACCTAGGACATAACCTTGAATTGCAAAATTATCGCCGGTTTTAACACTATTAATTGAAGTGGTTTGGTCTTCTTTTTCCATTGGATCAATTACTTTTTTCCACTTAGTATAAATCGTCACATCTTCTAACAATGGCTTAGCAAAATCAAACTCTTTAGTACACGCTTCATCACTGTACCACCCTGCAAAAGTATACCCATTTTTTATTGGCATATCTGGCCTTGATAAAACTGTACCACTTTCAATCAGCACTTTATTATTATCAACCGAAACCGTTACCAATTTTACCCATTTTGAATAAATTGCAATATCGCCTCTAATTGGCTCATTGAAATCAAATTTATTATTATATTCTGAATCACTATACCATCCCTTAAATACATACCCATCTTTAACAGGCGTATCGATTTTATCAAATTTACTACCCAATACCACGTTTTCACTTCGACCATTAATCATGACATTAACATAATCATCAACATATTCATCTTCAATAGACGGTTCTATTTCCCCCATTAAGTTCGGCAATATATAACCTTCTGGATTACCAAGATTACGATAATCATTTCCTAAAGTTGTTAATGTCCCAATTTTTAACATGCTATTTTTATCATGATCTGCTTTAGTATTAAATAATCCTGAATCACCACCATAACGATCTAGTGCATCAAATGAAAACCAGGCATATCGCTCAACAAATTCTAAATCATTTAGTCCTACATTATTATCGAACCCATTAATAACGTAATTCAAAAACTTTCTCACTTCAGCTTTATTCGCTTCGTTAGCACCATTATAACCATCCCAATATGGATCCCAATTAGCTACCGCAAATTCTGTAACCCAAATCGGTTTATTAAATTTATTATGTGTTTCATTAATAAAATTTAAAAAACTTTTAGCATTGTCTTTAATTTCTTTATCAGTAACTCCAATATTACCAGGATAATTATGAACAGGTATAAAATCAATATCATCTGTATTAATTCCCTGCCAATACTCATTAAACCATTCAGAATTAGGAGCCTGAATAGCCGTTGCCGGTGCCCCAATTCTCATACCACTATTTGTAAAATAATGTTGATTTGCAATCGCTGTAGCTACTGGAACATTCGATTGATCTACAAAATCCGGTTCATTATAACCCAATACTGTTTTATATCCCGCATTTTTAATTGTTGTTAATTGCTCGTTTGAACCATTATAGGCACCCCAGATCATAGGAACAAAATCAATCTTTTGATTTGGACAAGTACCAGCATACGTTGGTGCCGTTCCCCAATTGTAATACCAAGACAATCCCATATTTTGTGCATCTTGAATTGCACTGTAGCCGTTACCACTATAAAAACCCATACCTTTTTTAGATATGTAAAAATTTCTAGCACTAGTTGAAATCTTAGTATTATTGCTCAATTGAGCTAATATTTTAACTTGATGCTGTGCCACTTTAGTTGTATAAACTTCACAACTAAAAATATCACCTTCATCAATAATTGTTGAATTTTGAAGAACATTATCAAGATATACCTCATAACCAGTTACTTCATGACTATCAATACTTAATCTATCCCAGGTTATTGTAATTGGTCCCGCTGGAACTAACTGCCCATTATTAGGATAATTAATCGCTGAAGTTTTCCAATCATTATATGGATTACTTGAAATAGCTCCTACATTCTTTAATGTGAGCAATACCGCACTAAATAGTGCGAGTATTGCTACCTTTATAATTTTACTTTTTTTCATAATTCTTCTCCACTAGCTAGTATGATGTCTTTTTAACATCATTAAACCACCCAGTGCAAGGAGAGTAACAATTCCATAACCATAAATCATTTGATCATCGCCTGTTTTAGCACTACTGCTATCACTTGGTTTTGTTGATTGACCAGGCTCATTTGGTTTTACAATTTGCCCCGGTTCTTCAGTTTTTAATGTTAAACCTTTAATCGCAGTATCTAATGCCTTTACTACTTCATCAACCATACCTTGATCAATAATTGTTAAATTATCAGCAAGACTACTTAACACTTCATAAGCTTCATCAAACAATGCTTTCGATTCTTCTGTATAGTGACCTTTAGTATAATTATCACTTATTAAAACTTTTTCAGCTTCCTTTTTAACTACATCTAATTTACTATAATCGGCACCTTTTAATGTTAAACCATTAATTGCTTCAGTCAATAATTCAATTGCATCATCAACTTTATTCTGTTCTAAAATCGTTAAATCATCAGCAAGATCATTTAATGCTTTATTAGCTTTATCAAATGTCGCTCTTGTTGCCTCTGTGTAATAATCTTTAGTATAGTTATCACTTGCTAAAACTTTTTCAGCTTCAGCCTTGATACTATCAACTTTACTATAATCAGCACCAACTAATACTAAATTATCAATAGCATCATTCAATATATCTTTTGCACTATCAAAATCTTTTTGATATGCATATTTTAAATCAGCATTCAATTGTTTACCAGCATCATCTAACGCTTTCACAAATACCTTCCAGCTATCAACTGTATAATTATTTTCATTTTTATCCTTATTCACATTATATAGATCACTCAATGTTTTTGTATCAATATTATCATCACCTAATGCTTTTATGTTTTCTTCAGTTACTGTTCCAATAAATTTTCCTTTTTGATCAGCAGCTGGCATCTTACCATAAACAGCAGTTCCATCACAATAATTTAATAAGAATTTTCTTGACCAGCCTTCACCTTTAATAGCAAAATCATCTTTATCAGTTCCACTGCTTACACCAGGACCAACATCATTAATAATGTGATTAAATTTTTGTAATACTTTATTTTCATCAGCAAATGTTTGTAAACATGCATTTTCAATAATTACACCTTTGCTATTTGGTACTTCAATTGCACTATCCATTTGAATTTGCACTTTTGAAGAATCATAATCTTCACCAGTATAAATACATTATAAATTCCCAATCCAACTGCATAATGCTCCTTAACATCATTAGCTACTTTATAAGCAGCATATCCATTTACTGTTCCATTATGTGACATCCAAGCCTCTTGACTAATAGGATCATAACATTTTTCATTTTGATAAAAATATGTTGCACCATTTTCACCGTTCCATAATGTATCATATTTATTGAAATGCTCATTGAATAATGCATAACATGTTACATTATCACCATTAACAATCAAACCATGATCAGCAGCATTACCACTCCAGCTTACACCATTACCATGGTCAGCACGCCAAATCCAGAAATGATCAGTAATTACATCGTTGCTATTAATTTCTAATGCATTTTTTGCACGTGTTGGATTAGCTGTAGTTCCACCAACTCTAAAGAATAAATCTTGTAGTATAGTTGGATTAGCAGAATGATCTTTATCACTATTAGCAGGTCCAACTTTTAACAAATAATTTGAATCCTTTTCACCAGCATCAAAAATCAAGCCAGCTACTTTAATACCATCTACATCAGCAATTTCCATTGCTGCTTCATCATTATCAGGAATAATTGAAGTCATACCTGTACCTATTAAAATCGTATTTGCTTTATTAACCTTAATTGATTCTTCAGCATGATATGTTCCAGGTGTGAAATAAATATTTTTACCTTTATCTAATTGTTCATTAATTGTTTTAGCCGAATCACTTGGCTTAGCTATATAGAATTCACTTAAAGATAAACTTTTCCCTTTACCCATATCACCATCTTTAGTCCAGCTTGTACCAGATGTATCTTTTTGTAAGCCAGGAACAAAGATCTTATATTCACCATTATCTAAATATAGGAATGGCTTTTCACTAAGTTTCTTTGTTTTTTCAACATTTGTGAATACTTGCTGTTCCCCATTCGCAGCTTCTTTACCCCAATTTGAATATCCATTGTCATTAGCTAAAGCATCACCATCTTTTTCAGTTGGTAAATTAGGAGCATCAACACCTTGGAAGAAATTATTTAAAGTAGTTCCATATCCGCCTCCTGTCAATTTACTATTTCTAGTATAGAATTGTTGTCCACTATATGTTCCAGCTGATAATTGATTTCCTTTATCTTCAAATACACCTTCAAACATACAATCTGCTACGTATCCACCACTAGCCCATCCATAATTCCAGTCATATCCAACCGGACGACTTGAATATACTCTACGAAGCGGTGCAGCTTGAGCTACTGCCCAGTTAAAATATTCTGGTCGGGCAAAATTACAATCGAAGCCAGCCTTTCCTTGTTCATTCCCAGTATTTATGACAGCTAGATTCTCTGCAGAACGCCAGAAATTACAAGTAGCATTATTACCATCTAGATAAGATGGAATTGCGATATTATTTAACTTAACATCCATTGGTGTTTTTCCCAAACCATTAAATGATGTATAGAACCCTAAATACATACATGTAGTTTCAGTATAATCACCTGGTTTGAAATAAACTTGGTATTGTTGCCCTTTAAATTGAGCATCTGCTCCTCTATCATTTTGTTGATTGAATAAATCTAATAATATTTTATCAAGTTGTGCTACATCATCTTTGGGTGAGAAGAACAACGTATGTTCTCCAAATATATTCTTTTCTAGAGATACATACTCAGAACGTTCCGAAATTTCAGCATTTGATAAATCATCATCATTATTTTGTCCATTATTTAGAGCAATGATGCGATAATAATTCTCGTATTTATCACCTATAGGTGCAACAGTAACAGAAGTACTATCTCTAGTTACAGTCTCTACGACATTATATTCTCCAAGCATACTATCTGCTCTTAACAATTGATAGTGTGTTGCATTTTCAGCAGCTCCCCAGCTAATTGTGAACTCACCATCTTTTTCAACTAATTTAACATCTGCTGGTGTCGCTGGTTTTGCTCCTGCTCTTGTACTAACTTTCAATTCAGCACTTTCATTTTTCGGATTATTAATATCTGATAAATTTCCATTTCCATTTACATATTCTAATTTAAAACTATATTGCATCCCCGCTTTCAAATCAGTTACTTGATAGCTGTTTTTTCCAGTTACATCAGCAACTTTATCAAACACTACTTCATTTGAAGCTTTTTTAAATAAGGTTACATCAGTATATAAACTATTCGGATTTGTCCAAGTAAGATCAATTGTGGTTTCAGTTCTTGAGCTATCATCAGCTTTTAAATCTGTGACATCAGCAATATCAATAGCATTATGGATAATAAATTTTTCTCGATCAGTTAATTCCCCTTCATAACCACCTTCTAGAACTTCATCATTATTTGCAGTAACCAATTTTCCTGTAGCTGCATCCTTTAATACAAACAATCCATTTCCAATCGGTTCAACTGCGATAGCTTCCCAGCCACCACCCACTTTTTTATATGACCCAATGGTAGGTACAGCGCCATCTACCCACTTAGCTGATGCAATTTGATAACCTGGTTTACTAACCGATTCAAATGAAATTACATTTTTAATCCCATTGTCATTAGTGTGAAAAGTAACTTTAAACTTTTCAGTATCACCTATATTACCAGCATCTCCAGTTACCTTAATTGCAGAAAAGTTTTCATCTGGCTGATCAGCAAATGTTACTAACTTTCCTGTAGCCACATTTTCAATCCAAGCGATATTACTGATAATTCCAGGATTTTTGACAAAATTAAATTTTTCAGCCAAATCTCTATCACTTGTATAGACTAATTTTCCTTTACTATCAATTGAAAGATATTCATTAGTTCTTTTCATACTTTCAATAATACCTTGGTTATCGGCCGTTTTAGTTATTTTATACTTAGCTGTGGTATCTTCATTTCTAGTATCAGCCCATACATATGTTTGCCCAGACTCTGTTCTTAAGTAATAATCTTGCCCATCATTTATACCAGTATACTTAATTGTTACTGAACCATCATTTTCATTAATAAACATAAATTGTGATGAGTTACTTATTTTATTTGTCTTAGCATTATATTCACCATCTGCTTCTGCAGGTGATGTCCAGCTAGCTGTTTTAATATTTAATGCTTTTCCAGTTGTAGTTGAAACAATTGCATAAATTGAATCCTGATCAAAATTCAAGTATTCGTCATTCGCTGCAACATTTACAGGTGCTATCATACCAATTGCCATCGCAAAGGTCAGAATAGCTGCAAAAAAATTCTTGTTTAATCTTTTTATCATTTTCCATTTCCCCTTCTTAATACATTTCGTATATAAGCAATATTTGAATTGTATCAAAGCGGCCTACTTCAATACAATCCATAACAATTAGAATATCAAATACTATAAGCGCTTAATGATTATTTGATATTCAATGCAATGTGCTTAACATTACACCTATAAAATAACATAATTAATAATAAGAAGGAATGAACGCAAGAGGTTATATAACGGGTTACATTAAATGTAACAAGTTTGCTTATTTTTTTATAAAAAAAACTACTTATTTTTTAGTAGTTTTCCACATTATAAATTACGGCTGGTAAACTTCAACGGCAGCGATTTTTCCTTAGCATTTTGTAACTCATGAGTAACACGCTCAAGAATATAAAGAACAGGAACTTGAGATGAAATATTATATGTTTGTGGTAAAATAATATCTTTAACATAATAGTAGATTCCCAAATCTGCCATTTGATCAATTGTTGACCCTGGCTTATTAGTGATTACCACAATTTTTGTATTCTGACTCTGATACATTTTAAGCTGATCAATTACTTCTCGAGTTTCACCACTTTCGGTCAAAGCAATTAATAATGGACTTTCATTACCATCAACTGGTGGGGGATAATAAGGATCATCGATACTTTGTGAATAATACCCTACATTTGAAAAATAACGAGCCCCATATTTTCCTAAAGTACCACTTGTTCCAATTCCTAAAAAACAAATCGACTTAGCTTCCTTGATATACTTAACAAATTTATTAATTTTCTCCTTAAAATCTACACTTCGTGCATAGTTAAAAAATTCTAAAAGAACATCAATTTCATCATCAGTTTCTGGTAGAGTAAGTCCATCATTAAATAACTTTAACTTTATCTTGAATTCTACAAAACCATTACAATCCAATTTTTGACAAAACCGTACTACTGTCGCCGTTGATACATGAGTACATTCAGCCAGAACACGAACACTCATATTTGTAACAACTTTAATGTGCTTCATTACATAACGATAAATAAATGTTTCTGTTTCATTCAAATTAGCAATTTGCTTGTATGTAAACAGCATTTTATCGCCCCCTTTTTTTGTTGGATGAAGCTTTCTTCCCTGATTATGTATAATTCTAACACATATATCCACCAAATTTAAGAGTTTAAAATTTATTTATTAACTAAAAACGGTCTAATTTAAGATACCCTGCTTTAATATAGTTTAATTTTCTAAAAGCTTTATAAATTCCAAAGCTGATCAACATTGGTGCTAGTAAATCAATAACAATGATTGGAATCCAATAATTATTTCCCATCACATTAACAGCTTCTAAAATCCCTACCAGTCCTGCAGTTCCCATTCCTGAACCAATTGCTGAACAAGATATTTCCAACAAACAAGTAGAAATTGGAGCAATAATAGCACTTGTTAAAATCGGCGGAAGCCAAATTATCGGATGCTTTACAATATTTTTAAACTGCAGCATACTTGTTCCAATGCCAATTGCTACAACATCACCAATATCATTATCATCCATCGACATTACCGCAAAACCAATCATTTGAGCACAACACCCAGCTAAAGCAGCCCCAGCAGCTAAACCATTAAGTCCCAACATCACTCCGATCGCCGCACTAGATATCGGTGCTGTTAAAGCCATTCCCATCAAAACTGCAACTACAATTGACATGAAAAATGGCTGCATGTTTACCCCTTGATTAATTAAATCACCAATCCAAACAATTAATTTAGTGATATATGGACCAATAAATATTGTCACTATTCCCGCAACTATAATAGAAGTAAAAGGCACTAACAAAATATCAACCGGTGTTTTTCCTTGTACTAATCTTGTTACTTCTACTGCAATAATTACGGCTACAAACGCTGCGATTGGATTTCCAGTTGTCGCCGTATTACCATTAAATGTTCCTGCTCCAATCGTTCCAGCAATTACTGCCGCAATTAGATTTAATCCTTTAGCATCGATTGCATAAGCAATACCTGCTCCAATCACTGGTCCCATTAAATAAGTTGCCACCTCACCCCAAGCAGCTAGTTGGCTAATATTAGCAAAATTTCCTATTTGTTTAAAAATCGTTCCAATGATCAAACTGCAGAAAAAGCCATATGCCATTCCATTTAATGATTTAATAATATAGTTATCTTTTTTCATTCTAACCTCCTACAACTGCAATATTTTTAACCCAGCGTTCTTTTTTAAAGAAGTAGGTTGCAATTATTAATTTTATCAAATCCAAACTTTCAACAACGATATATAACGAAATTAAAGAAATAGTCGTAAATGACGATAATAGAGTTGAAACCAGTACTCCAGCAGCCCACAAAAAACCTGAATCCATAATCATCGTACTAACAACATCTCCACCCGCCCTTAAAATAAAGAAGATGCAGACATTAAAAGCATAGATATTAATCATTATCGATTTAATTCGAACCAATCTTACGATTGCTTCTTTAATTGGTATATCAACATTATACAGATTAGGAATCAGTGGTGCCAATAAAAAACATATCATCCCAATCATTAACGATACCATCAATGCAAAACATAATAATTTACGCGCATTATCTCTAGCCTCATCAAGTTTATTAGCACCTAATTTATTTCCTATCATGATCGACACAGCTGAAGATAGACCACCAAAAACAATAAACATTATATTAGCTACTGTGTCAACAACAGATATGGAAGCCACTAATGAATCTTGTTAATACCAACTGCTCGTAAAGCCATCATACAAGTGAACGAAACAGCAAAAGGGATATATGTATATTTAGCAAGATGTAAATATTTAATCGCCTCATCAACTATAATCGGTGTTTTAGAAAACAATTCAATTGCGTATTGAGGAAAAATAAAAATTATTAATGTAAATAAAAGTCCTGCCCCAACCGCAAAAGCCATATTAATATTAAATACCTCTTGGCAATTTTTCTTCTGCTTAGCCCCGAAAAATTGAGCAATATAGATTCCCGCCGCTCCACATAACCCAAATAAAATTGAGTTCATAATTAGAAAAAAACGATTTGCCACCGTTACTGAAGTTAATGCAATATTGCCAATACTGCCAATCATTACATTATCAATTAAATTTACAAACGTTGTGATAAACTGTTGAGCCATAATTGGAAAAGCAATACTAATAACAGTTCTATAGAATTGTTTAGTTCCAAAATATTTCTTCAGCATCATCACTCATCCTTTTTTCTCTTTAATAAATCAGGGAACGCACGTATCAAACGCCGGTGCCCATATTTAAACAACTTCTTTTGTCTAATTAATGATTTTAAGACGATTTGCTGCTTTTGCCATTCTAGACGCTGTTTTTCAATATATGCACGTGCTTCATTTTGTTTTTCCTCAATATTTGCAATCAATCTATTTTCACTTTCTTCCAGTACTTGTTTTACTAATTCTAATTTCTTTTCAATATCCAATGCTACATGTGTTGATACAATTGTATCAACAATAAAGAGAACTGATAAAACCCCACTTAAGACAAATAAAATATTTTCATCAACTAATAATAGCTTACTAGTAAAAAAAGGCTGAACATAATCGATTGCCACAACACTAAATAAACCAAAACAAATAAAACCCTCTAAACAAACACGACCATTCAAATTAAAAGCCTTTTGGCTATAATCCCACCAGCGTCGATGGAACAGTTTCTCCATTACATACGAAGTAATATATTCTAATAAACAAGCTACTACCCCGCCACTAATAAATAAAGTATAAATAGGATAATTAACCTGCTGAATATCAAATAAAACAATTACCAGCATTGCACCAAAACCATAAATAGGAATCCAGGGACCATTTAAAAAACCTCGATTATATGGTTTTTGATGCCGTGATAAAGGCAAAATGATTGATTCCCAAATCCACCCCATTAAACAATAAATAAAGAATGAAACCACAAGAATTATCAACTTTCCAGTCATATTTTGCCTCCTTTAAATAAATTAAAAAGTCTGCCAAAGCAGACTTAATATACAATTGGTGGAGCCTAGCGGGATCGAACCGCTGACCCCCTGCGTGCAAGGCAGGTGCTCTCCCAGCTGAGCTAAGGCCCCAAAATATTAAAATATATATGGTGGGCCTGAATGGATTTGAACCATCGACCTCACCCTTATCAGGGGTGCGCTCTAACCAACTGAGCTACAGGCCCATATATATCTATTTGCAATTAACTAATGGTGGGCCTGAATGGATTTGAACCATCGACCTCACCCTTATCAGGGGTGCGCTCTAACCAACTGAGCTACAGGCCCATCAATCAACTGCCCTAATATAATAGCATGTAGATTCTTTACCGTCAAGCATTTATTTATAATTTTGACAATTTTTTTTATTTCTTGATTTTATCAAAAAATCGTCATTGCATATTATTTGTTTGCAGATCTAAATATTGTTATACTTTGATTATAGTTTATATTTAAGGGAGGCAATTATGAACTTATATGAAATAGAAGTATTAGATAATAACAATCAAACAATCTCACTAAATAATTATAAAGATCAAGTTTTACTAATCGTCAATACAGCAACCGATTGTGAATTCACCGAGCAATATGATGATTTAGAAGAACTTTATGAAAAATATCATAATTATGGTTTTTGTATTCTAGATTTCCCATGTAATCAATTCGGTGAACAAGCACCTGGAACAATGGAAGAAATTATGTCTTTTTGTGCGGATACTTATGGTGTTAGTTTTCCGCAATTTGCTAAAATCGAAGTCAACGGCCCAAATGAATCACCACTTTATACATATTTAAAAGAAAAACAAGATAGTACTTTATCAAAACGAATCGACTGGAACTTCACAAAATTTTTAGTTAATCAAGAGGGTGATGTCGTTGCCCGCTTTGAACCGTTAGTAAAGCCAAGAGAAATTGAAAATAATATTAAAAAATTATTAAAATAAATCTTTATAACAACATACTTGCATTGCAATATAATAAAAACTACTAAATTGAATGAACTTATTATTTTAAATCAAAAATAATAAGTTCATTTTTAATATTAATATTCATCGTATCTGATACCTCATCTTTAAGATAAGATTCTTGTATATTCCTCTTTTAATTACATATATTATTAAAGGAGGTAATAATGGTAAAATTTGCAATTTATACATTTTTAGGATTTATTCTTGAGTCAGTATATGTTTCAATCTTAAAGAAAGAATTCTATCTATCGGGATTACTAAAAGGACCGTTTATCCCTATCTATGGCTTTGGTGCATTATTGATTTTAAGCATTGTCCCTTATCATACTAATAATTTTGAAATCTTTTTTTATTCACTATTCGGCTGTACTGCCCTAGAATATTTGACTCACTTTTTCTTATCATATGATTCACAAATAGAAGTATGGAATTATGGTAAAATACCTAGCAATTATACTAGCCGTATTTGTATGTTCTATAGCTTGATGTGGGGATTTTTAGGAATTATTTTAGTTAATTACATCGATCCATTTATTAATAGCCTTCTAATTAATTTAAATTATTATGCTGTTAATATTATCGCCCTCATATATATCCTTATAATCCTATATCAATTTTATAATCAGCAATTTCAAGTAACAAAAAAGCAGCCTAAATAGGTTGCCTACATATTAGATTCTCTTTTTTCTCATCGCATCAAATGCTTTTAATAAAATTGCCTTAACATCAAATAAAGCATAAGCACCAATTCCGATTATATCAACCGGACAACGTACTAAACGCTCAATTTTAATTTGTTCAAAACAAATCAAAGGACTTAACAAGACAACATCAGCATCAATTCGGTTTTCTAATGCTTCAGCAATTGAATAAGCTTGAATTTCACATTTTACAGAGCCTTTTTCAGATTCTTCAATCAGCTTTTCAACGAAAAAATCACTTGGTATTTCTGTATCCCACAATAAAACAATTTTTTTCATCTTGCTAAACCCCTTTCTTTTATATTTTGGTATAATTTGTTGTATTTTATCCATTAATTTATCACATTAAAAACTTTTTATAAGCAAAAATTATTTTTTATACACACAAATATATCATTTACAAGAAAGGATGTAAATGCTTTCATTACTATTTATTATATTTTTTTATTGTTTTTGACAATATATTTTATTATTTATATTTAAAAAACTCCTATAAAATGAAGCACACTTCCATAACTCAGCCAACTAAATTATAGAGTGTACTTAAAAAAGGAGTTTTTCTACGATAATATCTTTTCATAATCCTTTGGATCAATTGTATCTTCTGGATATTTCTCACGATATTTTTCAATCCCATCACATATTTTGACTGCTAATTTTTGATGATACTTACTACTTTGCAGTTGTCCTCTTTCATTAGCATTAGAGATAAAACCACATTCAATCAATACTCCGACTGTCTGGGTTGCCCGTAAAACTCGGAAATCTGCACCTGAAATGCGTTTTGCACTTCCTGTAACTTCTTTCATCGTAGTTTGTATTTCACTGGCAAGGCGCTTTCCTTTATCACTGTTTTTATAATAAAATACTTGGGAACCCCAAGCACCTGAGGCTGGAGCTGAGTTTAAATGAATACTGATTAAATAATCACTTTTATATGAATCTATCTTTTTAACCCTTAAATACATATCATCCTGTTTTGAATAGTGATGATTTCGTTTGGTCATATCCTGCTCGTCTTCACGAGTCATATTTACTGTTGCCCCTCGACTTTCAAGTTCTTCTTTCAAGGCATATGAAATTTTTAAATTTAATTCCGATTCATAAATTTTTCCAACACTTGCACCATTATCAAGGCCCCCATGTCCGGGATCAATTACTACTGATACATTTTTTAATGGTAAATCTTTGCTTACGGCCACATCATTTTTAGGATAAAAATAATGTCCCGCAAGATACAATGCTGCTGTAATCGCTATTATAAGATACGTTCTCTTCACAAAATCACCTAACAAATTATATGCAGTAACGATTCTAATAATGCTAAAAACGCGTAAAACTAATTACACGTTTTTTAAGTATTTATCTATAAAGATGCGAATAAAGTGAAAACACGTCATTTAAAATGATGTATTTTTATGATCGTACTTTAGCCCAAAGTTCAATATAACAATTTTCCTGATAAGGATTATAATATTTTTGAACCAGAAGATCATCTGGTTCAAGACGATGTTCAACAAACCAAACTTCATACAAATATCGGCTAGCCTTATATAAAGCTTCATTCACTAATGATTCAAAATTTTCTGCTTCATAACTACATACTACATACTTACCACTAGGAATAATTCGTTGTTCACAATCAATTGACGGTCTATCAATTTCAATCCCTACAAAATAATTAAATAAGGCAGGATCATCACTCAATGTTAAAATATCTACTACTACCGCATCTTGAACATCTAATTCCTGGTACAAAGAAACTATGTTATTTATCTTCGGTTCACCTAATTCATCTACTTTAGCCATTTTGCTTTTACCATAAAAAATTCGATCATTACAAACTTGTTTTTCATTTATCTCTAAAACCATCCCTTCTACGATCAATGGCACGCCAGTATCAATTACAACATAATTAAGCTGTAAATCTGGTTTAATGAAATGATCTAAATGAATTTTTTGATTACGATAATCATCTGGTGTAATTTTATAGACTTCTTTAAAAGCCCGAGTAAAAGCACTATGTCCAGAAAAACCACAGGCTATTGCAATATCTAAGATTCTTTTTTCCGTATTTTTTAATTGATTGGCAGCTTTTTCTAAGCGCCGCAGCTTCACATAATCATTCACAGTTTTTTTAGTTAAACGAAAAAATAATCGCTGATAGTAGTATTTTGATAAATGAGCAATTGCTGCTAATTTATCAATATCAATCTCTTTATCATAATTTTCTTCAATATAATCAAGTGTCACCTGAATCTCTTGCCATGCATACATATTTAATAACCCCTTTCTTAAGTTACTTATAGTCTACCAATTAAATTATCTCTCTGTTTATCTGTCAATGCCTTTATTCACAAATTAGAGTTAAATAAATTTTTGAATGTCAAAAAATCTTTATATCTATTAACTTTATGTGATTGATTTGTGATATAATCTATAAAGAATACATTATAGGAATGTGGTGAAAATATTGATTTGGAATATCACGGCAGAACTTGTTTCAGCAATAACATTATGCATTATTTTAGTCTATGCCCGTAAAGGAAATCTTCTACCAACCGTAAAAAATAAAGTTTTTCAGTATTGTTTATTCATTACTTTTCTTTCAGTCAGCTCTAATATTATTTCAACAACACTTTTACAATATTATAAGCAAGTACCATTATTCTTTAATAGCTTTTTTCTACTAATTTACTATTTAAGCACACCGTTAATGGGCGCTATCTATTTCATCTATGCACTAGCTAATATTTATGATGAAAAAGAGGTCAAGAAATATGCTGCACTTTGCAGTTTACCATCAATATTATACGTTCTTTTAGTTTTTAGTAATTTCTATACGTCGTTGCTCTTTTCGTTTGATCAAGTATCCGGTTATCAACAAGGACCTTGGATATTTATTACATATTTAGTCTTTTATATTTATGTCTTTTTTTCATTGATTCTAGTAATTCATAAAAGGAAATCGCTCGAACGAAATGTAAGTTATATTTTAGGGGTATTCCCTTTTATTTCTGCCTTTGTAATCCTATTTCAATATATTCACCCTGAATATATTTTAACAGGTACCGCAGCCACTAGTGCTCTTTTAATTATTTATTTGTATTTACAAAACAAGCAAATGTTCACAGACACATTAACGAATTTGTTGAATCGTCAAGAATTCAACAAGATGATCGATATCTTAATCGATAATAACAAACCTTTTATTGCTGTAGTTATTTCTTTAAAAAATTTTAAGTTTATTAATGATAAATTCGGCCAAGAAATAGGTGATCAAATTCTTTTAGAAGTTTGTCATTATTTACGTTATTTATTGCCTAAGCAGGCAATGTATCGCTATGGCGGAGATGAGTTTGCATTAATTTTTTATAATAAAAAGAATGTAATAAATGCTCTAGAAAAGATTGAAACACGAATGAAAAATCCATGGCAGATTTCAAATATTGACTTTATCATTAGTTATGTAGCTGGAGGAATTGCTTATCCTAAAGTTGCTCATAGCAAAGAAGAAATTATTAACGGCCTAGAATATGCTGTTTCGTTAGGAAAAAAGGATAATGCTCATAATATTAATTTTTGTGTTACTGCAATGATCAAACAAATTAGACGAAAATATCAAATTCTTGACTTATTAAGAATTTGTTTAGAAAATAATAGTTTTGAAGTTTATTTTCAACCTATCTATGATCTCAAAACACATAGCTATTGCAAGGCAGAGGCATTACTCCGTTTACCGGACAATCCACTTGGGTTTATTTCTCCCGAGGAATTTATTCCAATCGCTGAAGAAAATGGGTTGATTGCTCCAATTACTTATCAGGTACTTGATAAAACTTGTCTTTTTATAAAAAAAGTGATTGCTGAAAAAAAGGATTTTACCGGTGTTTCTATTAATTTTTCAGTATTACAATTTATGCAAGATGATCTTGAAAATAAAGTTTTAAAAGTTATTGAAAAACATCAACTGCCTTATGAATTAATAAAAATTGAAATTACCGAAAGTATGCTGGTAACTAATTTTGATGCAATCACAAATTTTATGACAAATATGATTAATCGTGGAATCCAATTCTTACTAGATGATTTTGGTACTGGTTATTCTAATATCACCTATGTCCTTACTATCCCCTTTCAAGTCGTTAAAGTAGATAAAAGCCTAATCTGGCAAGCAATGAAAGATGAGAAAGCTGCAATTCTTATTAAAAAAATGATTGAAGCATTTAATCAAATTGGTTTACATATCTTAGCTGAAGGAATCGAGACGAAGGAGCAAATGGAATTTATGAAAAAATGCGGCTGTGATTTATTGCAAGGTTATTATTTTTCTCGACCAGTCCCATTTGATGAAGCTTTAAATGTAATCAAAACAACTAAAATTACCGAAAAAGAATAAAAGTCCTTACTACAGATAAGGACTTTTTTAATTAACAATACCATTTAACTTTAACTGGATTATTTTCATTATCTATTGCTATCAGTTGCAGTGATTTTAATACTTTTTTAAACTCTTCTTTAGCAAGCTGATCATATATTTCTTTATTTTCACATAAGCCAGCTTGATGATACACTATTGCCGCCACAGCATAAAAAGTATAACCTAGAGCATTTGTTGGTGAATCTTTTGTTGCACATGCAATTAAAATTGCTCGCACAATTGCCAAAGGTACAATTGTCTCCTCAACATCTTTGATAAGCTCCTTAGCTTCTTTTAAAAGCATTCTTTGTTCTTTTTTTGTTTTAGTACCAGCTAAATATTTTCTAGTTTCACAAATAATATGTTTTAACCTTGCATCATCAGGATATTTATCTTGATAAATACTTAATAAATTTTGTTCCACGTAATTCAAACTCCAATTTGCTAATGTTTCAGCACTTTGACTCTCAATTAAAGCCATTAATACAACCACCGTAGGATCATCTATATCGCCTAACATTCTTTTTAATTTTACCATAAAATTATCTCCTTCTTAAATCTATTGCTTCGATAACAATATTATACCCATATCAACTTCTCCAAGCGATTAAATTGTTATTAATCCTACTTCTGTTTAGTTACTTATAAAAAGAAAAAATCCTTGAATAATCAAGGATTTTATAAACAACACATTTGATAAGATTAACTTTTTGTTAGTTTATGAAGTTCAAAATATCCTTTAAAATAAAATCCTTCATCACTTTTTCCATCAATTTTCCACCAACCCAGCGCTTTTTATACGTACTCACACGCTCTCAGGACATTTTGAATTATCACAAAATTATAAATATATACTTAACATACTTGTAATTTCATTTATTCCTTTAACCTGCTTTTTTTAGATTATAACTCACTATTTCTTGTTCAAGTTTCTTATTGAATTTGATCATATAATTTATACAATCTGAATATTCGTTTATAGTTTTCAATGAATTCAATCTTTTAATATCATTTTCTGATAAATTCTTCAAATAGCGCGAGTAATCTGTATTTTTTAAATCATTTTCACTCATGTGAAATAAATCAAAAAATTGATTCGTTTGTTCACATAATTTTCTATGAATCCAAAAACCTCCTGCATCAATGTCACCAAAATGAAGATATTCTTTATCAGGATTATCGCTTATCAATTTCTTAATAAATACAATTTGAGGTTTACTTGCAAAACCTCCTAAGTAAATGTAACAATCATTATTATTCATTCTTAGAAATGATGTTTTGTTTTCTATTGTCATCACTTTATCTGCATTTACAATTATACTTTTTATTTTATCTATATCTTTAATTGAAAAAGATACACCTCCTAACAAACCATCAATATCAATTGTTTTGTTTTCAAATTCAATTATCACCGGTCCTTTCACACAAATATCTTGATCTGTATCATATATATTGAATCTTTCAAATAAATTTTCTTCTTCAAATATATCTTCACCAACAGAAGTATAATAATTAGCAAGGATTGATTTAACTTGAGATTTCCTTTTGTTTTCTAGATATTTAGAATCGCTGAAGATAAGTATGGAAGCTTCTCTTATATATAAAAATTCATTATTATCTTCTAAAAAAGATAACGTTTTTAAAATATCTTTCTCTTTATCGACATCAATCTGAGTTGAGCGATTGTTAATTGTTTCTTCCAAACTATTAATATAATAATCTGTTACTATACCTTTACTTCTATATTTCTTAATAATTCCCTTCAATTCATCCACAGTAAAAGTTCTTGGAGTTATACCCAATTCATTTGCCGCATATTCTTCTAGCTTATTAATATTATCCAAATTTAAGTAAATCTTTTCATAATCTTCACTAAATTTTAGTTTTAATGATGTTATATAACTTCTATTTTCCAATGATTCTATTGCCTTGTTTACATGTTCTTTTTTTTCTAAATCAACGTTATAATCAGAATAATTTTTCAATATTTTATTTATTGTCAGATCAATTCTACGATTTACCTTGCCATCTTTATGCATCGTTTTTCTTTTATAATACTTTTTTAATAAAGCATTTACTATTTTTACTTCATACTCATTCATAGAACTTAATTGCTCCTAAAATCATGTTACTTTTATTAATCTTTTTTATTGGTATTACAGCATCACATTCTTTTCCAATTGAATCTAATTTATTAGGTGGTGCACAGAAAATCACTTGAAATTCTTGCGTCTTAAAGAAATCTAGCATTATCTTAATATTCTTATCACTCATCTTTTCAAACGGTTCATCAATAAACACTAATCTGGTAGAATTTTTACGTGCATTATATATAATAGATAACGCAGCCGAAAGAATAATTGTATATGGAATCTGTGTGCCTGCACCAGAATTGTATCCAGCTAATTTTGATAATCTGCCGTTAGTTATTTCTTCATTATTAACAACTACTTCATATTCCATATAGTTACGATAATCAGCAAAATCATTCAAAAGATCGTTATTGTTTTTAGAAATAACTCTATTAACAATTTCTTTGATTTCTTCTTCACGTTTTATTGCTTCGTTTTCATCATATCCTACAACATCACCAAACATAATCTGACCATTATCAATTCTATTTGTTTTCTTTAGATAATCAGCATACTCAAGAATTTTGGCATAATCTGATGTCCCAGTTATTTCCTTAACATCAAATTGATATGTAGTAGTAAATTGAAGTTTCCTTAACTGTCTATTGATATCTTTAATATCAGCTTGTGCTTCTTCAATATTTGTTTTTATCTTTAATACGAATTCATTTTTAAATACTCCTTCATATTTTTGTGTTTGGACGACTAATTTTACTTTAATTCCCTCAAAGTCATCAACCTGTAATCTATTCTTTCTCTTTCTATATACATGCTCATGCTCTATACCTATAGGCAATGATTCTTCAGGACGTTTACCTGCATTGTATACAGATTGTTTATTTGTAATATCACGTTCACAAGACCTTTTTTCAGCTTCTGCCCTTACACGAGTAGATGCGATCATGACGTCTCCTGTTTCTCGCTTTCCATCAACAAACTGATTATATTCATCTTTAGCATCTCTTACTTCAATAGGATAATCAATTAATAAATTATCTAACTTATTTCCCGAATTAATTTTCTCAATTTTTAACTCATTATTAGTTGATGTTAATGTATTATTATCTGACTCAAGTTGAAATTTATTTTGCCTATTAATATTAATAGATTTATTTAAAGCCTTTAATTTGCTTTCTATTTCTGAAATGCGTTCAATCAATAATAAATATTCATTATTATGTTCAAGTGCTATTTCTAATTTTTGAATTCTATCATTGCATTCATATAATTCTATTTGATTCAACGAATAATTCTTAGGGGCCTCTAAATCATATTCCTTATTAATAAACTGATTAATAGTTTTAGTAGAAACAATCTTACTTGCATTTTTATTCTTTTCTTCCAACAACATTTTTTCTTGATTTTCTAACGAACTTTTTTGTTTAATGGCCATATCCCTATTCAACTGAATAGCATCTTCACCTAAACAATAAGATCCTAATTTCTTAAAATTCAAGAAAGTTACTGCCATATTTCTAGAAATCTTACCTTCTTTAGAAATCGCATTTTCATACTTTGGAACATCATCAATTTCAACTGCATGAATTCTTCCAAGCCAATACTGAAAATATTTTTTTGCAGTTTCATTTCTAATATCTAATTGGTGAAGTAATGAATCATCTACAACATCAAAATCTTTACCGCACAATAGCGGAGTATTTACTAATTCGACATATTTATATTGTGAATTATCTATAACTTTATTTGCAATATAAAAATATTCAGGCTCTACCAAGATGCTATATCTATGTATACCTAAAAATGTTTCAATGGAATTTCTCCATTCTTCGTCTTTTAATTCGACAACAAAAGAACTCGAAAATCTAGCTTCACTATTAATTTCTAATTCTTTAAATTTATTATTAATTTCTCTAATTAACCCTAGTTGACTAGTTACTCTTGAATAATCTGGAAGATTCTTATCACAAGTCTTAATTATTTCATTAAGTTCAATTATTTGCTCCTGAACTTCTTTTAGAGACTTTTCTAAATTATATCCATCTCTAGTTAATTCATCTAACAACTGATCAATTTTGTTTCTAAACTCATTAATTTCATTATTTTTTATAGAAGAAGGAATATCTTGGTCTAATAAATTGGACAATTCAAAATCTAAGGACATATTAATTGAGAATTCATTTATTCGTTGTAATAATACATCCAATGCATCAATTTTTTCTTTATATAAAGCCGCTTTATCCTTTAATTGTGAAAGTTTATCTTTTTCATCTTGAATCGCCTTTGTTCCATCCATTTGATCGAGCTGACGATTTGCATTTCTTAATTCGATGTCCTTTTGTTCTTTTTCTAATTCTTCTTGTTTTAATAAATCTGATAATCTATCAATTTCAAAAACATTATCATTTATCTTCTTCGTATTTTTCTCTATTTTTTTACTAACATTCAATAAGTTTTTATATACTCTTTTTGCATCATCTTTTGCTAGTCGCGAATCAACTCGAGAATACTCATTAAACGCTTGTAAAATAGCATCTAATTCTTTTATTTCTTTTTCAAGGACTTCAAATGATTTTGTAATATCATCTATCCCCTCTTTCGCTTCTTTAAGTTTATTCAAATTAATATTCTTATCCTCAAGTACAGATTCTTTAATAAATTGTTGAATTTTGGCTTCAGGATTATATGTCATAATGCTCTTAAGCTTCCTCTGATACTTTGTAATGCCTTCACTTTGAAGTTTAAGACCTGTCATTGTCATAAATTTAACTACACCATTATTTTTATTCAATATCTCTGCTTTATTTTTATCTCTAAATTGTTTCGAACTTAAAACATACTTGTTTCCTTCAACTTCATTAAAGAAAGAAATATTTTTTAATGTTTTATTTTCAAGAGAATACCAATAATTATCAACATTATCACTTGAATTGGTTTCTAAGATAACACCTAATACAAAATAAGTATCATATAGTTCATTATGATATTCTAAAGCAATATGTGTGTATACATTAGGATAGATACTAGATGGTCTAGCATATTTTCTGGTATCTGGATCAATTAAACATCTAGTATAAGAAGCCAAAGTTCTTCTGCCTGTTCCAATTCTTGTAGCAGATGACGCTTTGTTGAAATCAGTATCACCAGTAAAGGCATATTTAATCGCATCGAGCACTGTTGATTTACCACATTCATTTTCACCAGTAATAAGGGTTAAACACTCTCCAATAGGAATAGTTTTATCAACAAAGCCATACCAATTTAATAAATATACTTGTTTAAGAATTATCATACTTAATCAAATTCCTCCTCGTTTTCAATATCTTCTTCATATTCAATTTCATTCAAATCAGTTGTCATTTCTTTCACAACACTTAAAAACTGATCTTTATCCATGGCAAACTGTAATGTTGGATAAAGTGTAATAACAGTATCTGATTTCACATCGGCTTCATTATAATTGATTAAACTAAATTTTTTAAATGTTTTTAAAGCATTCTTTAATTCATTTGGAGACATGCTAATAGCATATTGTTTTTGCATATCGACAATATCTCCAAACTCAATATATGTTTCTTCTGCTTTACCAAACCTTTCAAGGAATAATAACCACAAAATTAATAATGTAAGTATTTCGTTGTTTGAAAAACTAACATGACTGATCTTCTTTAATCCGACTGTCTCTATATCCGATTCATTTTGAATTAGCATTGCATATTTAAGTTCATCATCTACTACAATGTCATATCCCATAATCTTCAAATAGCTTGAAATATCTACTCTATTAGAAGAATAAGAAAGGTAATCAAACAGCATAGAATCTTTATCAGCTACAATAAAATTTGAATCCAGTAATTTCCTTACACATCTTTTAAACTTCGTTAATTCTTCATCACGAAGTTTTTCTAAAAAATCGTAATATGCCATTATTTTTTCCTCCTTACTACCATGTTTGTAATAGAAGCTATGACAGTTTCTTCATATCCATCATCAAGTTCAACAGTATATCCAAACTCTTCTTCTCCTGAGTAAATGAATGCTGAAACAAACATCAATGCTTCTTCCTTATTCTTTATATATTTACTTTTAATAAAAGGTAACTCGTTTTCTTTAAACATCATTCTAAAGAAATCATTTGTTCTTTCTAATGAATATGGATTAATTGAGTCCTCTAGTAATTCCTCCGTAATTCGTTTCTTTTCTTCCTCTGACAAATCATCAACTTCAACAGCAATAGGGCTGGAAGTAATAATCTGTCGTTTTTTCTTTTGATATGATTTTCTTGAAATATACTTTTGAGAACCAATATCAACACAATTCTTTAACGTATCAATAATTGTTTCTTTTTCATCATCACATGCTTCTTTAATTCTAGTTAGTATTGCATCAATAGATGATTGTACATTCATTCCATTACTTGTAACTAATCTGATTCTCATACTAGCGAGTCGATAGTATTTATTGATACTTTCATCAATCAACTCCATATTTTCTGGATATTCAATTGAAATGTAGTAATATATTTCATCAATATATTTCGTCAATAAATCTTTTGATTCTTCAAAATTTACCTGCATTCGTTCACTATATTCTTTTACTGCTATTTCAAACAATGAATCGTTCTTAAACCTTCTCAATTGATCTGATATACCTTTCAAAATAGATGGAATTAATCCATTATTTTTCATATAGAAATAATCTGTAAAAAATTTCTCTAAAAACTGATCTCCAAGTAAATAATTCCCCATACTAGATAAATCGTTAATTTCTGTAATCTGTCCAAGGATAATTGAAATACTATCTTTTAAATCCAAAACTTCATTTTTAAGTTCTGCTTCATCATCCTAGTGCTAGTATAAATTTAGTACCAGTTAAATAGAAATAATGTCTAAAAAAATGAATTGAAAAATTTTGAAAAGAATACTAATCTAAAATAAGAAAAAGAG
>OAZY01000472.1_pt1 | contig 28967 bp, 26 predicted proteins | sample 1494931 | NCBI WGS metagenome assembly OAZY01 (sample SAMEA2579921, study PRJEB22360) | human gut metagenome | biome: human gut; feature: human-associated habitat; material: faeces | place: Denmark | collected 2008/2010 | reverse complement strand
TAAGCCCAGGGGTCGTTTCGGGCCCGGCGGGAACGTCCGATGGACAAACAGCAGGCCTCCGATGAGAAGCACCGCCGCTTCCACGATAAAGAGTCCGATTTCCTCGCCTTCGTCAATCTGTGGAACTACCTTGGCGAGCAGCAGAAGGCGCTGTCGTCGAATCAGTTCCGCCGCCAGTGCCGGGTCGATTTTCTTAACTATCTGCGCGTGCGCGAGTGGCAGGACATCTACACCCAGTTGCGCCAGGTGGTGAAAGAGCTCGGCCTGCCGATCAACAGCGAGCCGGCGGAATATCGCGAGATCCATACTGCGCTGCTGACCGGTCTGCTGTCGCACATCGGCATGAAGGATGCCGATAAGCAGGAGTATACCGGTGCGCGTAACGCCCGCTTTTCCATCTTCCCGGGGTCCGGTCTGTTTAAAAAGCCGCCGAAGTGGACGATGGTGGCGGAACTGGTGGAAACCAGCCGGCTGTGGGGGCGCATCGCCGCCCGCATTGAGCCGGAGTGGGTCGAGCCGGTCGCGCAGCACCTGATCAAGCGCTCATACAGCGAACCGCACTGGGAGCGGGCGCAGGGCGCGGTGATGGCGACGGAGAAGGTCACCGTCTACGGCCTGCCGATCGTTGGCGCACGCAAGGTCAACTACAGCCAGATCGACCCGGCGCTGTGCCGCGAACTGTTTATCCGCCACGCGCTGGTGGAGGGCGACTGGCAGACGCGGCATGCCTTCTTCCGGGAAAACCTGAAGCTGCGGGCGGAAATCGAAGAGCTGGAGCATAAATCGCGCCGCCGCGACATCCTGGTGGATGACGAAACCCTGTTCGAGTTCTACGACCAGCGCATTAGCCACGACGTCATCTCCGCCCGTCATTTTGATGCCTGGTGGAAGCAGGCCAGCCGCGAAACGCCAGACTTGCTCAATTTTGAAAAGAGCATGCTGATTAAAGAAGGGGCGGAGCAGGTCAGCAAGCTGGACTACCCGAACTTCTGGCATCAGGGGAATCTCAAGCTGCGGCTTAGCTACCAGTTTGAACCGGGCGCCGATGCCGATGGCGTGACGGTGCATATTCCGCTGCCTCTGCTGAACCAGGTGGAGGAGGCCGGATTTGAGTGGCAGATCCCAGGCCTGCGTCGCGAGCTGATTATCGCGCTGATAAAATCGCTGCCGAAGCCGGTGCGGCGCAATTTCGTCCCGGCCCCTAACTATGCGGAAGCGTTTCTCGGCAGGGCGACGCCGCTTGAGCTGCCGCTGCTTGATTCGCTGGAGCGTGAGCTGCGTAAGATGACCGGCGTGACCATCGACCGCGAGGCCTGGCAGTGGGATCAGGTGCCCGATCACCTCAAAATCACCTTCCGGGTGGTGGATGACAAAAACAAGAAGCTTCAGGAAGGGCGCTCGCTGCAGGCGTTGAAAGACGCGCTGAAGGGCAAAGTTCAGGAGACGCTGTCGGCGGTGGCCGATGACGGCATCGAGCAGAGCGGGCTGCATATCTGGAGCTTTGGTACGCTGGCGGAAAGTTACGAACAGAAACGCGGCAACTATAAGGTGAAAGCCTGGCCGGCGCTGGTGGACGAGCGCGACAGCGTGGCTATCAAGCTGTTTGATAATCCACAGGAACAGCAGCAGGCCATGTGGCGTGGTCTGCGCCGCCTGCTGCTGCTCAACATCCCGTCGCCAATTAAGTATCTGCACGAAAAACTGCCGAACAAAGCCAAGCTTGGGCTCTATTTTAACCCGTACGGTAAAGTGCTGGATCTGATTGACGATTGCATCTCCTGCGGCGTTGATAAGCTTATCGACGAGGCGGGTGGTCCGGTGTGGACGGAAGAGGGCTTCAGTCAATTGCACGATAAAGTGCGAGCCGAGCTCAACGACACGGTGGTGGAGATCGCTAAACAGGTCGAGCAGATCCTCACCGCGGTGTTCAATATCAACAAACGGCTGAAAGGCCGCGTGGATATGACCATGGCGCTGGGGCTGTCGGATATCAAAGCGCAGATGGCGGGTCTGGTGTATCGCGGTTTTGTCACCGGCAACGGTTTCCGCCGTCTTGGCGATACGCTGCGTTATCTGCAGGCGATTGAAAAGCGTCTCGAGAAGATGGCTATCGATCCGCACCGCGATCGCGCACAGATTGCTGAAAATTGAGAGCGTGCAGCAGGCGTGGCAGCAGTGGCTGAATAAGCTGCCGCCGAACCGCCGTGAGGACGACGATGTCCGGGAGATCCGCTGGATGATCGAGGAATTGCGGGTGAGCTTCTTCGCCCAGCAATTGGGCACCCCGTATCCCATCTCGGACAAACGCGTCCTGCAGGCGATGGAACAGATCACGCCGTAATCCCCTCATTCCCCAGCCCGGTGGCGCTGTGCTTGCCGGGCGGGGGCATATACTGAGGCTGATACTCATCAGTACGCCGCACCCGATAATCTTCCCGCCCCGGATGTGGCCCATACCGGTTCTCCCGGACGTAAAATTAACGGATTCTGAAAATCAACCCGGTGGCTTGGGGAACCTGCTTTATTGGCGTATGTTTAGCCTCGCTTTGCCGGATAAACAGGACACGGAGTCTATTTTTACGATGATGGCTATGTACAGACTATTTATGCTGGTGTCGGCCATTCTTGTTATTACGGCGTGTAAGCCTTTCGTTGACGCTTTTTCCTGTGATGAAACACAGCGGGCGATCAACGATGCCAATTTTTTTATTTTGACCTATCTTCCGCCGCTCAATGGTGAGGTGCAGAGCGTAAAAATTGACGGTAGCCAAAATAACGACGCAGGCACGCTGCGTTTTGCCCGGTGCCGCCGGCTGGAAAGTTACGAGCGAGCAAAAACTTTTAATACCGCGAATGACTCCACGATAGTCAGAGATAATGTTCACTGGCGAAATGATAAAGGATGGATGCGGGAATATATCCGACAGACCCGGAGCGCGACGGGAAATATCAGAAAAATGGTCATGCGTGAGCAGTTCTACACCGATAATCTCGGGCGCATTGTACGTTCAGATAATCTACTCGTGTCGCAGCAACCGCCCAAAGCCATGAGCACAACCACCTATCACTATGACGACCGCCACCGGCTGGCGCGTAAAACGGTCAATGGCGGCATGATGGCCATGCTTGTTGTCAATTATCGCTACGCGGAAGGGCATTTAAGCCGCATTGCCGACTCGGATGCGACCACGACGCTGCGTTGGGATGAAAAAGGGCGGTGGTTATCCGAGGAAAGAACCACCACGTATAGTACAAAAAACCAGTCGCGCTGTTTAGGCTGGGACCCCGAGGGGAACTGTACCGGGGAATATGGCGAGCATGAAGGATACGGCGGAAAAAGCGACGCGTCTCTGCACTATCAGTATACGTATTATCCCCAATGATCGTCAGCGGACGAATGCCGCTGGTGACGCGCCCGGCGCGGGTTTTCTCCCTCTCCCTGGGGGAGAGGGCCGGGATGAGGGCATCAGGCCGCCCGGATCTTACCCATTCACCAGCGCCAGCGTAAACCCATCCCATCCCTTGATGCCCACCGTCTGCAGCGCGGTGGCAGTGAGCCGCGGGTTATCCCCGATCATTTCGATAAACCGACGCACGCCCTGCACGCGCGCATCATCGCTTTGTCCGTTAATCACTTCGCCATCGCGCACCACGTTATCGCCCACGATCAGCGTCCCGGGGCGCGAATAGTGCAGCGCCCACTCCAGATAGCGAGGATTATTAGGTTTATCGGCATCAATAAAGATCAGGTCGAACGGCTGCACATTCGCGAAATTTTCCAGCGTGTTCAGCGCCGGTCCTTCAATGAGTTCAATGCGCTCGTTTAGCCCCGCAAGGCGGATATTCTGGCGCGCCACCCCGGCATGGCCAGGATCGGCCTCGAGGGTAATCAGCTTTCCGTCGGCGGGCAGCGCGCGCGCCATCCAGATAGCGCTATAGGCGCCGAGCGTGCCAATTTCCAGGATCCGCCGCGCCTGCGTTATGCGCACCAACAGCGCCAAAAGTTGCCCCTGATTGGCCGCAACATCATGTTCAGGTAGCCCGGCGCGTTTGTTGTTTTCCAGTACCTGACTCAGTATGTCATCTTCAGGAATAAGCGAAGAAATCATGAAATTATCGACGGCAGACCACTGTTGTTGCATAGATTGACTCCCTGGTGGTTGTTGCCGGGTAGCGCTGCGCTACACCGGCCTGAATATGGGTTTCTGCGCTCTCCACGGTTGTGGACCGGCGCGCACAGGGTATTCACGCGTTCATCCAGCCGCCTCCCAGCGCCCGGTACAGATCGATCTGCGCCAGCAGCAGGTTGTTCTTCACCTGCACTACGCTAAGCTGGGTGGAGAACAGCGTTCGCTGGGCATCGAGCACATCCAGATACGAAGAGTAGCCGTTACGGTAGCGATTCTGCGCAATGCGCAATGTTTCCTCCGCCACCGCCACCTGCCCCTGCAGTTCGGCCAGCTGTTCGCCGTAGCGGCTAATGGCGTCAAGGCTGTCATTCACCTCTTTGAACGCGCCGCGCACCGTTTTCTCGTAGCTATAGAGCGCCTGGTTGCGCTGGGCCATGGAGACATCCACCTGGGCATTTAACGCCTGGCGGTTAAGCAGCGGCGCCAGAATACTGCCGCCGACGCTCCACAGCCGCAGCGGGTTGTCCAGCAGGTCCGGCAGTGTACGATCCTGCATGCTGCCGGTAGCGGTGAGGTTGATAGACGGCAGCAGCTGCGCCTGCGACGAGGCCAGGGTGGCATCGGCGGGGCAACCGGGTATAGAGGTGAATCAGGGGGGCCATCGGCGGCCACCAGCTGACGCTGAGCCTGTACGATATCCGGGCGGCGGTTGAGTAAGGTGGACGGCAGTTGCGACGGCAGACGCAGCGGAGTGAGCTGGGCGAACTCGCCGCGTTTTACCGCGCCGGGGTTATCACCCAGCAGCACGCTGAGCGCATTTTCCTGCTGCGCAATCTGGTGCTGTAGCGGCGGGATCTGCGCCCGCGTTGAGCGCAGCTCCGAATCTGCCTGCATCAGCTCAAGGCGTGAAGTATACCCGGTTTCAAACTGACGTTTGGCCAGGCGCCACGCGTCTTCCCGTGATTTAAGCGTCTGCTGGGTAACCCGCAGCTGCTCATCCAGCGACAACAGGGTCACGTAGCCGACGGCCACCGAGCTGGCGACGCTCAAATTGGCCGCGGCTGCAGCGGCTTTTTGCGCCTCGAGGCTGGCTCCGGCGGCGCTGGCCGCGCTGCGGTTGGCGCCCCAGATATCAACATCATAGCTGGCGGTCAGGCCGCCTTTGTACAGCGTGCTATGGATCGGCAGGCCGGTGGTGGCGGACTGCGCGCGGGCGCGGGTACCGGTCAGGCTGGCGTCCAGCGAGGGGAAAAGGCTGCTGTCGGCGGCATAGGCCCGCGCCTGATACTCATTCACCCGCTCCCGGGCGATCAGCACATCGCTGTTATAGCGCAGCGCCCGGTCGACATTCTGATTGAGCGTGCTGTCATGAAAATTGCGCCACCAGACGCCTTCCACCGGGCTGGCCGGGCCAACGTCGGCCCGCCAGGCGGCAGGGATGGTCAGGGTCGGCTGCGCGCGCTGCACGTCGGCGGATTGACAGCCGACCAGCGCGAGGATGACGGCAAGGGTGACCGGGCGGATCATGGCTGTTTCTCCGCGCGGGTATCAATGGTCACCTGCACCGACATACCGGGACGCAGGTGTTCGCTGTACTTCTGCCCGTCGTTGACCGTAATGCGCACTGGGATCCGCTGGGCGATCTTGACGAAGTTGCCGGTGGCGTTGTCCGGTGAGATGGCGCTGAATTCCACCCCGGTCGCCGGGGAGATGCTCTGCACCTTGCCATGGAAACGCTCACCGTTAAGCGCGTCGACGGTGAAGGTGACCGGCTGGCCGATACGCACCTCGGCAAGCTGGGTCTCTTTCAGGTTGGCGATCACCCAGTGCTGGGGCGGGACCAGCGAGGTCAGATGGGTTCCGGCGCTGACGTAGGCGCCAAGACGTACCGAGATCTGCCCCAGCTGGCCGCCGGTGGGGGCGATGATCTGCGTATTCTGCAGGTCGATCTGCGCCAGCTCGAGGGCGGCTTTGGCGCTGGCCACGTCGGCTTCCAGCGAATCGCGATTGACGATGGTCGATTCACGGTCCTGGCGCGACATCTCCAGCGCCGCTTTCGCCTGTTCAATATCCGCAGCCCCTTGCGCCGCGCTGGCGCGCGCCGAATCACGCTCGCGGATCGACAGCGAACCATCGGCAGTCAGCTCCTGTACCCGTTTTAAATCGGCCTGGATTTTCAGATTCTGCGCGCGGGCGTTTTGCAGCGCGGCTTCATTTTTGGCGATCGTCGCCTCGGCGCTTTTGCGCTGCTGCAGATTGTTGCGCAGCGCGGCCTCCTTCATCGCCAGGGTAGCCTGGGCCTGATGCACCCGCTGCTTATAGATGCGATCGTCTATCTGGAACAGCACCTCGCCCGGCTGGACAATTGCGAAATCTTTGACGTTGACGGCGGTGATGTAGCCGTTGACCTGCGGGCTGATAAAGGTGGTCTGCCCGCGCACATAGGCGTTATCGGTAAACTGGCTATGCCGGGTGAACGGCGGCAGTTGCCAGGCGTAGAGGATCACTAATACGCCGACGAGGCCTATCGCTGCGGCGGTAAAAATGGAGACCACGCGAATGTTGTTCCGGGTGTTGGCCTGTTGTTTGGCCGCATCCTGCTGACTCATAACGACTCCAGAGATGAAATGATGATAATTATTTGCTGCCGGTGGCGCGTTTTAAGGCGATACGGGCGGTCAGTCGTAAGCGAATTAAGCGCCAGAAAACCCACACTAATGTGCCGGCGGAGATGGCCGCCGTCAGCAGATAGGTGTCATTCCAGGCGAGAATATTGGCCTGCAGCGTCGCGGCGTTTTGCAGCAGGGTGGTGGCCTGAACGTTAAGCAGGGTGCTGTCGCCGATCTGGCTCTGATACATCTGGCTATACTGCTGCAGCCGCTCGACGATCAGCGGGTTCAGGGTGGTGATCTGGTCCGCCAGCTGGCTGGAGTGAAATTTTTCCCGCCAGGTCTGGAAGGTGCCGAGGATCGCCGACCCCAGCAGACCGCCGATGTTCTGGCTCATGCCGAATAGCACCGAGAAGCTGACCAGGTTGCGCGGATCGGCAAACACGCCGCCAATGCCGGCGAGCATCGCCGGGGCCAGAAAGAAGGCGCTGCCGAAGCCGAGTAAAAACTGGCTGAACATTAATTGTTCCGGACGGGTGAGGGCGTTGGACTGGCTGTCGAGCAGCGAGGCTACCATGATCAGCGCCAGGGCGGTGGCGGTCGGCCAGTAGAGCTTCTGCGGGTTGAGCGTCAGACAACTGGCGATGATCCCGCACAGAATGCCGGCGAAAATTGACCATGCGAGGTTAGTCATCTGTTCGTTTTGCAGACCAACGTACTGCAACCAGCCGATGACCCCGGTGTTTTGCTCCGCCAGCACGATGCGGATCAGCAGCATAATCAGGCCGAGGCGTACGATGCTGCCGCTGGAGAGCCACTTGGTATTGAGCAGGGGATTGCTGCGGTTATGCTCAAAGGCGATAGCGGCGACGATCAGCACCACCGCTGCCGCCAGCGACCAGCCGATCCACGGCGCTTCAAACCACCACTCGAGCCGCCCCAGCGACAGCACGGGCGCACACCAGCGCCATGCCGGGCGCCAGCAGAAAGAAGGTGATAAAATCCTTCTTCTCGAACACCTTTTTACGATCGCTCGGCGGCAGTTTCAGCGCGATGACGCAGGCCAGCGACACCAGCGCCAGCCCCAGTTCAAAGAAGTAAAGGCCGCGCCATTCATCGATCTGCAGCAGTTCGGTGGAAAAGAGACGCGCCAGCGGAATGGCCAGCGACGAGCCGGTGATGCCGATGGTTAGCCCTTTCAGGCGGTGGCGTGCGGGCCAGGCCTGCACCTGGTAGTAGATCCCCAGCGAGCTGAGCGCTGCGGCCACCATGCCGTGGGCGGCGCGGACCATCATCGCCGAGCTGAGATCGTTGACGAACAGGTGGAAAAAGGTGACCAGCACATAGAGCACCAGAAAGCCTTCGGTAAAGGCGCGCAGCCCAAACTGCTGGCGAAATTTCACCAGCAGCAGGTTGATGGAGACGTTGGTCATGACGTACACCGCCGGCAGCCAGGCGATCTCGGTCGACCAGGCGGCGAAGGTGCCCTGCAGCAGCTGCAGGTTGGCGGTGACCACCGCGTTGCCCAGCGCGCCGGTGAGGCACACCAGCAGGCCGACCACGCCATAGGCGAGACGTTTCTGCGGACTGTGCAGCGGCGTCGAGGGCGAGCCAAGCAGGGCTGGTTTTTCATGCGGCGCCCAGTCATGCGGGGCATAGGGGTTATCCTGGCGACGGGGCATTATTTCTTCTCCACTTCGCGCAGCAGTTTTTCCAGCACCCGCTGAGTTTGCTCCCGCTCCTGCGGGGTAATCGCCGTCAGGATCTCTTCGCGCAGATCGTCCGCCACCGTTTTGACCTGCTCATACAGCGCCATTCCCTGCTCGGTGGCGACCAGCAGCCGCTTACGTTTATCGCTGGCGGTGGTGACACGCTCCACCAGGCCGAGGGCGACCAGCCTGTTGATCAGCGGCACAATGGTCGGACTCTCTACCCCCAGCTCCTGCGCCAGTTCGCTTTGCGACAGCGGCTGTGGCTGGCGGGCAATGGCCGCGACCGCCACCCAACTGGCCTGGCTCAGGCCAAGGTCCTTTAGCCGACGGTTGACCGCCAGCCGCCAGTGATGGGCGGTGAGGTATAAAAGATGGGAGAAGTTAAGCTGTCGATTGTCCATAGGTCGTCTGTCAATATCGTTAGAGCTCTAACGAGTTTATGTCGGGCGACCGCCATAATTCAAGGCGAAGGAAAAAATTGGTTAACGGTATGTGCGTTTATTGTGGCTAATAGCGATGGGTTAACCCGCGAACCCTCTACTCACTGAGGATGCTCTTATTCTGCGCCATGACCCAGGTGATAAAGGCCCGCAGCGGCACCGGAATATGTTTCCGGCTCGGGTAGTAGACGCAGAAATGGTCGGCAGGATAGTGGTAGTCGGGTAACAAACGGACCAGGCTGCCCGCGCTCAACTGCTGCGTCACCAGCGACTGATAGACAAAGGCGATGCCTAATCCGCTCTCCGCCGCCTGGATCATCGCCGTATCGGAATCAACGACCAGATCGCCTCTGACCGCGACTTCGCTGGGCTCACCGCTGGGGCTAATAAACTCCCAACGGTACTTTTCGCCGCTGGGAAAACAGCGGTTGATGCAGCGGAAATTGACCAGCGACTGCGGGGTGTCGGGCTCGCCGGCCTCGCGGATATAGGCCGGGCTGGCCACCGGGATCAGCGACAGCTTCTCGCCAAAGGGGATGGCAATCATATCTTTGGGCACATCCTGCGAATAGCGAATACCGGCGTCAAAACCGGACTCAATAATATTGACTTTCCGATCGGTGGTATACAGTTCGAGCGTCACATCGGGATAGGCGGTTTTAAAGGCAATAAAATAGTGTTGAAAAAACAGGTCAAGAACAATACGCGGTAAATTGACTTTCACCACGCCTTCCGGCGTCAGGCGATGATAATTCAGGCTGTCAACCACCCGGCGATAATCATTGACCACCGGCGTCATATTATTAAGAAATTCCTCACCCACGGCAGTTAATGACAAACTGCGCGTCGAGCGATTCAGCAGGCGTACGCCTAACTTTTCTTCCAGATGATTAATAGCGCTGGTGAGGGCCGGTGGTGAAAGATTTAATGCCCTCGCGGCCTGGCGAAAACTGCCATGTTTCACTATGAGTATTAATATTTCAATTTGTTGCAAATCCGGCAAGGTTTTCATTGTTAATTTCCAGCTAACACCGCGTTCGGAATAGATTAATTGTTATCAATGTAAAAGGGAAGTATATATTTAATAACATTCAGCACGTAAGGAAAATAAGGTGAAAACACGTTATCTCGGAAAAGAGAAGTTCCAGGTTTCCGCATTGGGTCTCGGGTGTATGGGAATGAGTTTCGCCTACGGCGGCGCCGAGGAGTCGCAGGCGATTAATACGATTCATGCCGCGGTGGACATGGGCGTGACCTTCCTGGATTCTGCCGAAGTGTATGGTCCTTTCGATAATGAAGTTCTTGTCGGGAAAGCGATAAAAGGTATCCGCGATAAGGTGCAGATTGCCACCAAGTTTGGTTTTCGTATTTTGCCGACCGGCCAGGGACTGGAGCGGATGGCCGGCGTCGACAGTCGTCCGGAACATATTCGCGAGTCAGTGGAAGGGTCGCTGAAGCGGCTGAATATCGAGACCATCGATCTGCTCTATCAGCACCGCGTCGATCCGGCGGTGCCGGTGGAAGACGTGGTGGGCACCATGGCCGACCTGGTTAAAGAGGGGAAAATTCGCCATATCGGACTGTCGGAAGTCTCAGCCCAGACGCTGCGCCGGGCCTGCAAGGTGCATCCGATTACCGCCGTGCAGACGGAATACTCGCTGTGGACCCGCGAGCCGGAGGCCGGTATTCTCAACGCCTGCCGCGAGCTGGGGGTGGGCTTTGTCCCATACAGCCCGCTGGGGCGCGGCTTCCTGACGGGAAAAATCACCGATCCTGGCGTCTTCGCTGAGGATGATTTCCGCCGCAATCTGCCGCGCTTCCAGGCCGAGACCATGCGCAAAAACCAGCTGCTGCTTGAGCGCCTGCAGCAGGTGGCCACGCGCTATGACGCGACCCTTGCGCAGATTGCCCTTGCCTGGGTCATGAGCAAAGGCGAGGATATCGTGCCTATCCCGGGGGCGAGAAAAATTGCCCATCTGCGTGATAATGCCGGAGCCGCGAATATTACCCTCTCTCCTGAGGATATTCTCACCATCGAAGATATTTTCACTCCCGATAACGTCACTGGCTTACGCTATAACCAGGGCGACTTTAACTTAATCGAAAAATAACCCCCTGAATACTATTCTCCCGCCGCCCTGGCGGGAGATGAGGTTACTTATGACTATTGCTGTTTCCCGTACGGCGGGATTGCCTGCGGCAGTTTATGCGCTTTCCGTGGGCTCATTTGGTATTGGTACCACCGAATTTGTGATTATGGGATTATTACTTGATGTGGCCCATGATTTTCATATATCCATTACGCTTGCCGCCTGGTCTATTACCGCTTATGCCTGTGGGGTGGTGATTGGCGCGCCGCTCCTCACACCGCTATTAAGCCGCTACCCCAAAAAACCGGCGTTGTTATTTCTGATGATCTTATTTTCCATCGGTAATTTAGGTTGCGGTATTGCCGGTAATATGACCATGCTCATTATTTTCCGGGTAATAACCGCCTTAGCTCACGCCTCATTCTTCGGCATCAGTTCGGTCTATGCCGCGGAGCTGGCGCCGGTGGATAAACGGGCTTCGGCGGTCTCCGCCGTCTTTCTCGGCGCCACCCTGGCCAATATTCTGGGCGTGCCCCTCGGCGCCTGGGTAGGGCAATACCTTGGCTGGCGCTACACCTTCTTTATGGTCACGCTGATTGGCATTCTTTCCGCCCTGGCAGTCATTGCCCTGGTGCCCGGCCGTCAGGCCCAACCGGCGGTGCAGAGTCGGATCCGCGACGAGCTGAAGGTGCTGCGCCATCCGACGGTGCTGCGCAGCCTGCTGATCACCGCGCTCGGGTTTTCCGGCGTCTTCGCCGCCTTTACCTACATTGCGCCCATGCTGAAAACCGTCACCGGGATGAGCGAACATCTCATTCCACCGGTGCTGGTGCTGTTTGGCGTCGGGATGGTCGCCGGGAATCACCTCGGCGGCCGCCTGACCGACGGTGGGGTCCGCCGGGCGCTGCTGCTGACCCTGGCCTTGCTTATCGTCGTCCTGTGCCTCTTTCCGTTCGCCATTCAGACCCTACCCGGCGCCTGCGCGGCGGTGTTTCTGCTGGGGGCGGCGATGTTCTCCACCATTCCGCCGCTGCAGATGCAGGCGCTGGACAGCAGTGAGACCGGCAAAAGCATGGTCTCCTCGTGCAATATCGCCGCCTTTAACCTCGGCAATGCCGCTGGCGCCTGGTTTGGTGGGCTGTTGCTCACCGCCGGCGTCTCCCTCTCGCATATTCCCCTGGCCGGTGCATGCCTGACCGCCAGCGGATTTATTATCGCTAGTGTGACGTTGTCACCTTTAAAAGGAAGTCAAGCATGAAGTATCGGTATTTAGGTTCCACCGGGCTGTCGGTGTCAGAGCTCTGTTTTGGCGCCATGACGTTTGGTGACAAAGGGGCCTTTCTCGGCGCGCCGGGACGCAACTGGTCGGAATTCGGCGTGGTGCCTGAGCATACGGCATACGATCTGGTGTACAAAGCGCTGGACGCCGGGATTAACTTTTTTGATACCGCGGACTGTTATAAAAACGGCCAGGGCGAAGAGCTGCTCGGTAACGCGCTGAAGGGGAAACGCCAGCAGGTGATTATCGGCACCAAAGGACGCTGGCAGACCGACCCCAATCCGAACGCGCTGGGGGCGTCGCGCTACCATATTATTAATGCCGTCGACGCCAGCCTGCAGCGGCTGAAAACGGATTATATCGATATCTATCATCTCCACGGGTTCGATCCGCGCACCGCGCTGGAGGATACCCTGCGGACGCTGGATGCGTTGATTCGCGCCGGGAAAATTCGCTACATCGGGGTCTCCAACTACGCGGCCTGGCAGCTGGCGAAGGCGCTGGGGATCTCAGAGCGCCTCGGACTGGAAAAATTCTGCGTCTATCAGGGCTATTACAATATCGCCGCGCGAGAACTGGAGCATGAGATTATCCCGCTCAGCGTCGATCAGAACGTCGGCATCACCGTCTGGAGCCCGCTGGCCGGGGGCTTCCTCACCGGTAAATACCCTCGCAATCAGGCGTTTCCTGAGGGCAGTCGGCTGGCGAACGCCACCCCGTTTGAGTCGGCGCCGATCGCCAATCGCGAACAAGCCTGGCAGACTCTGGAAGTGATGCAGGAGATTGCCCGTCAGCGCAACGCCAGCGTGGCGCAGGTGGCGCTCAACTGGTTGCGTACCCGCCCGGGGATCACATCGCTGGTGATCGGCGCGACCAAACTCGCCCAGCTGGAGGATAACCTGGCGGCACTGAACTGGACGCTGAGCGACGAGGAGGCGGCGATCCTCAACAGCGTGAGCGAAAAAGAGAAGCCTTATCCCTACTGGCATATCTGCAATGTCGCCGGCGATCGCCGTCTGGCCGACGATATCTACCCCTAACTCACCCTGCACCCAGGCAACACGCGTATGCCCCCCTGGGGGCATACAGAGAGGCTCGATCGTGAAAAAAGTACTCATTGTTGGCGCCGGCCCGGTAGGGTTAATCATTGGCTGCTATCTGAATAAGTATGGAATTGATTTTGATATTATTGATAAAAATACACACAGCACCACCTGGTCCAAAGCGCTGAGCGTCAGTCCGGCGACGATTAAAGCCTTCCACGGCTTAGCCCTTGCCGGGGAGCTGACCGCCCAGGGCAAGCAGGTTCAGTCAATTTACGCCTGGTATAAAAACCGCAAGTTTCTGCATATTGATAACCGCCATCTCCCCACCTGCTATCCCTTCCATGTCAGTATCCCGCAGCCGCGGACGGAGAAGATCCTTGAAACGGCGCTGGCCGAGGCCGGTCAACTGGTGAAACGCGGACATCAGCTGGTCTCCTGGCGGCGGGAGGAAGGGCGCTATCACGTCTCTCTGCTCGACGATGCCCGCCGGGCCTGTGCCGCTACCTAGGACTATATTATCGGCGCCGACGGCGCGGCCAGCACCGTCCGGGAGCTGGCCGGGATTGGCTTTAGCGGCCATGATTACCCGCTGCATTTTGTAATGGCGGACGTGCAGTTCGCCAGCGCGGCGACGCTCCCGGGAACCTCTTACTATATTGACGAGCTGGGCTTTCTGATCTTTCTGCCCATGCCGGACAATCAGGTCAGGATCGTGATTAAAAGAGCCGGTCGATTACCGTCGCCGCGTCCGGTGCCGGATCTGCAGGAGATCAACGTGGCGCTGGCGCGCTTCTGCCCCGAGGTTCCTCCGGCGCAGGCGCTGACCTGGTCCTCCAGCGCCAACTTCTATAACCGGATCGCCGATGACAATCTGCAGCACAATATCATGCTGGCAGGCGATGCTTTCCATCTGTTCAGTCCGATTGGCGGGCAGGGGATGAATACCGGTATTCAGGATGCGATTAACCTGGCCTGGAAGCTGGCCTTTTACCTGCATGGCGTCGCCAGCGACCGGCTGCTGGCATCCTATCGCACCGAGCGCTTCGCCGCGGTGAGCGGCGTGCTGCATGCCACCGATCACGATACCGGCCTGATCGCCGGTCTGGTGCCGAAAAATCATATCGACGCGGTCTACTTTCCGGAGTTTTGCAATCGTCACTATTATCGCCACCAGCTGCCGCTGCAGTACGCCGGCTTTGCCGCGCCGCAGTGCGCTCACCCGAACGGCCTGATGGGCCACCATGTTCCGTGGTACGTCTTTACCTCGCCGCAGGCAACGTTTCGCAACAGTTATGACGCCTTCGCCAGCGGTAAGGTCGTGGTCTTTTCCGCGCGCGTCGACTGTCCTCCCTTATCCCGCCTGAAACCTGGCGGCTGGTTTATATTCTGCGCCCTTGACCCGGCGGACGAGGCGTTTCTCGAGGCGCTACAGATTGGCCGCGATGACTATGCGGTGATCAATCCCGATGGCTATGTGGGCTTTACCGGCAGCGAAGCCGGGACATCGCAGTATCTTTCCTCGCTCTACGTAATGGAATAATCATGAATAAAGTGTATATCGTCGCGGCCTGCCGTACGCCGGTGGGGCGTTTTCTTGGCGCCCTGAAAACGGTCTCTGCGGTGGAACTGGCCGCGCTCACCGTCCGCCACAACCTGAAGCAGGCCGGGATTGACCCGGCGTGGATTGACGAAGTGATCTGCGGCTGCGTCCTCGCCGCCGGGCAGGGGATGGGGCCGGCGCGTCAGGTCGCGCTGCGGGCGGGGATCCCGGTGCAAAAGCCGGCTTACACCCTGAATATGATCTGCGGTAGCGGCATGAAAAGTATTACCGAGGGGGCGATCCATATCCAGAGCGGTTATGCCGACCTGGTCGTCGCTGGCGGGATGGAAAACATGAGCCAGGCGCCGTTTTTGCTGCGGGGAGAGATAAGAGGCGGCGTGAAATTTGGCGCGTTCAGCAGCGAGGATCTGATCCAGAGCGATGGCTTAACCGATCCGCTGTTGCATATTCCGATGGGGGAAACGGCGGAGGCCATCGCCGCGCATGAGCAGATCTCGCGCGCAGAACAGGACCAGTACGCGCTGGACAGCCATCAAAAAGCCTCCGCCGCCAGCCGCGCCGGCCATTTTGCTGAGGAGATCGTGCCAGTGACGGTCAGCGCGAAGCGTGGCGTCAGCGTGGTCCGCGAGGATGAACAGATCCGCCATGACCTTAGCGCCGACCAGCTGGCGGCGCTGAAACCGGCTTTTCGTCGCGACGGGAGCGTCACGGCGGGCAACGCCTCGGGGCTGAACGACGGCGCGGCGTCAGTGATCCTCGCCTCGGCGCGCGCCGTTGCGCAGTACGGCCTGCGGCCGCTGGCTGAGATAGTCGCCTTCGGCGAGGGCGGCGTCGACCCGGCGATGATGGGGCTTGGGCCGCTGCCGGCCATGACGTGCGCCCTGCGCCGCGGGCGGTTTCAGCTCAGCGATATGGCGCGACTGGAAATTAACGAAGCCTTTGCCGCGCAGGTGCTGGGGGTGGTCAAGGGGCTGGCCCGCGAGCATCAGATGACGGCGGAGGAGATAGCCGCCCGCCTGAACGTCAACGGCGGCGCGATTGCCCTCGGGCACCCGCTCGGCAGTTCCGGAACCCGGATTGTCGTGAGCCTTCTGCACGCGCTGCGCCGGGGGAATAAACCGACCGGCCTGGCCTCGCTGTGTATCGGCGGCGGGATGGGTATTGCGTTAATTGTGAAAGCGATCTGAGGAGACAAGCGCCATGGAAAAATTAATTGTGGTGGGTGAGAAATTTACCGATTTTGCCCGGCGGCATCAGAACGTGCTGACCGTCAACGAATTTGAGCGTTTTGTCTGGAGCGGCGAGCTCGCCGGCGTCGATAAAATCGTCATTGCTCAGGGCGTGCAGCTCGACGACATCTCCCGCACGGTCTGCATTATTCGTCAGCACTATCCGGATAAAATCCGCCAGATCGTCAATCTGCAGGATCTCTATTATCAAAACAACCGCGATCATCAGCGGCTGGTGCATAAACGTAAAAAAGAGAACATCCTCATCACCTCGCCGGAAAAACGCGATGAAGATAGCTATTGCGCGCGTCTGATCCTGCAGGACGCCTCGGAGCTGCTTTGCGACCACCAGACCGGGCAACACATCCAGGGGATGGTGCTGATCGAGGCGGCGCGGCAAACCATCATCGCCACCTCGGAGAAATTTCTGCTGGCGGAGGCGGGCGTGGCGATGGACGAGAAGTACTTCACGCTGAGCTCGCTGCAGGTAGCTTTTTCCAGCTTTGTTTTCCCGCTGCCGGTGACCATTGTGCTGAATGTGGTGTCGTGCAAAAGCTCAGCCCACGGCCGCTTTACCTGCGAGTGTTCGGTCGGTTTTGACCAGACCGGCACCCGCAAAGCGGAAGTCGGCTTTAGCTTCAGCGTCTATGACCTGAACTACATTACTCGTAAGGAGTGTGAGCAGGCGGCGCTCTGCCATCAACATTATCTGGTCAGTATTGAGCAGGGGGACGGGGATGAGCATCGCCTTTTTTGACGTGGATGAAACGCTGATTACCGGCAAAAGTATGTTCCTGTTTCTGCACCGCTATGCCGAGGAATATCCGCTGCAGTGCGGTTTGACGGCCGCGGCGATTGTCCGCCAGCTCCAGGCGCTTAGCAAAGCGGGTCAACCGCGGGAGGCGATCAATCGCTACTACTATTCGCTGTTTCGCCATGAGCCGCGCGCCCAGGTACGGGCGGTTGCTGAGGCACTGTATCGCGAAGGTGGGTACGGTTTTCACCGTGAGGTGGTGGCGATCCTCCGGCAACATCAGGCGCGCGGGGATGACGTGGTGTTTGTCTCCGGATCGATGACCGACATTCTCTGGCCGGCGATGGCGGCGCTGGGGGTGGAGCATGCCCTGTGTTCAGAGCCGGTGGTGGTTGACGAACACTATACCGGGGAACTCTGGCGGACCGCCATTGGCGAACATAAGGCGTTGCATGCTCAACGCTACGCGCAGGAACGGGGCCAGCCGCTGGCGGCGTGCTATGCCTTTGGGGACCATATCTCGGATCTGCCGCTGCTCGCGCTGGTTGGCAACCCCTGCGCGGTCAATCCGTGCGCGGCGCTGCTGGCGGAGTCGCAGCGTCGGGGATGGCCGGTGCTGTGGTCTAACGGCGGTTGACGGCACGATAGCGAAAAAAAGGGGGCGGCGCTACGCCACCCCCTGATTCACACCCTGACGGGGATCAGCCCGGGTAGATGCCGCGGTCTTTACGCGCCATCAGGATGCGCTCGCAGGCCACGATATAGGCGGCGGTACGCAGCGTACACGCTTTCTCGGCGGCTTTATCGCAGACGTGAATAATGGCGTCGGTCATGATGCGGTCCATCTTGGCGTTGATCTCTTCTTCGCTCCAGAAGAAGCTGGCCATATCCTGCACCCACTCAAAATGGCTGACGGTCACCCCGCCGGCGTTACAGATAACGTCCGGAACCACGATCACACCGCGTTCAGCCAGCACGTCGTCCGCTTCCGGATAGGTTGGGCCGTTGGCCCCTTCCAGCACCAGTTTGCAGGTCAGCTTCTCCGCGCGCTCGCGGGTGATTTGCCCTTCCAGTGCCGCCGGGATCAGAATGTCCATCGGGGTGGTCCAGAAGGCGTCTTTATCGATCTCCTGGGCGCCAGGGAAACCGGCAATCTGCTTTTTCTCCGCCTGCCAGGCGGTGAGGGCGGCCATATCAATCCCGCCTTCGTTATACAGGGTCGCGGTATGATCCTGAATGACCACCACGCGGGCGCCGACGCCGGCGAACAGGCGGGCTGCTTCGCTACCGACGTTACCAAAGCCCTGCAGCGCGACTTTGGCGCCTTCAATTTCGATACCGGCGCGACGAGCCACTTCCCGGCCGGTGACAAATACGCCCCGCCCGGTGGCCTTTTCCCGGCCGAGGGAGCCGCCGAGGTGGATCGGTTTGCCGGTGACCACGCCGGTAATGGTGGTGCCATGGTTCATGGAGTAGGTGTCCATCATCCATGCCATCACTTTACCGTTGGTGCCGACGTCCGGCGCCGGAATATCTTTCTGCGGCCCGATAATAATGCCGATTTCGCTGGTGTAGCGGCGGGTCAGACGCTCCAGTTCACCTTCTGACAGTGAGAAGGGGTCGACGCGAATGCCGCCTTTGGCCCCGCCGTAAGGAATATTGACCGCGGCGCACTTAATGGTCATCCAGGCAGAAAGTGCCATGACTTCGTTAAGATCGACATCCGGATGGTAGCGAACACCACCTTTACCCGGTCCACGCGACAGATTGTGCTGAACGCGATAGCCCTCGAAGTGGCGGATGGTGCCGTCGTCCATTTGCACAGGAATGTCGACGATCAGCGCACGCTTCGGATGGCGCAGGGTTTCCACCCAGTAGGCAAGATCGCCGAGATAAGGCGCGACACGGTCGATCTGGCGCAGGTAGGTGGTCCATGGAGATGTACTACTTTCAGATGCGTAAGATAACTTTTCCATAAGAGTCCTGTTTCTCAGTGTTATTTATGTCGTGTAAAACCGTGGAATAGCTACAGCAGTAAACTCTGTGCAATGAATGGTATCACCAATTTTATAAAGCGGTATTTGACGGCAATTCCGATTTTTAAATTTTTGTTAGATTTTTTATTTTTTAAGTGAATAACTACGCACGCCAACCACCTACAAGCTGTGCATTTTAATTCACTTTTTATTCACTTAAGTGAATAGAAAAATATTTTTTCTATGTTTTTCATTATCTTGATGATCTTCAAAAAGTGAATAAATTGCTTCCACCCGTATTGACAATCTTATTGTTCACAGGCCAGCATTAGCCCACACAACAACATGACGTTAACCATGAATTAACAAATACCCGCAAAATAAATAGGGCTTATTTTTCCTGTGGTGAATATTTTTGCCATCACAGCGGGCGCGCTCGTGTCCAAAATAAGCCGAGGGTCAGGGTTAATGTCGATTGTCCAACGCGGCGGGAGCGTTTTCCGTCGTCTTACGTTCCGGAGATGAATGATGTCAGGCACTATGACTCGCGAAGATTTTGACGCTTACCTGGTTCCCTGTTTTGCCCCCGCGCCGTTTATTCCGGTCAGGGCGGCGGGTTCCCGCGTCTGGGACCAGCAGGGGAAAGAGTATATCGATATGGCGGGCGGCATTGCGGTGAATGCCTTAGGCCATGCCCATCCGGCGCTGGCTCAGGCCCTGCAGGATCAACTGGCGAAACTGTGGCATATCGGCAATGGCTATACCAACGAGCCGGTGCTGCAGCTGGCGAAAACCCTCGTGCAGTCGACCTTTGCCGATAAGGTGTTTTTCTGCAACTCCGGCGCCGAAGCCAACGAGGCCGCTCTCAAACTGGCGCGGAAATACGCTCACGATAAGTTTGGTGGTGAAAAAAGCGAAATCATCGCCTTCAACCATGCCTTCCATGGCCGGACGCTGTTCACCGTCTCCGTCGGCGGCCAGCCGAAATATTCCAGCGATTATGCTCCGCTGCCGCAGGGCATTACCCATCTGCCCTATAACGACATCGAGGCGGTCACCGCGGCCATCTCTTCGCGCACCTGTGCGGTGATCGTCGAGCCGATCATCGGCGAAGGCGGCGTGATACCCGCTGACCCGGCGTTCCTCCAGGCGCTGCGCACCCTCTGCGATCGCCATCACGCGACCCTGATATTCGATGAGGTGCAGACCGGGGCGGGCCGTACCGGCCATCTCTACGCCTACCAGCACTACAACGTCGTCCCGGACATCCTCACCAGCGCCAAAGGGCTGGGGGGCGGCTTCCCAATCGGCGCGATGCTGGCGAAAGAGGCCTGGGCGCAGGTCTTCCAGCCCGGCACCCATGGCACCACCTTCGGCGGCAACCCGCTGGCGGCGACCGTCGCTAACGCCGTGCTGGCCCATCTCGATGTGCCGCTGCTGGCGGGCGTTGGCGAGCGCCATGCGCTGATTGTTGACCAGTTGAATGCGATCTCTGCCCGTTACGATGCGTTCAGCGCCGTGCGCGGCACCGGTCTGCTGATCGGCGCTGAGCTGGCGGGGCCGCTGCGCGGCAAGGCCAAAACGTTGACCAACCTGGCGGCGGAAGAGGGGCTGATCGCCCTGATTGCCGGCCCGGACGTGCTGCGCTTCGCGCCGGCGCTCAATATCCCGCTGGCGGATATTGCGGAAGCCTTCGTGCGCCTTGATCGCGCCGTTGCTCGCTTAACCCGCTAACCGGGAGGACGGCCTGTGATGCTATTTCGTCCCGTACGGGAAAACGATCTCGACGACATCGTCCGCCTTGCCGCGCGGGCGGGGGTCGGCATGACCTCCTTACCGCATGATGCCGGGCGCCTGGCCGCCCGTATCCAGCGCAGTATCGAGACCTTCGCCGGCGAACTGCCGCGCGGCCAGCAGGGTTTCCTGTTTGTGCTGGAAGACACCGCGCTGGCGCGGGTGGTGGGGGTGAGCGCCATTGAGGTCGCGGTGGGCCTGGACGAGCCGTTTTACAATTTTCGCATTCAGAAAACGGTTCGCGCCTCGAAAGCGCTGGGAGTCTATAAGCCTCAGGAGCTGCTTAATCTCAGCTATGACCACACCGGGCACAGCGAACTGTGTACGCTGTTTCTCGACCCGGCCTATCAGCGCAACCGCAATGGTCTGCTGCTCTCCAAGGCGCGCTTTTTATTTATCGCCGCCTTCCGCGAGTGGTTTTCCCCGTACCTGTTTGCCGAACTGCGCGGCTGCAGCGATGAGCAGGGGCAGTCGCCGTTCTGGGATGCGCTGGGCCATCACTTCTTCGACATCCCGTTTGCCGATGCTGACCGGCTGACCGGCACCGGCATGAAAACCTTTATTGCCGAACTGATGCCGGCTTACCCGATCTATATATCACTGCTGCCGGAAGCGGCCCGCGAGGTCATCGGTCAGGTGCATCCCAATACCGCCCCGGCGCGGGCGATCCTCGAGAAAGAGGGATTCAGCTGGCGCGGCTCGGTGGATATTTTCGATGCCGGACCGGTGCTGGAGGCGAACACCGATCAGATCCGCGCCGTGCGCGACAGCCAGTGCCTGCCGGCCCAGCAGCTGATGGGCGTCCTGCCGGCGCCGACGCTCGTCGCCAACGGTCAGTTCGACAATTTCCGGGCGCTGCTGGTGGCCCACGAAGAGCAGGTCTCACTGGACGCCGCCGCGCTGGACGCGCTGCAGGTCAGTGAAACCGACCGCGTTTATACGGTAACCCTGAATCCAGAGGAAAACAGATCATGGCGGTAAAAGCACAGTTTATAGCCGGGCAGTGGCAGGCGGGCAGTGGGGCAACGATGAGCAAACTGGCCCCGGAGGATCAGTCGCTGCTGTGGCAGGCGGCCAGCGCGGGTGCCGACGACGTCCGGGCGGCCTGCGCCGCGGCGCGCGCGGCATTTTACCCCTGGTCGCACCGGCCGCTGGCCGAGCGTATTGCCGTGGTGGAGCGTTTTGCCGCGCTGCTGGAGACACATAAAGAGGCGCTGGCGACCCTGATTTCCCGCGAGACCAGCAAGCCGCTGTGGGAGACCCGCACCGAAGTACAGGCGATGATCGGCAAGGCCGCGATCTCCATCGAGGCCTATCACCAGCGGACGGGCTTTCATGAGTCGACGCTGCCGGACGGAAAAGCACAGCTGCGCCACAAACCGCATGGCGTGATGGCGGTCTTTGGTCCCTACAACTTCCCGGGCCACCTGCCCAACGGGCACATCATTCCGGCACTGATTGCCGGGAATACCATCGTGTTTAAACCCAGCGAGCTGACGCCGGCCACCGCCGAAATGACCGTCCAGCTGTGGCAGCAGGCGGGCGTCCCTGACGGGGTGATCAATCTGCTGCAGGGCGGAAAAGCCACCGGCCAGGCGCTGCTGGAAAATCGTGATATCGACGGCGTGCTGTTCACTGGCAGCGCGGCGGCCGGTTTCAATTTCCATCGCTGTTTCGGCGGCCAGCCGGAGAAGATGCTGGCCCTCGAGATGGGCGGCAACAACGCGCTGATCGTCGCCGACGTGGCCGATGTCGATGCGGCGCTGCATGTGATTATCCAGTCGGCGTTTATCTCCGCCGGGCAGCGCTGCACCTGCGCGCGCCGGCTGATCGTGCCGCGCGGCGAGCAGGGGGATGCGCTGCTGCAGCGGCTGGTCGCGGCCAGCGCGCAGATCCGCGCCGGCAAGTGGGATGACCAGCCCGCGCCGTTTATGGGCGGAGTGATTTCTCTCGACGCCGCGCAGAACATGCTGGCGGCGCAGCAAAAACTGGAGGGGCGCGGCGGCAAGGTGCTGCTGCGCATGCGCCAGCCCGACCCGCGCTCCACGGTGCTGACGCCGGGGATCGTCGACGTCACCGGTATCGAGGTGCCGGATGAAGAATACTTTGGCCCGCTGCTGACGGTTATCCGTTATGACGATTTCCCGGAGGCCATCCGCCTTGCCAACCAGACCCGCTATGGCCTGGCCGTCGGGCTGATCTCCAGCGACGCGGCGCAGTTTGACCAGCTGGCGGACGAGGCGCGGGCCGGGATCGTCAACTGGAACAAGCCGCTGCCCGGCGCCTCGAGTAAAGCGCCGTTTGGCGGGGTGGGCGCCTCCGGCAACCATCGCGCGGCAGCGTGGTACGCCGCTGATTACTGTGCCTGGCCGATGGCCTCTCTGGTCAGCGATACGCTGACGCTTCCGGCGACGGTATCGCCGGGCCTGCCATTCTGATAACGGATCCTGTGAGGACATATGTCTGGTTTTGAAGCAAACTTTGATGGCCTGGTCGGCCCGACGCACCACTACGCCGGACTCTCCGTCGGCAATGAAGCCTCGCAAAATAACCGCGATGGTCTCTCTAACCCTAAAAAGGCGGCGCTGCAGGGGCTGTATAAAATGAAAGCCCTTGCCGATCGCGGCTTCGTGCAGGGCATTCTGCCGCCGCAGCCGCGTCCGAATCTACGTCTGCTGCGCGAAGTCGGTTTCCAGGGCAGCGATGAGCAGGTCATCCGGCAGGCGGCCCACGCGGCGCCGCAGCTGCTCTCCGCCTTCAGCTCCGCCTCGTCGATGTGGACCGCCAATGCGGCGACCGTCTCACCGTCGGCGGACAGCGCCGATGGCAAACTCCATTTCACCGTCGCCAACCTGAACAATAAGCTGCACCGTATGCAGGAGGCGCCCACCACCTCGGCGATCCTGGGCGCCACGTTCGCCGATCCGCGCTACTTCGCCCACCATGCGGCGCTGCCGCAGCATGGCGACCTCGGCGATGAAGGGGCAGCCAACCATAACCGCTTCTGCCGGGAGTATGACCGACAGGGGGTGCAGTTTTTTGTCTACGGTCGACGCGCCAGCGGCGGGATCGCCCCGGTGAAGTATCCGGCGCGGCAGACCCTCGAGGCCAGCGAGGCGGTGGCCCGCCTGCATCAGCTGGATCCGCGCTACACGGTGTTTGCCCAGCAGGCGCCGCAGGCTATCGATCGCGGCGTGTTTCACAACGACGTCATCGCGGTCAGCAATCGCCATGTGCTGTTCCACCATCAGCAGGCGTTTGTCGATCAGGCGACGGTGCTAGCGACGCTACGGGCTAAAAGCGACAGTCTGGATATCCCGTTCACCAGCGTGGAAGTGCCGGACGAGCGGGTGTCGCTCGATGACGCGGTGGCCTCTTACCTGTTCAACAGCCAGCTGCTGAGTAAACCTGACGGCAAGATGCTGATCGTGGTGCCGGAGGAGTGCCGCCAGCGGGAAAACGTCTGGCGCTATCTGAGCGACCTCGCCGCCGACAGCGCATCGCCGATCGATGAAGTGGCGGTCTTTGACCTGCGGGAAAGCATGCGCAACGGCGGCGGCCCGGCCTGTCTGCGGCTGCGGGTAGTGCTCAACGAGGCTGAACGCCAGGCGGTCAACGTCCACAGTCTGATGAACGACGAGCGTTATCAGCAGCTGACGGCATGGGTGGAAAAACACTATCGCGACCGGCTGCACGCCCGCGATCTGGCGGACCCGCAGCTGCTGCGCGAGGTTTATCAGGCGCTGGATGAGCTGACGCAGATCCTGCGCCTGGGCGCGGTCTATGATTTTCAGCGTTAAGGAGCGGCAGATGGAGCACCTGGTTAACGATTTACTGCACTGCCGCCTGCAGGAGTGGAGCTTCCCGGCGGGCATCGAGGCCCGCTGGCTGGGCGAGGGGATCCTGCAGTTGCTGCCGACGGCGCCGTGGCGCCAGGCGACGATCCTCTCCGCGGGCGTGCATGGCAATGAGACCGCGCCGACGGAGCTGCTGCTGCAGTTGACCCACGATCTGAGCCAGGGGCGGCAGCCGCTCACTCAGGCGCTGCTGATCGTCTTTGGTAACCTGCCGGCGATCCGCGCCGCACGCCGCTATCTGCACAACGACCTGAATCGCCTGTTCGGCGGCCGCCATCTGGCGGTCACCCCGGGGAATGAGTCGCGGCGGGCTTTTGCGCTGGAGCAAGCGGTGCAGGCCTTCTATCGCGCCGCCGATGCGGCGGGTCCGGTCAACCGTAGCCATCTCGATATGCATACCGCCATTCGCGGGTCGCTGTATCGCCAGTTTGCGCTGCTCCCGGCCCACGCCGGGGATTTTTCGCCTGGCTTCTACCAGCTGTTGCAGGCCAGCGGGATGGATGCCATCGTGCGGCATACCGAAGCGGGCGGCACCTTCACCCATTTCACCTGCGAAAAGTTCGCCGCGCAAAGCGCCACCCTGGAGCTGGGGAAAGTGATGCCGTTCGGCGCCAACGATCTCAGCCTGTTCGCCGCTACCGACGCGGCGATCCGGGCCTGGATTTCTGACGCGCCGCTACCGCCGCGCGACAAAGCGCCAGTGGACTACTTCCTGGTCGAGGAGAGCATCATCAAGCGCGAGGGGGAATTTACGCTTAATCTCGCGGCCAACGTTGAGAACTTCACCGCGCTCCCGGCGGGATACGAAATCGCTCGCCAGGCGGAGAAACGGTGGGTGGTGCAGGCCCGGGCCCCCTATATCCTCTTTCCCAATGCCGGGGTCGCCACCGGTCAGCGCGCCGGGCTGCTGCTGCGCGCCGCGGCTCTTCGCCTCCCACAACCAGCCTGAGGAAACACCATGACTGAACATCAACATCAGGCGTCTCCTGCCGCCGGAGGTGAGGGCGCGTCACAGCTTAAACGCGGGCTCGGCGCCCGCCACATTCAAATGATTGCCCTCGGGGGCGCCATCGGCACCGGGCTGTTTATGGGGGCGGGGCGCAACATCGCCGTCGCCGGCACCTCGATTCTGGTGATCTATGTGCTGGTCGGGTTCTTTACCTATATGGTGATGCGGGCGATGGGGGAGCTGCTGCTCACCCGCCATGACTACCGCTCGTTTGCCGACTTTGTCGGCGAGTATCTCGGGCCGCAGGCCAGCTTTTACCTCGGCTGGACCTACTGGCTAAGCTGGGTAGTGACCTGCATTGCCGACGTGGTGGTCTGCGGGAGCTATATGCAGTACTGGTTCCCGGAACTGTCGGCATGGATGCCGGCCCTCAGCATGCTGGCGATCCTGTTCCTGCTTAACCTGCTGTCGGTGAAAATGTTTGGCGAGGCGGAGTTCTGGTTCGCCCTGATCAAGGTGATCACCATTATCGCCCTGATCGGCACCGGCGGCTGGATGATTGCCACTGGCTGGACTTCTCCGGACGGCGTGACGGCTTCTCTCAGCCATCTTACCGACCCGACGGCTTTTATGCCTCACGGTATCACCGGTTTTTTCGCCGGCTTCCAGATAGCGATCTTCTCCTTTACCGGCATTGAGCTGCTGGGCACCATGACGGCGGAGACCCGCGATCCGCAGCGCATTTTGCCCAAGGCGATCAATGCTCTGCCGCTGCGGATTATCATCTTCTATCTGCTGTCGATGGTGGTGATTATCGCCGTCGCCTCCTGGCCGGGGGTATCGGCGGAGACCAGTCCGTTCGTGACGCTGTTTGCCAAGGCCGGGCTGCCTGCCGCCGCGGCGGTGATTAACTTCGTGGCGCTGACCTCGGCGATGTCCTCGGCCAACAGCGGCGTCTTCTCCAGCACCCGCATGCTGTACGGCCTGTCGGTGGAGAAGCATGCGCACTGGCAGTTTCGCATCCTGTCGCGCAATACCCGCATCCCGGTGCGTAGCCTGCTGTTCTCCTGCTTCTGCATGCTGATCGGTACGCTGCTGCTATTCCTGGTACCGAATGTTATGACCCTGTTCACCATCGTCTCGACCCTGGCGGCGATTATGGTGGTGTTCAGCTGGGGGATGATCCTCGTGGCCTATCTGGTCTATCGCCGTCAGCGTCCGGACCTGCACGCCGGGTCGATCTTTAAGATGCCTGCCGGGGTGGTGATGAGCTGGGTGAGCCTGCTGTTCTTCGCCTTCGCCATCTTCATCATGATCTTTGACCCGGACACGCTGCTGGCGCTGTTGGCTTCTCCGCTGTGGTTTATCGCGCTGTGGGGCTTCTGGAAGCTGAAGCAGCGGCGCGAGGGGCAGCTGACGCTGGATAACCAGAGCGCCTGACACTCGCCGGCCAACCTGGCCGGTTAAGCAGGAGGTGAAGACTGGACGTCTGTTTGTGCCCGGTGACGGCTGGCGCCTTACCGGGCCTACATGCTTACCGGACCTGGGATGAGCGGTTTCTCCCGCGGCGTGATCCCCCCCAGGCCCGCGCAAGCGCAGCGCCGCCGGGCGGGATAGTCGGCACGCTACCTGCCCAGACGGCGGCGGTTAGGCGCTTTCCGCCCGGGAAGGGGCCGCACCCGGCGCGGACTTCATCCGGCTGGCGCAGAAAATTGCCAGCAGCGAAATCACCACCGTTACGCCCAGATAAACGGCCACCGGCCGCCAGTCCCCGTCATATTTTGCCAGCAGACCGGTGGCGATAAGCGGCGCGGTGCCCCCGGCCAGCGCGGCACCCAGCTGGTAGCCGAGGGTGATCCCGGTATAGCGCACATTGGCGCTGAAAATCTCAGAGCACAAGGTGCCGAGCACCGCAGTTACCGGCGCCCACAGGATGCCGAAGGCAACGACCGTCGCCAGCATGATGCCCCAGTTGGTGCCGGTGTCGAGCAGCAGGAACCACGGAACGATAAACAGCCCCAGCAGCACCACGCTCAGGGTATACATCTTTTGCCGCCCCACCTTGTCTGACAGCAGCCCCATCAGCGGGATCATCACGGTGGCCACCAGCGCGCCCAGGGTCACGGATTCCAGCGCCTGCGACTTCTGGTAGCTCAGGGTGGTGGTGGCATAGCTGACCACAAAGGTGGAGAAGATATAGAATGGGGCGGTCTCCACCACTTTCAGACCGGCGGCAATCAGCACTTCCCGCCAGTGGTGCTTGAGCGTTTCGCGCAGCGGGGCCTTCGCCACCTGGCCGGATTTTTTCACCTGCTTAAAGGCGGGCGTTTCGTCGATATCTTTGCGGATCCACAGGCCGAGAAAAACGAGGACGGAGCTGAGCAGGAACGGTATACGCCAGCCCCAGGCGAGAAACTGTGTCTCGTCAAACAGGGTCATCAGAGAGACGATAAACGTCGCCATCAGCATGCCGATGGTCACGCCGGCCTGGGGAATGCTGCCGAAAAAGCCTTTCCGCTTCTCCGGCGCGTATTCGTAGGCCAGCAGCAGCGCACCGCCCCATTCACCGCCGATACCCATGCCCTGAATAATGCGCAGGGTTATCAGCAGGGCGGGCGCCCAGAGGCCCACCATCTCATAGGTGGGAAGCAGGCCGATCGCCACCGTGGCGCTGCCCATCAGCGACAGGGTCAGCACCAGCGTCTTCTTGCGGCCGATGCGATCGCCGATATGAGCGAAAATGACGCCGCCGATGGGGCGGATAAAAAACGTCAGCGAGAAGGAGAGCCAGGAGAGGATCAGGCCGATGACCGGGTCGACCATCGGAAAGAAGATTTTGTTGAACACCAGCGCGGCGGCGGTGCCATAGAGAAAATAATCGAACCATTCGATGGCGCTGCCTGTCAGGCTGGCGATCAGGACCTTCTTGTTTTTCTGCAGAATGGATGCAGTGTTGTCTTGTGGATTGCTCATTACGAAACGTTCTCCCGCCACGGTAAATAGGTCAGGTGTCACTCTGCGTAAACAGGGTGCAACCTGGTGTGAAAAGGTTGTGTAATTGTTAAGCAACTTAGGGGTGAAGGTTACAATTGGCAAGTTCATCGCTGGCAAACTGGGCGACATGGCGAGGTTTGGCGTGGTGTAACCGCGACGCTATTTTTTATTTTCCACCTGATTTTGCTGTTTTTTGTTATTTTCATAGTGAGTTGTTCAGGTGCAACCCGCCTGTTTTTAGATGTTTCTTGTTATTTCAAAATGGTTACAAATTAACGCCGCTTTGCCTCCCGCGAGGCGGCGTTTATGATGGCGAAAGCATCCTCTCCGATCGGCTGAGAGGGAATTAAGGAGACAGAATGGCAGAACAATTTCCCCGGCTGTCGGCGGCGACGCTGGCGGCGGCTAACCAGGTCGGCGCCTGGCTGGCGCAGGACGATCTGGCGATGCTACCCGCGCTGCCGCAGGTGGACGTGGTGGTGCTGGCCGGCAACGCCGTGATCCCGACCATCGACGCCGCCCGGCGGGCGGCGGCGGTCTCCAGCGT